>Ga0307428_1000442_pt1 | contig 27474 bp, 33 predicted proteins | sample SalMarWE160240MG_FD_202161 | JGI IMG/M metagenome (GOLD analysis project Ga0307428, IMG submission 202161) | Salt marsh sediment microbial communities from the Plum Island Ecosystem LTER, Massachusetts, United States - WE1603-240 | ecosystem: Environmental > Aquatic > Marine > Intertidal zone >...
CCGGGCATGGGATGAACGGGCGGGCCGCATGGCCATCGAGCAAATCATGGGAAATAAGCGCAGGCACCAGGACGGCCTCACCCTTTATACATATATAAAGGATACGGCGGAGGCGGAGCATCTTAAGATCGGCACATATGCCTCATTTATGCAGCTTACAAAAAAGATCCAGCCCGCGCTCAAAACCTTTCGGGATAAAGGTCGTCAGGGGCTCAGGCAGGATGTTATCCCGGGTATGCGCCGGGATGCCACGGCATACCGGCCGATGGAATGGCTGATCGGGGACCAGCACAAGGCGGATTATTACGCCATCGATTCTAACGGCAAGGTGGCGACCCTGGAGCTTTTTTGCTGGATGGATTTTCGTTCTCAAATGGTGTGGGGCGCTATCAGTTATAAAAATTATAATAGATATACCGTAGGGCAGGCCCTGCTCAATGCAGTGCGCTGGGGCCTTCCCTCTGTCTGCTATACAGATCAGGGCAAGCCGGAGAAAAGCAAGTATATAACACAGCTCATCGAGCAGCTCACTGGCCTGGGCATCAAAACAGAATCCCTTCGACATGACTTGTCGACGAGCTCAAGTCGAGTCGCTCAGGGCCTATCGGCAATCCACCACATTGAAGCAGAGGGCCGCCATCCGCAGGCAAAACCTATCGAAGGATTTTTCGGGATCTTTGACCGCAGGCTTAAAAATGCACAGATCCCCGGATATTGCAAACGCCTACCAGATTCACGAGAAAGTGAACTTCAACAGAAACAGTTGAATCAATTAATTAAGACGAATCAGCTATGGAGCGTCCCGGATATGTCTGCAAAACTAATTAGTGAGCTGACACGATGGAATGAGCACCTTTTCAAAAACCGCGGGGAGGACAACGGGCGCTCTCCGCTCGAAATTTATACCGATGAGGTAAAGAGCTATCCTGTGGCAACATTATCAGAAGATACCCTGGCATATATCTTTTTACCGAAACGGGATCTCATGATCCGGCGCAGCCAGGTTGCTTTTCAGCACGAATGGCTGGGCAAACGGGTGTATTACGACCGCGCCCTGGCGGATTATCAGGGCATGATGGCGGAGGTTCGCTATGATCCGTTCGACCCTTGGCGTGTATGGATATTTGTGGAACGAAAACTCATATGTGAGGCGGAGGAATGGGAGATGATCAATCCTAAGATATCGGCCCAGGTAGAGGAGAAACGGACTGAACAAAAGGCCCTGGCCGATCAGATCAAAACGCTTTATCAAAAATACCTGCCGCCAAAGGCGCCGGTGCGTAAAATAAACCGGCACGAAAAAGAGGCGCGAGACGTTAAGAAGGTGGTCGAGCTGAGGATCAGAAAAACCAGCCTTGAAAAACAGATGGAAGAGCAAGGGGAGACAAAAATAAGCGTCCAGGCAGGTGGGGATCCCCTGGAAGAATTCAGAAAACAATTTCACCCGGGCGCAAGAAAACCGGAGGAACCGCAGGAATATAAACCTTTATTCAAGTTAAGCATGAAACAACTGCAAGAGGAGGATTAAATGACGCTTCAACAGGCCTTAAAACACGATTCAACAGGTATTAAAACAGCCGATAATTACGATGATGTGCTTCACGAACGATTTACTCTCTGGATGGACCAGAGTGGCGCCTCATTGGCAAAGGCCGCAAAGATGATCAACCGGAGCACGGCCCTGGTGCATGGATATCTACACAAAACCTATGAAGGAGATATCCCGGCCATAGAAAAGGATATTGGAAACCTGCTGAGACGTGAAGAAGATTTAGAGCTCACAATGCGAGCGCCAACCTTCTGCAGCACCAATGCGTCTATTTTAATCTGGGAGGTTTTGGAATATTGCGATGAGCGGTGCAGGATGGGCGCGGTAATTGCCGAATCCGGCTCGGGTAAAAGCGAGACGGCAAAAGAATATCAGCGGCAGAACAGGGCTACAATGATTGTCACGGCCGATGCCACTACACGCACGCTCGGGGCTACTATGCGGCTCCTGGTAGATCATGTAGGGGGCAGACCAAAGACAAATACCATAGATGATATGCTCCACAAAACCTTGAGAAAGTTGAAGGGCTCTCGACGATTATTGATTATCGATGATGCACATTTTATTCCCTGGGCCGGCCTGGAGGTAATACGTAAATTATATGATTGCGCTGGCGTGGGTGTCGTGTATCTGGGGCAAGAGGAGCTCTATAATCAGATGACCGGCGACACCAACAAGGCCAGATTGTTTGATCAAATCTACTCAAGAATCGCGATTAAGCGCGACCGGATAAAAATCAGTAAAAACGATGTGCAAATGATTATCGATTCGCTCTATCCCCGGGGCTTTGGAAAAGATGAGATGAATTACCTATATAGCAAGGCCAGGGAAAAGGGCCATCTGCGCAATGTCACGTACATGCTGGAGATGTTCCTGGAAATCAAAAAAAAGCAGCCGACCCTCACGGACATCGAGGCCTTGATGGCGGCTGAAAAGTTTCTGATGCAAAAAGAGCGGGGGAAATAAGGATGGTTTGGCCGGGTGTGGCACGGCGAGGTATGGCGTGGTGAGGCTTGGCGAGGTTGGGCTCGGCCCGGTGCGGTGAGGCTTGGCATGGTTGGGCAAGGCAAGGTAAGGCAAGGAATTATGATTTTGAATAACGTTAAAGTAGGGCCGGGCGAGGTGTGGCCGGGTCGGGTTGGGCCAGGTGGAGCATGGCCGGGTGTGGCAAAGCAAGGTAAGGTAAGGAAACAAAAACATAAAATGGAGGTTTTATTATGGAGAACATCACGGTTCGAATCGAAGGCATAAGCCCATTGCTGATGCATAAATTTCCTATGATGGATGAAGATGCAAAGAGCAAGGCGCGAGATCAGAAAAAGAACCAGGATAATGTCGAGAGTTATTTATATCTGAATGACAAAGGTAAATTGGCGCAGCCCTCGACCCACATCATCGGGTGCCTGAAAAAGGCGGGCGCAAAATACCAGATCGTGGGCCAGGGTAAAATGACCTACAAAAACCTCATGGGATCCGGCGCAGTTATTATTGATCCCGACATGATCCCTCATGAAAAACAGGATTGGGAAATAGACAGGCGGCCTGTGGTGGTTCAGCGGGCCAGGATTGTGAGGGAGCGGCCCATGCTCAAGGAATGGGCGCTGAATTTCACGGTCGAATATGATGAGGACGAAGTCTATAAGAGCACCCTAAAAGAGATATTCGATTATGCGGGACGGCGCGTTGGCATCGGCGATTTCAGACCGTCGAATGGCGGGCCTTTCGGCAGATTTATCGTTACGAAGTTTGAGTAAGGTGTGGTCTGGCGAGGTCAGGCGAGGCGGGGTGTTGTATGGTGCGGAGAGGTCGGGTAAGGTGAGGCATGGCGAGTTGCGGCAAGGCTCGGCAGGGTAAGGTTTGGTGTGGCGGGGTTGGGCGTGGCCTGGCACGGTGAGGTCGGGCGAGGAAAGGTAAGGTAAGGATATATAAATATGCCGCAGACACAAAAAAAATCGAGACGTAACAAACTTCTGGCTCTGGCACATATTGCGCCAAAGGAGCTGGGGATCTCCGATGAGGACATGCGCATGATCCTGCAGCGGGAATTCAAAAAGCAAAGCCGGGCGGATCTGAGCGAGATGGAGCTGGGGTATTTGATTGACTACTTTCGTGAAAAAGGGTGGAGTCCCAACGGAAAACGGAAAACGGACAACGGTCAACAATGCGAAGCATTGCGGGCGCGGGTGTATGAAATCGCCGGCAAAATCGAAAACGGCCAGGCCCGGCTTAAAGGGCTGGCACGCAAAATCCTGGGCGTGGATTCCATTGCCTGGTCGCGGGATGTCGGGAAGCTGCGGAGGCTGCTGGCCGTGTTGGAGAAGATTAAAAAGACAGAGGGCGAGGTACTATGGGATTAGGGCCGATTATCGATCAACTCATTGCGGTTGCCGGACTCCTCGGGGCGCTTGCGGCATTTTCCGGAAGGCCGGGCGCAATCGGCGCGGGGATGTTATTAGCCGGATTTGCTGCAGGGGTAACGGTGAGTATTGTATTAAGGTAGTAGCTTAGCTGATAGCTGATAGCAGCTTAGAGCTATGAGCTGAATTGCTAACAAATTACGGAGTAATTTCTATGCCATACCATGAAGTGCATTGTCCATGCGGGACAACCAAAATGATCTATAGGGCTCCGGGGAAACCGGCACCGAAATATTGCAGTATGGCCTGCAGGAAACGATTTCATCGGGGGAATTATCACCTGATCAAATATAGATTTACCCCTGAGATGGATGAGGTAATCAGAACGGTCTATGCAGAGCGGGTGTTGATGGGGTGGAAAAAGGATTGGTATAGAGGCCCGGTCAAGAAGTTGGCCGAAAAATTCGGCATGCCCAGGTGGCGGGTGAGCAGCCGCGCACGCGAGCTCGAGGTTATGCCGGTGCAGAAAAAGGAGCCGGTCTGGTCCGAGACCGAGATCTGGATGCTCACACAGTGCGCGCATCGAAGCCCGCCGGTCATTCAGAAATATTTAAAACGGGCGGGATATCAAAGATCCGAGCAGGGCATCAGGCTTAAACGAAAACGCCTGCATCTCTCCCGGGCCACCATGAACGGGTATACATCCCGGTCGCTCGCAGGGCTTTTTGGTGTCGATGATCACGGGATCATGCGGTGGATCAAAAAGGGCTGGCTTAAGGCGGAGCGGCGCGGCACGGCCCGCACCCCGCAGCAGGGCGGGGATGAATGGTTCATTCGTCCCGAGTGGGTGAGGGATTTTATCATTGCGAACGTGGCGGTGATCGATTTTCGGAAGGTGGATAAATACTGGCTGGTGGAAGTCCTTAGCAATGTAAAATTATCAATGGTTCGACAAGCTCACCATCCTGAGCAAAGTCGAAGGACTAACAATGATCAAGTTAAAATGGAAGATCCGATAGAAAACGTAGAGACATATGAATCGGATGCAGTGGTTATGGATTTGTTTGATGAGGCGCAGAATACTGCATTGGGGATGTGGTAACAATGGCGAAAGGTAAATATTTCTATTGTGAGCGGTGGCGGTTCATGATGGCTGAGAGTGCATGCATAAACCGGTATAAAAAAGGATTGAAGAAGTGTGAGGGGTGTGAGGAAGGAGCACGGCGTGCCGCCGCACTCCTTGAAACTCGAAACTCGAAACTCGAAATGGCTCGGCATGATAGGAGGAGTCTATGATTTATTTAGATGATATTAAGAAAGAACTAAATGATGCCAGGATGGCATTCCCGAACTTCCATTCATACCATGAAGGATACGCAGTGCTCAAAGAGGAGGTCGATGAACTCTGGGACGCAATCAAGACAAAAGATTTTGATCCTGATCAAATAAAAAAAGAGGCTATTCAGGTTGCGGCGATGGCTTTAAGATTTTTAACTGATTGTTGTGATGAGGAGTTATGAAATTGACCCGATATTATATCATTCCAATGCTGCGGCTTATGTGCCACTGGCATTATTTGCGGCATGGACTTTGGCTGAGGGTGATGGTGTTTGAGCTCGCGCGGCTTATAAACGAGAGGCAACTTAGAGCTATCAGCTATCAGCTAAACCCCTAAATTACGGAGTAATTTACATGAAATTACAATGTCCAAAATGCGGATCACGCTTTGAAATGGAACAGGCTGTCAGAGAATTGGAACAGTCTGAAACACATGACATTGCTGCAAAATTGGGGGAGCATTGGAGGTTGGTTTTTGAGTATTCCGAGTGTTTTCGACAGGAGGAATATGGCGATGTTCCATTATCAAAACGATTGCGGATTTTTAAGGCCATTTCGCAGCTTATGGACACCCTCATGTTTACATACCGAGGGCGGCGATACCGCACGAACTCTCATGAGGTGATCAAGGCCATGACTAAAATCTGTAATCTGCAAAAAAAAGGATTCACAAATGATAACTATCTGTATTCTATGCTCAAAGACACCGCAGACCGGCTCAGTGCCGAGGGGCTGAGCGCAAAGGAGGAGGCTGCGCGGGAGACGCGCAGGGCGCAAGGGGCAGAGCGCGAGGTGCAAGGCCCTGGGCGGTTGGATTTTAAAGGGATGGTTAAGAAAATGGAAACCGGAAAGCAGGATAACGGTGAACCCATTCGACATGCTCATGGCCCTGAGCGGAGTCGAAGGGCTTTGAACGGTGAACGGTGAACCTGCCGACTGCAAGGAGGCACACATGAAAGCCGAGGATATGGGAATCGATATTGAGACCGGTGAGCATGCCCGGGATATGACAAGGGCGGAGACCGCCATGATGGGGGTGCTGTCCAGGCATGTAAACAAGTACAATAAGATTGCGGCAGAGGATCTGGCGGTAGAATGGCGCGAGCATATGAACTATCTCAGGGTTACCTACACCGTATATCATCGCCTGATTGAGGGCTGGAAACGTGAGGTCCGGTCTATGGTGAATCATCTGGTGATCGATCATGACCAGCCGATTTTGAGCAAGGCCGGACCCGATGGCGGATATTGGATTGCGGAAAATCAGGCAGAGGTCGAGGAGTTTTATGAGACATTCCGGCGCCGGGCTATGACCGGGCTGACCAAGGCGGCCCGTGGCAAACAGGCGGTGTTAGCCGATATGGTTAAGCAACTCACGTTTGAATTTGAAGATCTCAAGACGCCGCGGCCTGCTCTGGCTGCAAAGATTAGACCCGGTCTGGACCCGGCGCCGGTAGTAATGGTTTCGACCTTCCTGGATAAAATGACAAAGGAGCCGGAGCGATATGCGAATGAGCTGAAATTGCTGCGGGATAAGTTCGGCAAGGTGCTATTGCCGAAGGATATGTTCGGGGAGATCCAGGATTTGTCACATAAATTGAGCGGCTTGCTGGAAAAGGTAGCATAATATGTTAGTATAAAGAAAACTTTCTGGTTAATGTTGTGCGTTAGGGTCCAATTATGTGCATTGAAATTAGACAAAGTAGATTTCACCAAGACTATTTTTGTTGCATTTGTGGGTGGAAAGCTCCGTGGTTGGAAATTTCTGCAAAGGGTTGGGGTAAAGCACAAGTAGCAAGAAGAATGGTTAGAGAGCATATTCGATCTGCTCACCCTAACGAATCACTCAACTCAGACCGTGCTAATCGCACGGCTGGTTAGCTCAAGCGTTATGTGGAGGAGTAAAATGGAAATAAAAAATGAAAAATTATTAAATTGGGAAGAATCATGCAAGGAATTTTTGAAAGGATGTAGTGTTGCCAGGCCTGATCATCAAGAAGAATGTGAAGAATGTTTAAAGGCTTTTATGGATCATCTTCGTAATCTTGCGGCAAAAGAAGGGTATACTGAAGTAAATAGTCATTGCATAAGAAAATCGCATAACCAAGCCACTGAAGCCGACCCAGTATAACTGGGCGGCTTATTGGCGGCGTTAGGCATTTTAAAATGTATGGCAAACTAGGCGTTTTAGAGACGGATGGCGAGAGAGTTCAATGCCATGTTTGTGGAAAATGGTATCGCAGCCTTGGTTGCCATGCTTGGCAAAAACATGGGCTCCATCCATCTGAATACAAAAAAGAATTTGGATTGAATCGATTTCAATCCCTAGCCTCTGCTTCTTGTCAAGAATTGCTTCGAGATTTGAACGGTGAAAGGCTGCAACAATATCCAGAGGCTATAATACAGAAAGAGTCTATCGCGATAAGGAATAAAATAAAAAGTCCAAGTAAATACACAAGACGGCTTCAGCAACGATTAAAACTCAGAAAGAATTTCGTGCAAACAAAATTATATGAGGACACTATAAAATCATTTGCAGATGGGACCCATGTCCTACAATCCCAGACCGCGAAAGAGAAGCAGCGTGCTGCATGCCGCAAAGATGAATTCAGAGAAAAATCTAGGATTAGAGCTAAGAGAATACCAAGTGAAAAAAGAAGCTTATGGGCAAGAGAGAGGGCTAAAAACGGAACTCATCCATTTCAACAACCAGGGGTTAGAGCAAAGGCATTAGCCGCCCGAAAAAGGAAATAAAATGCCTAACAAGAGCATCCACTCTGACCTGTCAGGGGCTTCGCCCCTTCCAGGCAGGTGATGCTGAGCGTTAGAAAGAAAAAAATAATCTTGACAAAAAATTAAGTATATTTTAAACTCATTAGAAAATTAGAAAACTTATCCGTCCGCCACGAATATTGGCGGAGCGGATCAGGGGTAGACGGAGTTCTGTAAAATGAAGTAGTAATAAATTAAGAACTCATCAGAAGCCCGGCATTCGATTCTCAATAGAGGACCGGACAGCCGGGCTTTTTTTATGGGGAAATCGGACGCAGACGCGCAGCGCAGGCGCTCGCGCCGCGTGTGACGCAGATAAAAACGGATATTTAAAATCCTAAAAATCCTGAAAATCTGCGTACCAAAAAAGGCATTATGATTTGGCGGTTTCTAAAATTGATACGGCGCACGTGGATCACGTCCAATCAAAGAGTTTTGATTCCGAAAGACGGCGTTTCGCCAGGAGCCTGGTTGCGCATATCATGCGAGCCGCTCTTCTATGTATTCGTAAGCTTTAACTGAAGGTTTTGATATGAAGCCTTTCCGAATTTTTATCGATCCTGGTCACGGCGGCTCTGACAATGGCGCGAGCTGGGGTCAATTTGATGATTTTGTGCAAGAGGATGATTTAAATTTATCTATCTCCTTTCTTCTCCGCTATGAGCTGCTCCTTGCGGATTTCGATGTGCGGATGAGCCGGGAGAAAGACGAGCCGGTCACCCTGGGGCGGAGGGTGGCGCTGGCCAATTACTGGCCTGCGGATATCTTTGTCTCCATCCATGCCGATGCCTTTCACAATATCACTGCCAAAGGGATTTCGACACATATCTATACATACCCATCCCAAAAATCATTAATTCTTGCCGCCTGGATCCAGGGCGGGCTTATCAAAAAATTTATCGATCATACCGATCGGGGTGTAAAGAAATCCAACTTTTATGTGTTGCACCATACTGCTATGCCGGCGGTGCTGGTAGAATGCGAGTTTATAAGCAATCCAGAAACCAGGCGCTTTCTAAAAGAACCTGAAAACCAGATTGCCCTGGCGCAGGCCATCGGGCAGGGGATAAAGAAATATTTTGAAACATCACGAGGCCTCTCATGAAGCAATCCCTGATATTGATCCTTATCATTATGATCATCAGCGCGTGTATTTTGATTTTTTCTTTTTGGATGGCAAATTTTTAGGAGGCGTAATCATGAAAACCTTATTCCTGGCAATAGTATGTGCAGTCCTGATTATTGCGGGGGGGTGCATTACCTGCATGAAAAACTGTCCGCCACATGATGTAGTTTTTTCCATTGGCACCCCGATTGGTCCCATGCCTGTTAAGATGAAAAAGGGCCATTTGAACCCCGACAAGGAAAAGGAAACATGGATCGGGGCTGATGAATTTGAAATGCAAATGAATCAATCCCAGGGGCAAGAGGAGGAAACACAGGAATTAATAGAGGGGGATAAAGCACATGGGATTTGATATTTCAGGATTAGGATCTGTAGCTGATTTTGCCAAAGGGCTGGTTAATCGATTTTTTCCACCGTCGATGACAGATGCAGAAAAGGCACAGGCTCAGGTAAAGCTTCAGGAAGTCCTCGATAAACGTGAGAGCGCGCTTGTTGATGCGCAAAAGTCCATCATGGTTGCAGAGATGCAGCAGGCCGATAATTATACCAAGCGCGCCAGGCCAACCCTGGTATATGCCGGGCTTTTCTTTATTTTCCTGGTGCACGTGGCATTGCCCATGATTGCCTTTTTCAGTCCCGATACATCGGGACCGGAATTATCATTGCCTCAAGAATTCTGGTGGGCATGGTCCGGCGTGTGCGGGGTCTGGGTGATCGGCAGATCGGCAGAGAAACGAGGCGCATCGAATAAGCTCGTAAATCTCATCACCGGGAAGTCATAATGGAAACAATCAGTCTTGTCGGTTATTTAGAGATCTTTAAAAACTTTGGCCTAATTGGCCTGGTGATAGTGCTCTGGTGGATGGACTCTAAAAGGTTTACGAGGATACTGGATAAATACAAGGCGGATATGGCAGAGCAGCGCCGCATGTATGAAAGCAATGTAAGTCTGGTCAAGGACTATCGAAGCATAGCATCGGATCTAAAAGATGTGGTGATACTTAATACTCAGACAATCACGACATTGAGCGAGGAAATTAGGCAAAATGAGTTTTGCCCGATGGTTCGGATCAGCAAAAAGAAGGTCATAAAAGGAGTCGGCTGATGGATAAGGTACGACAGATGCATCAAGGGAGACTGGCGGTCAGGCAAGATGAGGCCAGAACGCTTAAACTAAAAATAAAAGGGCTCCTTGAATCCATACTAGTATATCTGGACCCCTTAGAAAAATATGAAGAATTAGAAATCGATGTTGCCTTTTCAGAGATGACGGAACTGTACGCGGACTGGGTGGAATATAAGGAAATTCTGGCGGATATCAGGGCTGCCAATAAGATATTAGGTCGAGGATAATGGGATACCCCGATGATACCAAGATACTTGCAGAGGAGCTGTATGTATATGACGGTCTAACTCAGGAAAAGATTTCAGAGAAGCTGGATATCTCCATCCAGACGCTAAAGCAATGGTCATCGGATCGAGGATGGTACCAGCTCAAAAAGGAGATGCAGGCCGCCAGTATCGAAATACGGCACGATAGCATTCGCCTATTGCAAAAAGCCACGAAAGATGCCCTGGATAGCCTGGATCCCCAAAAGATTTATGCGCTCTCACGCCTGCGTGCGGTGACAAAAAAAGAGGGTGCCCAGGATCAAAAGGAGCCCGACATCGACCGGCCGAAACTATTTATGGAAGACATGGAATTTGCGGTCAAGATTTTGCAGGAGGTGGATCCGCAGGCACTGAAATTGTTTGGGAAACACTTCGGGCTGATCGTACGGCGGTGGAAGGACGAGCATAGCTCGTAGCAGTTTAGCTCATAGCTCTAAGCTGCTATCAGCTATCAGCTAAGTTGCTAAAATAATTGCGGAGCAATTATGCGTAAACGACCAAAGATAACCGAATACCGATTCGATCAGTGGGCCGAGGACCTGGCCGACTGGATCCAGGAGAATGTCTCGCCCTTCGAGGGAGACACCCCGGAGAAGCAGAAAGAGCGGATCGACCGCGCGAAGTGGGACAAACTCTTTTTTATGAAGACGTATCTGCCCCATTACTTTTTCAAGCCATTCGGGGAGTTTCACGAGGAGTGGGCAGGTCTGGGAGATCTGCGGAATGAATGCGCCTTTGTAGCCGCACCCAGGGAATTCGGGAAATCTACCTTTTTTAGCTTTGGAGATCCCATCCATGACATATGTTACAGACTCAGACACTTCATTGAAATTATATCGGATACCCACGACCAGGCCACGGTATTTGCCCTTGCCATAAAACTGGAGCTCGAGGAAAATCCGCGTTTGAAACATGATTTCGGAGACCTCAAAGGCCGTGTCTGGAAAGAGGATGAGCTCATTACACGACATGGCGATAAGCTTCTGGCCAGAGGAAAGAAGGATAAATTCCGGGGACTGAAAAACCGGCAATGGCGGCCGGATAAAATGATCCCGGATGATTTCGAAAACGATGAGAACGTGGATAATCCCACACTCGTGAAAAAAGGGAAAAAACTTTTGCAGGGCGCGGTCATGGGATCTGCCGGCGAGGGGTTTTGCTTTATCATGGTGGGCAATATCTTTCATCCAAAGAGCGTGCTGGCCCAGTTTATGGCGGATAAAGACGAAGACAGCAATCCGCTTTATATCTCGAAGATCTACCGGGCCATCGTGGATCAGGGCAAACCTGCGGAGCGTTCCCTGTGGCCCGAGCTGTGGCCTCTTGAAAGGCTCTATCAGAAGCGGCGCATGATGAGCACGATGATTTTCAATATCGAGATGATGAATCTCACCGGCGCAGAGGAGAGCCCGTTTAAGGAGGAGTGGTTCAAATATTACCATCGGGAGGAAATTGATATTCCGGGCCTGCAGGTGGCCATCGGTGTGGATCCCTCTGCAAAGCAGGGAGAGGCAAATGATTTTAAGGCTATTATAGCCGTGGGACTTGATCGTGCAACGATGCATTTCTATTGCCTGCATGCATGGATCAGGCATGCCTCCCCTGGCGAGATGTTCGCGGAATCGTACAGCCAGGCGGATGATTACGGCGGCAGGGTCGGGATCGAGGAGAACATGCTCGAGGATTTCCTGCACGAGGCCATCTATAACTATGCCAAGGATGTGGGCCGGTACCTTCCCTGGCAGCCGATTAAACATCTCACCAACAAGGAGCAGCGCATTATCGGCACACTCCAGTATCTGGTGCAGCATAACAAGATATTTTTTGAGAAAGGCCATTCGGACCAGGATCTCCTGGTGGAGCAGCTCATCTATATCCTGAATAAAAATATTCACGATGACGGCCCGGACGGCCTGGAGATGGCAGTGAGCATGTTGCAGGGAGGATCCGGCATTATCGAATTTGAATCTACCGGCCGGCACCGGGAATATACACGTATGGGTGCATACATGGGGGGTCGCAATGGCTGAGGAAATAACGAAAAAACCGATCACCGACGAAATCGCAACCGCTGAAAAGGATATCGACGTTTTTGCAGGCTGGATCAAACGGCTTGAAAATCCGGACCCGACCCTCAGGACCGAGGCACATGGAAAAGGCCTCAAACTCTATGACGAGGTGGATATGGATCCGCATGCAGGCAGCGTGCTCCAGACACGGTATCTGGCAGTGGTCGGAAAGGACTGGGACATTCTGCCGGCCAAAAGCGCCACAAAATTGGGCAGGCCCTCGGCAACTCCCCAGGAGGTGCGGATAGCGGACTTTGTAAAAGAGACCCTTCTCGAGTGCAATTTTGATCAGGCGCGTCATGAGATTCTTCAGGCAATACTGTATGGATTTTACACGGCAGAGGTAATGTGGGAGCTGAGGGGCGGTGAGATCAGGATTAAAAAGATCATAGGGAAACATCCCCGGCGATTCATTTTCACACCTGAGCGGGAGCTCAGGTTATTGACACGGCAGAATATGATCGATGGCGAAGAGGTCCCGGATAGAAAATTTATTACGTTTACGTATGCGGATTCCGACAATCCCTATGGCAAGGGCCTCGGGCAAAAGCTCTGGTGGCCCGTATGGTTCAAAAAGCACGGCATTAAATTCTGGCTCATATTTTTAGAGAAATTCGGTATGCCCACTGCAGTGGGAAAATACCCGTCCGGCACCGAACCGGGTCAGCAACAGGCCCTGCTGGATGCCATCGATGCCATGCAGAATGAGACAGGCGTCAAGATTCCCGACACAATGACAATCGACCTGTTGGAGGCGGCGCGCAGAGGCGATGCGACGTATGGAAAGCTGTGCGATTATATGGACGCCCAGATCTCAAAGGCGGTGTTAGGGCAAACAGCCAGCACAGAAGGCACCCCGGGGAAACTCGGCAGTGAAGAAGAGCGTGGCCAGGTACGGCAGGATATCCTCGAGGCCGACGCGGATCTGCTCGATTCATGTTTAAATGAAAGCCTGATCCGCTGGATCGTCGATTATAATTTTCCGGGTGTGGTCGAATATCCGAGAATCAAGACACATGCAGAGCACAAGCCGGATCTCAAGGAGCGAAGCGAGATCGACAAAACGATCGCGTCCGACATCGGCGTGCCGATCGGCCGGAAATATTTCTATGAGACCTACGGGATCCCGGAGCCGGCGGATGATGAGGAAATTGTGGAAGTACCTTCGAAAAGTCCGCCAATGGCGTTCGCTGCAAAATCGGCCCGCTATACCCCTGAACAGGAAAACATAGAGGGATTGGTCGGGGAGAGTGTAGATCATGCAGACAAGGCCATGAAAGGCCTCCAGGAGCCGGTTAAAAAGTTAATCACAAAGGCCAAATCCCTGGAGGAGATACGGGACGGACTCTATGGGCTGTATTCGCATATGGACCAGAAGGACCTGGAGGAGCTTGTGGCCAGGGCAATGTACATCGCAGAATTATATGGGAGGAGCACGGCAAAGAGATAATGCAAAATTATCATTTTAAAATTAACAATTTAAAATTAAGAGTTGCTAATTGCCAATTGAAAATTTAAAACCCCTTCCCTTCGAGGAGGCCATAGAGGCCTTTAAGGGCCTTCTTCCCATGACCGCCGACGAGTTTTATGCACTCACAGAGGAGGCCCGGGCGGCGGCCTTTACCGTGGCAGGCGTTGCCCGAATGGATGTGCTTATGGATATGCACAATGCAATTGAGAAAGCGATATCCGAGGGAGAGACCCTGGCAGATTTTAGAAACCGCTTTGACGATATCATGGAGACCAGGGGCTGGACCGCCACGCCGGATCTCACTCCCTGGAGGCTTGAGACAATTTTCAGGACCAATGTCCAAACGTCATACAACACCGGCCGGTATAAACAAATGGTAGATCAGAAGAATGCATTTCCCTTCTGGGAATATGATGCAGTCAATGATTCCAGAACACGGCCGAGCCATGCCGCCCTGGATGGAAAGATATTTCCGGCGGATCATCCCTTTTGGGATACCTGGTATCCGCCCAACGGCTATAACTGCCGGTGCGGCGTGAACCCGGTGAGCAAACATGAGGCGGAAAATGAGACGATCGAGACCGAGGATCCCACGAACTCCTTGATCGAGCCTATCGATCCGGTCACCGGCGAGAAGATGCCGGCACGGCAGCTCATCCCTGATCAGGGCTGGGATCATAATCCGGCCAAGCAGCGCTGGCAGCCGGATCTGAGCAAGTATCCTGAAGAATTGCGGGAACAGTTTGAGGCAATACAAGAATAGCCACAAAGATAGCCACGAAGGCACAAAGACACAAAGAAGATAAAATAATATTTAAAAAAACTTAGTGACTTAGTGACTTAGTGACTTAGTGGCGAAGCGGCAAAAGAAGGAGGTTACTATGAAATTCAAAGGCTTAACCGACTGGTTTGAGATCTTTCGCACCGGCACATGGACGGATGCCGCCGGCAATACCAGGGAATGGACTGCCGCGGATCTCGACACTATTATAGCGAATTATGATCCGAACACCGAAGAGGCGCCGCTAGTCATCGGGCACCCGGAAACCGATAGCCCGGCCTATGGCTGGGTAGAGGGCGTTAAGCGTGTAGGCGAGGTACTCCTTGCCAAAGGAAAAAATGTAGTAAGCGAGTTCGAGGAGATGGTGAAACAGGGGCTTTTTAAGAAGCGCTCCGTGCGCCTGACCCCGGATGGGACAAGTCTTTTGCACATAGGATTTTTAGGGGCCGCAGCCCCCGCGGTGCAGGGTCTGAAGAATATTGGATTCAAGGCTAATGAAAAGGCCGTTTACATCGAATTCTCGGATGTCAATCCGTGGATATTTGAGAATATCGCCCGAATTTTCCGCTCGCTCAGGGATTGGCTTATAGAAAAAGAGGGCAAGGACACAGCGGATACAATCATCCCGGACTGGGATGTCGAATATATTAAGGAGCAAGCGCGCGCCGATGAAGAAGAGCTCGGTGAAGCGTTCAACAAAAACGCACAAACAAAGGAGGGAATTATGCCTATCAAAGATTCAATCAAAAGCCTGCTCACATCCCTCGGGATTGATATGAGCAAGGTACCGGACGATGCCCTGCCGGAAGATATCTCCAGCAAATCTTTCAGCGAGGCTGAGGTCAAGGCAAGGGAAACAGCGGCAGCCAAAACGGCCGCCGCCGAGGCAACCACAAAGGCAAAAGAGGACGCCAAAAAAGAATTCGCAGAGCAGCAAAAGACAGTGCGGATCGAGAAGCGAAAGGGCGAGATTAAGGACTACTGCGAGAATCTCAAGAAGGAAGGCAGGCTTATCCCTGCCTGGGAGAAACTGGGTCTTCAGGAGTTCATGCTGAACCTGGACGGAGAAGAAGTCATCGAATTCGCAGCGGAGAAGAAAGTCTCACGCCTGGATTGGTTCAAGGGTTTCATGGACGAGCTGCCAAAGGTTATTAACTTTAGCGAAATCGCCACCAGGGGCGCAGATGTAGGCGGAGGAAATGCCGCGGAGAAGCTCGAGGTACTGACCAAAAAGAAGATGGAGGGCAATAAAGAGCTGTCCTATAGCAAGGCATTCTCCGAGGTCCAGAAAGAGAACCCTGACCTGGTGACGGAATACCAGGCAGAAATGAAAATCAATAATTAGCCACAAAGGCACTAAGCCGTTCGACAGGCTCAGGCCATGAGCAAAGCCGAATGGACACAAAGTTTTTATAATTATCTTTTCTTGGTGACTTCGTGCCTTAGTGGCGGAAAAGGAGGTTATTAACATGGCAACAGAACAAGCAATATGGAGGGAGTCTTTCGAAGCCGCAGAGGATCTGAGTGATTATCAGTATCATTTTGTGGTCCTCAATACCAGCGGAAAGGTCAGGCTCCTCGACGCAGAGGATGAAGTGGCAATCGGGATCCTGCAGAATGCGCCTGAAAGCGGCAAGGCTGCGGATGTAATGATTATCGGAAAATCAAAGTGTGTGGCAAACGCAGCCCTTGCAATCGGCAAATTTGTCAAACCGGAGTATGTCGGCGCAGCGGATGCAGGAAAGGCCGATGATGCCGGCACATGGTGGGATACTGCAAGAGGTATGGTTGTAGAGGCGGCAGGCGCGGAGGATGATCTCTGCTCGGTAATCCTTTTCAGCCCGTTTGCACGCACCAAGGGCGGCAGGGTCACACAAATGACCGTCAGCACTCAGATAGGAGCAGAAACAATCACAGCAGCGGAATTGCTCGGCGGGCTCATAGACGGCACGCCCACAGGAGCGGCAACCTATACGCTGCCGACAGCTGCACTTATGGCCGCAGCGCTCAACCAGATAGGGATCGGCAACGCAATCGAGTTCACGGTCAAAAACTCGGCAGCCGGAGCACATACGATTACCGTTGCCGCCGGCAACGATGGTACTGCAAAGGGTACCATGACCATCGCGCAGAATAACACCAAGCGCTTTCTGCTCATCATGACCGCAGCCGCGACCTATGATGTTTACAGCCTTGGAACAGTGGTTCATTAAAACATAGCCACAAAGGCACGAAGCCGTTCGACAGGCTCAGGCCATGAGCAAAGCCGAATGGACACAAAGTTTTTATAATTATCTTTTCTTAGTGTCCGTTCGACAGGCTCACGGCCTGAGCTTGCCGAAGGCTTAGTGCCTTAGTGGCCACCGGCCCATAGGGCCTATGGCCCGGAGGGCAAAAAAAAGGAGGCAGATTATGGGACAACCGAACATAAAAGAAGAAATAGTAGCGGGTCCCCTGGCAGGTATATCCGTTGCATACCGCAACATGGAGTACATTGCCGACAGGGTATTCCCCATATTGGATGGGGCGGACCCAAAGGCAAAAATCACTCGATACCGGAAAGGAGCATGGTTCCGGGACGAGGCAGGCATACGTGCCGCAGGTACGCGTGCCAGGCGAGGCGGATATCCGCTGACCTCGGTCTCGATCGCGACGGAGGAATACGCATTCGCCAAGGAGGTCACGGACGAGGATCGCCGGTTTGTAAAGTCCCAGGGCGCCCCGGTGCTTAATCCGGACCAGGACGCCATCGAGTTTGCAACCGATAAGGTCGATCTGAAAAAAGAGATCCGCACTGCCGCGCTTATCACCGCCGGAACATGGGCGGACGGCAACGCCGGCGGCGTGGATGCAGAGGGTCTATGGTCACCGGCGGGTGACACAAACACCTTCCTGACTGACATAACAACCGGCAAGAAAAAGATCAAGGAGTGCGGTGTAATCGCCAATACTCTGCTCATCGACTTTGCCACCTATCTTGCGCTTAAGGAGTGCGCGGCCATCCTGGACAAGATCAAATATACCCAGCGGGGCGTATTTGGCACCGACCTTCTGGCAGCCCTGCTCGAACTGGACGAGGTGTTGGTAGGCAAGGCAGTCAAGAGTACGGCCGAGGAGACAGCTGCGGGAGACGACTTCACCGCTGCCGATATCTGGGAGGTAAACGCGGGCAAAGGTATGGGGTTTCTCTTTTACCGGCCACAAAGACTCGGGCTCAAGGTCCCCACAGCGGGCATACAGGTCCGCATCGCCTATGAGAATGGGCAGCCACGAAGGACATCCACATGGCGTGAGAAGGCAGAGCATCAGGATGTGTACGAAGTGGCCGAGGAGACGGAGATTTTGCAAGTCAGCGAAGATTGCGGGTATCTCTGGAACGATACGTATGCGACATAAGATAATTGATGCCACTAAGGCACCAAGCCGTTCGACAGGCTCAGGCCATGAGCAAAGCCGAATGGACACTAAGGTTTATATATAGTATTTTTTCGTGCCTTTGTGTCTTCGTGGCAAAAAAGGAGATTATCATGCAAATAAAATATCTCGGGCCGTCAGACGAGGTGAATGTCGCCCCTCACGGCCCGCACAGGAAAGGTGACGTCAAAGAGTACCCTGACGACTTTGCCGAGGAGCTCCTTGCCACGAGCATAAAGCAGAAATTTGAGAAAGTGACCGCTCTGCCTGCTGTGGAAAAACCGGAGAAGGTGGCATTCCTGAAACCTACAGCGAATGCAGCGAAAAAGAAGGGTAAAAAATAGTGGCCTACTCAGCACAAACAGACATATTGGAGCAGCTGGATGAGGATATCCTCATCCAGCTCACCGACGATGTGGATGCAGGTGTGGTCGACGACGATGCGGTTACCCGCGCCATTGCAGACGCCGACTCGGAGATCGATTCCTATTGCGGGGCACACTACGAAGTGCCGTTTTCAGATGTGCCGGCGATGGTCAGAAAGCTCTCGGTCGATATCTCGATCTATAATCTCTATGCCAGACGAAAGGGAGCGCCCGAGGATCGCAAGCAGCGCTATGACAGTGCCATTCGATTTTTAAGAGATATATCTACCGGCAAGGCATCGCTGGGATCCACGGCGCCGGATGATTCGGACGGAGGCCCCGAGGCCACCACGAAAAAGAGCGACAGGAAGTTTTCTCTTGGCAGAGATTCGGATAATTCGAGCGGGACGTTGGATAACTATTGAGTGAAACTTGAAATTTGAAACTTGATACTTTGCCCTTTCTTTCCAGTTTCGAGTATCAAATTATGATCACTATCAAAACCACCATCAAGGATATGGAAATGAAGACCGCGCTCAAGGGGCTGACTACACGACTCAGCAAGCCCCAGAAAGCGCTCAGGGAATGCGGCCTGGTATTATTGCGCTCGATTTCCAAAACCTTCAAGGCGGGCGGTAGGCCAGTAAGATGGAAGCCCAGCAAGCGGGCGCAGCTCGCCGGTGGCAAAACATTGATCGACACAGCCAGGCTCATGCGCTCGATTACCATGAAGGTGACAGGGAAAACGCTCATGGTCGGTACCAACGTAAAATACGCTGCCATGCATCAGCTCGGCGGAAAGGTCGCGGGAAGGACTATTTTTCCAAAGCGGGCAAAGGCCCTGCGATGGATCGACAAGGGCGGCAATGTGCGCTTTGCAAAGAAGGTCACGATCCCGGGTTTTACTATGCCTGCCCGGCCATTCCTGGTAATTCAGGATGAGGATTGGAGAGTACTCGGGCGCATTTTTGTAGACCATCTTGTCGGTGAACGATGAACGGAGAATCCTTCGACTTTGCTCAGGATCGTGAGCCTGTCGAACGACGGTGAACGGTGAAAACCCTTTTAACAGCCATTAAATCGCAGTTACAGGATGATTTAACATACATCCGGCACAGCGATATCTACGTGACCGAAGACGAGCGTATGATCCCGGAGGCGGTCAAATTCCCGGCGGTGGGCCTGAAGGACGGCGAGGTGCTGTACACTATCGAGACGGGCGACCAGGAAACCGACGAGCTTTATGTGAAGGCCATCGTCTATGTGCAGCTCCAGAAGCCAGAGGCCGCAATCATGGGAGATACAGCCACCGGCAAAAAGGGCGTGCTGGATATTATTGCCGATATCAAGGCTTCGTTAAACGATGAAAAATTCTCTGATACCTACGAGGCGGCCATACCGGTATCGGAATCGGAGAGTGAGCTCCTGGCGGATGAAGAGACAGCGATACAAATGAAATCGATCATGATACGGTATTCGAAAGTCGTAATCTAACAAGGAGGGCACCATGAAAGTCTATTATCACGGACCCGGGCACGAGACATATCATCCACAGCTCGGAAAACTCGTACCGAACGAGCCTTTTGACCTGGATGGAAAGATAGCCAAGCCATACCTGGAATCAGGTCTATTGAAACGGGTGAAAGAACCCGCCAAAAACACGGCGGATAAGAAAGAAAAAGTAGCCACGAATGACACGAATTCACACTAATTTTTTAAGTTAAAAACAAAAGATATATTCGTGAAAATTTGTGAAGATTTGTGGCGAAAAAAAAGGAGGTAACAAATGGGAACACCAATCACCGGCAGAGAGATCCTGATAGGGCTGAAAAAGGCGGCTACCTGGGGCACCGCAGTGGTATGCGGCGCCAACGACGGCATCCTGATCACCTCGGAATCACTCAGCCAGAAAATAGAGGAGCTTTTGGATGACAGCGTGGGACTGGCCTTTATCCAGCGCACCGACCAGGGCAAGATCGACGTTGCAGGCAATATCGAGGCATACCTCAGATACGAGGGTTTGGATGTGGCCCTGGCCCTGATCATGGGCACGGCGGGCACACCGAGCAAGCAGGGGGAAACAGATGCCTATACCAATAGCTATGTAATCGCCGATGCCATGACAGGATTCTTTGCCACGATCGCCATCAAGAAAAAATCGGACAAGGCATGGGAATTTACGTCCGTGAAGCTGCACGGATTCACCCTCGCGGCAGAGATGAATCTCCCGGCAAAGCTTACGCTCAATGCGATCGCGGACCAGCTTACGCTGGCCTCCGAAGCGAACACGACCACGACGCTCGCCGATCTGACCTACCCGGACAAGGGAAACCGGATCATCATGAATGCGGACACCACGGTCGAGATCAACGACGAATCCGGCGCAGCGCTGGCGGCCGGCGACAAGGTATATCCAAACTCCATCGAGCTGGCATTTAACCGCCCGGCCGAAGGGGATCATCTACCCGGCAGCAATTACATTAATGAGCCGGCCGATAATGATTTTCCGGAGCCGATCCTGACCCTGAATTTTCCCCGGTATAACGATATCAACCACGGATTTTTTGAGGACTGGATTGCGGATACCCGAAAAAAAGGGGAGATCTATTTCAAGGGCGCACAGATCGAATCGACCTATTACTATGAGATGAAGATCACCATGCCGAATATGAAACTCATAGATCCGGAGGCGGCCATAGCAGGCGCGGGAAAGATCCCCTCGACCCTAAAATTCAGACTGCTCGGCACGGATACCGCCCCGACCGGTATGACCGGGATCACCAAGCCGTTTCAGATCGATATACAGAATAAAAGAACCACGGATCCCCTCGGATAAGCTCATAGCAGTTTAGCAACTTAGCAGCTTAGAGCTATCAGCGGTTCGACCGCCCTGCGCGGCTCACCGCCGAAGGGCTATCAGCTAAATGGCTATCAGCTGCCGACTAAAAGGAGGCATTATGTCGTTTGTACAAATCGTAGAGGATGACGAAGAATTTGAATACCCCATCGGAGAATCGGTCTTTGGCCTGCGTCGTTTCAATACGGAGATCTACCGGACGATAAAACGGAAACATACCAGGCCGCCCAAGTTTCGCAGGGGCATAAAGATCGAACAGGTAGACGACGACGCAATCAACGAAGATCTGCTCGATTATATGATCAAGTGGTGGAAAAAGGTGCGAAGCCCGACGTCCGGCAAAGATGTCGAATGCACAAAAGAAACTAAAGTGCGCCTTCCGGGCTCCGTTCAGGTGGAAATTATCGAGGCCTGTGATCAGGATTCCATTATGAGCAGTCCCGATGATGATGCCGATAAAAAAAAAGGCTGAGCAATCTTGAGGAATATATCAAGTTTACGCTGGATTTTCCGCATGTCAATTGTGCCCAGTGCGAACAAAACCTGGAGATCGACGGCATCGAGCCGGACTGTGATAATTGCGGCCTGCCGCTGCTCTCCGATGAAGAGCAGGAGACCATCGATCTCTACAATACCATCAACACGCAGTTCGTGTATGATTTTCACGCCCTTCCCCTGGTTTTTGAGATCTCTCACCTGCAGATGACCAGGCCGGAGGCACGGGACTTGCTGGATACGCTGATACAGATTCACGCGTTAGTCACGAAACACAAGAAGGATAGCCACTAAGGCACTAAGACACCAAGAAGAAAAAATAATTTTAAAAACTTCGTGACTTTGTCTACCTGCGCCGTTGGCGCGGCAGGCAGGTGTCTTCGTGGCAAAGGTTTTAAAAAATGGCCAAAGATAAAGTCTACATAACCCTGGAAGTGACCGACAAGGGAACCGCCGTTGTCAAGGGCTTCGATAAAAATACCGAGCAGGCGTTCAACAAAATGAAGACCCATGCCAAGGCATCCACCGCAAGTATGGGCTCATCGCTGCAAAAGTTAAAAAAGCACTGGGTCGCATATTCAGTGGGGGCGGTGGCCGCAGTGGTGGCAGTCAAGGCAGTGATGACAAAAATCATCAGCACCATAACGACCTGGACGCGGTTGTCTATGGTACAAGAGGACGCAGAGATTGCCCTTGCCGCATCCCTAAAGGCAAATTTGGAATATACGGACCAGCTCAATACAAAATATCAGGAATTTGCTGCCAATATCCAGAAAAAAACCAAATATGGCGATGAAGAAGTTCTGCAATTAATGGCCTTGCAGAAAAACCTTGGTGTCGCTTCTGACAAGATTGAAGAGGCAACAAAAATGTCCATCGGGCTTGCGGCAGCAACCGGAAGAGATGTCCAATCGATGGCTATGTATGTTGCCCTTGCACAGCAGGGCGAATTTACGATGTTGAGGAGATATATCCCAGCTTTACGATCTACAACGGATGCGACAGAGCAATTACGGATCGTGATGGAATTTGCCGCCCGTGGGTTTAAAGTGGCTCAGGATGTAACTGAATCCTTTAGCGGAAGTTTGAAACAAACGAGTAACCTCTGGGGAGATCTACGGGAAAAGCTCGCAAGTGTCATTACAAAAAATCAAACCATCCTGGCCTACATGAAACAAACCAGGGAATGGTTGATCAAGGTCGGTGAAGAGGTCGATGCATGGCGGGAGGCGAACCAGGCATTTATCGATCAAAAGGCAGAAAAAGCAATCGAAGCGATAAAAGAGGCAATAGTAACATTGGCCCCTTTAGTACAAGCCATCGGAGTATCTATTGGATGGTTAGCAAAACAGACTATGGCTTTTATAGATGACTTTGTGAAACTTGGAAAATGGATTGGGGAAACTTCTGCAAAAATAGTTCTCCATTTTGAAAACACAAAAGGTGCAACTGCTGAAGAAGCAAACGCTATGTTCAGCTTGGAAGGAGGAGCAAAACATTTAAATAAAGAGCTTCAAAACATTATTGCAAGTAATATAGCCCTTTTTTCATCTATGAAGAATGTTTCAAGTCAAAAAAATTATCTAAGCAAAGGTGAACCCACTGTAAAACCTGAACTTCCCCTCCTGGAGGATGCAACGCCGAAAATAACCGCCCCCGAATTCGCAGGCGATTATTGGTTGAATCTAAAAGAATCTTCAGAACAGGCATTGAATGAAGAAACTGAACGTATGAATAAGCGTATCGCTTTTGAACAGGAAACAGATGATATGCTCCTTGAGATGAAGGCCCAGTATTACCTCGATGATAAGGCGCTGGCGGAACAGAGACTTATAGATGAAATAGCAATGATGAATGGGGCAGCAAAAAAGGAAAAGAACATAGAAGATGCAAAAGCCAGAGTGGAAAAACAGGCTGCAATAGCAATGCTGGCGAATTGGAATAGCGCCTTTGCTGAACTTGCCAAAGGAAGCAAAACAGCTTTTGCCCTTTGGAAGGCCACCGCTCTTGCACAAACCATTATTGATACCTATGCAGCGGCACAGGCAGCCTATAAGGCTATGGCCGGCATTCCGGTGGTAGGCCCTGCGCTTGGAGTCGCAGCGGCCGCTGCAGCCATAGCTGCGGGCATGGCCAGGGTATCCGCTATCCAAGGTCAAGAAATGGCGGAGATGTATCATGCCGGCGGCATCGTAGGCAGAGGAGTCCAATCATCCCGCCTGGTATCCCCCGATGTCTTTGCCGGGGCGCAACGGGCGCATACCGGATTAGGCCCGGATGAAAAACCGGTGATCGTCAAAAACGACGAGGGCATTTTTACCAAGGAGCAGATGGCTGCAATGGGAACGGGATTAGGCCTGGAAGGGCGAATCGACAATCATGTCCATGTGTATCTGGACGGCAGAGAAATTACAAAGGCCCAGCTTAAACTGCTGGAAAAAGACGGCATGATGGTGGGCCGTTTTCAAAGGGCATTGAGTTAATCCCGATAAATCGGAATTGTCAATTGTCCGTGGTTAGTTGTCCTTTGCAACGGACGACACACAACATACGACGGACTAAATTACGGAGTAATTTTCATGTCTGCAAAAGAAATGTACGATTATCTAAGTGTTGTCACCGCGGACAATGATGAGACGCTATCGATCAAGCCCAGCGAGGTGGTCGAGGAGCTGTTCAGAAATCAGGAAATCCATGAGGGGGATGACGGCTCCGAAGAGGTCGTGACCCTGGATACGGATGTGGTGGGCTATGTCACCGTAGTCTTTCCAAAGCTCACAGCGGCGGATGCAGGCACCATCCTGGATTTTTATTTGTCCGATTCAAAAGGCAACTGCATGGCGGAAAGTTTTAAATGGGAACACCCGTCGGACGGACACACCTATGTGGTGAAATTCCGTTCCGATGTGAAACGGACACTGAGATACACCACGTTTCAGTTTCCGAATATCAAACTCAAAGTTATGGGAAGAATAGCAGATTAGCAGCTTAGCTCATAGCTCACAGCTCATAGCTCTAAGCTCCTATCAGCTATCAGCTATCAGCTAAACTCCTAAATTACGAAGTAATTTACATGCTTTCACTCAACGCCACACAACAGGCAATCGTAGCCGCAGCAAACAAGGACGAGGTCTCCTGGCTTTTTCAGGTGGATAAAAACGGGAATGATTCCGTTGATTATTATTGGTCCACCAAGGTCAAGGCCTGGGACGGGGATAACTATACCTTTAAGATTGCCGAGTTCGATGAGATCGAAATGAACCGGGCGCAGTCCGAGTCCGGCATCCAGGCCCCATCCAGCTTTGATTTCATGATCTCAAATAAGGATAACACCCTTGTCCCCTCTGATTTTTCAGGCGGTAATGTCACGCTCATCCTTGTGATCAGCGCCGGGGGAAACGAGGCGGCGATCCGCACCTGGAATTTTGACATCAAAGGAGTCGCCTCAAAATATCAAACCCTACAGTTTCACTGCGTGGATTGGCTCCAGAAGTTTTTAGCAGGGAACTATCCGAACACCCCGTTAGTATCGTATCTTTTTCCGGAATCGTTACAGGAATATAATTTCTGTGTGCCCTTGATTTGGGGCAAGCCGAGCATTCCCGTACCGCCTTTGGTCGATACAATAGTGACGAATGGCTGCATGGAAGATGACTCTAATTGGGCAAATTGGGGAACCACGTCGCCCTCGGTAAATGAGCGTTCAACCGAACATGTAAAGGAAGGTGATTATAGTCGCAAAGTTAGTGTTCATGGGGCATCTTCAAGAAGCGGCATTAAGAGTGATGTTTTTACTACAGAGAATGGGAAAACATATGTTGTGGATTTTTGGGCGTATTGTATCAATTGTTGCCTTCCTTATGTAGCGGTGCGGAAAGGTGATGACAGTGGGTGGATATTATATGAATATTATGGTTTTAGAACTGGTCATTGTGACGATTATGAAGCAAAATGGGCTCATTTTTCTTTTTCCTTTACAGAAGGCGCAGCAACCGGAGGCGCCGGCGCTTATATAGTTTTTTATGGTTGGGCAGAACCGGATACGACACGGACAATGTACATAGATCAGGTTTTTCTCGGATCGAGCAAATATCTTCTCGGTGCAAAGATTGCCGATCCCACGGATTATGTCGTCAATGAGATCGCAACCCCCCGGGATTGGGACGGTGACCGGCAGATATGGTCGAAAGATGATTACACATTTGCCTATACCCATAAAACGGGCGCCGACGGAAACGACTATGCGGTGGCTGAATTTATAATAGCTGATCAGGATGCAAATGGAACACCAGACTCGAACATAACATTTAAGAAGAGCCAGAGCTACCTTCCGGTCGCTGCATGGATGACACGAAGCGACACTATAGACGACACCAGCCCTGCGGATATTCTGGATTATATTCTACAGGATTGGGGCATACCGAGCGCACGAATCGATGCAACCACACTGGCAGCGGTAAAGTCGACCTATTCCGGGTGGGGGTTGACGTGGAACATGGGGCTCTGGATACAGGAAGAAAAGAAAAAGCTCTTATCAAAGTTGTTATTGATGTGCCACACGGAGTTGATTGTCCGGGATAAAATCTATTTTAAGGTGCATGTAAAGGCAAGCCAGAAAACCCTGACCAAGGCGGATGTGTTAAAGACCAAAGACGTGGGAGAGGGTACCTTTGATTATAACGTGCTGGAAGATCCTGAGATAAAGGACTGTGCATATACGGCATTCCAACAGGAAAAAGGCTGCCTCGATTCGTTGTTGCAGGTGTTGGTACAGGCAAAGGATACGTGTGAGTATATATCGGACGATATCATCCGGGCCGACTTTATCCAGGATACTCAGAATGTCCAGCGGGTAGGAATACTGGCCTTACAGCGCCGGTTTCTCAATGAGGCGAAAATCACTGTTGAGACGAAAGGGACCTGTCTGGCCCTTGAGTGCGACGATGTCATTACTCTGAACCATGCAGATTACGGCGGCAGCTATGATGTGTTGATCGATTCATTCAGCATCAAGAAGGATGCCTCCATCGGCATCGAGGCGACAAAATTCAGCGCCGCCTTAGACGACTGGGGCGATTTATCTCCCGCCACGATTACCATTACCCAGCTCCCGGATTTAGAGGCCTACCAGATAGTGATCTCCGGCCCGGATGCGCTGGACAATACCGGCATGTATATTGGTAACACCCTGGCCGGCCGTTTGCGCATCGGCCAGACCGGCAACCATATCCTTCTGGATCCGGTCGAGCCCATCCAGACACTTGTCGAAGGCGGGGTCACCCGCATGAAGATCGGGGATCTGGGCACCGATGATTGGGGAATAGAATTTCTGGACCATAGTGGTAATTCCATATTCAAGCTGGACGGATCCGATAATAATACCCTGGCCGGATGGAGCGCCACTGCCGAAAAACTCACCTGCCAGTCGGGTGAAGTGGGCATGAATGCGGAGGAAACCGGCGGCGTGGACTGGCGTTTTTGGGCAGGC
>Ga0307428_1000443_pt1 | contig 27369 bp, 23 predicted proteins | sample SalMarWE160240MG_FD_202161 | JGI IMG/M metagenome (GOLD analysis project Ga0307428, IMG submission 202161) | Salt marsh sediment microbial communities from the Plum Island Ecosystem LTER, Massachusetts, United States - WE1603-240 | ecosystem: Environmental > Aquatic > Marine > Intertidal zone >...
TCTGGACGGTCACTTTGATCAGAAATAGAATAAGCTATGTTTACAGTTAAAAGATTCCATTTAAGCTCAAAAATCCTGTATCCTATTCTCCATAAGCTTGGAAAGCCGCGCTACTTTTTTTAGTGTGCATTCAGGTTTCTTTCCAGAAACAGATAAATAGTAATTAAGGGGGCTGTTTTATACCTAACTAGTCTGTGAGCGCGATGAACGCACCAAAAGAAATTAACACATACTGCCCCAAGTGTCAATCTCATCAAGTTCACACTGTTTCCTTGTATAAGGCAGGGAAGAGGAGAGCCTTAGCCAAGGGAGAGAGACATCATGAACTGCGGGAAAAGAAGGGGTATGGTGGACAGAAGTTTCCTCGTCAAAGAACGTTTGCAAAAACGACTAAAAAACAGACGCTGAAGCTCAAGTGTAAGAACTGCGGCTATAGCAGACATAAGAAAGGCATTCGCCTTAAAAAGTTAATTATCGCCTAAAATGGGGTGAAAAGAAATTGAGTGAATGGGATGAAGTTATACCGAAACCTAACAGCAGGTTCTATCGAATAAAATGTCCTGACTGTGGAAACGAACAGTTCGTCTTCAGCCACGCTACGACGTTTGTCCACTGCAACGTGTGTGGAGCGATCTTAGCAGAACCTTCCGGCGGAAAGACAAAAGTCAAGGGAGAAATCACCGCCATCCTAGAATAAACGGGCGGAGGATAAAAGAAAATGGGATTGAGGAGACCTGAATGGCCTGAAGTAGGCGATTTGGTAATAGCTAGTGTTGTGAAAATAACCTCCTATGGTGTCTACGTTAAACTGGATGAATACGACAAGGAGGGTCTCCTACACGTTTCTGAGGTTGCTTCTCGGTGGGTAAGAAATATCCGAGATTATGTTCGTGAAGGACAGAAAGTTGTGCTTAAAGTTCTGCGGGTCAAACCGGAAAAGGGGCAGGTTGACCTCTCACGCAGAAGGGTTACAAAACGAGATAAAAAGGAGAAGCTTCTGTCTTGGAAGAAGGATCGAAAAGCGGAGAGTCTGCTGCGGACTGCCGCTGAAAAATTGAACATTTCTTTTGAGGAAGCTTACGAGAAGGCGGGGGCGCTAATAGAGAAGGCTTTTGGGGAGCTTCATGATGGTTTGGAGAAGACCGCGAAAGACGGAGTAGATGTTCTGCTTGAGCTGGGAATCGACAAAGAATTGGCAGTTACCCTAGAGGCGATTGCGAAGGAAAAGATTCAGATATCCTTGGTGAATGTGAAGGGAATCCTAGCGCTTCAGAACCCGAAACCGAACGGGGTGTTCATCATCAAGGAGACCCTGAAAACCGTTAAAGAAGTTGGAGAATCAGAGGGAGCAGATGTAACAGTTTATCTGGTTTCACCCCCCAACTATCGCATCGTGGTTTCGGCTGAGGACTACAAAAGCGCGGAGAGCACCTTGGAAAAAGCCACCAAATCTGCATTGAAAACTATCGCAAAGAGTGGAGGAACGGGCTCCTTCAAAAGAGAGAAATAGGTTCCCTTCGAAACCTGTTTTTCGGGTAAACCATTATTTTTGTTGCTTGGTTTTTCCAGAAAAAGCTAGTTTTCAACAATGAAGTATTATTAGTCTCCTAATATGATTAAGAAAATGAGAGTTGGTGGGGGTATCTCCGCTTTCTTTGGTTTTGGGGGAAAATTTGATATAAGCAGCCTTTTAACCAAGAAAGGTCAATAAGGCGCCCGTATAATTGTTGGAAACGTAAATAGGTGTGGTCGCATAAATAGTTGTGAACGTCCAAAAACAATATGGGAGAACGGTTGAAACGGGTGGGAATGATGGTTTGGCTGCTTAGAAAATGTGTAAAGTGCGGAAAGTATACGCTGAACCATGAAAGCTGTCCCATTTGTGGAGGTAACTTGCGTATACCGCATCCGGCTAAATTTTCGCCTGAGGACAGGTATGCGAAATATAGACGAGCAATGAGAGGTTATGGTCAGAATGAAAACAACAGTCATTAAGGAACTAGTGAACGTTGAGCTGAAGAATCCGATTCTGGTGGAAGGGTTTCCTGGATTAGGTATGGTGGGAAGCATAGCCACACAATATCTTGTTAAGCAATTGAAAGCGCAAAAACTGGCAACTTTGTATTCTCCCCACTTTCCCTACCATGTTCTCGTCGACAAAAAAGGAGGCGCTAGGCTTCTCCGCGGGGAATTTTACTTGTGGAAAAACGAGACCGGAGAAAACGACTTCATTTTATTAACTGGGGACAGCCAAGCCCAGACAATTGAGGGGCAGTTTGAGGTAGCCAACAGAATCCTCGACTTCGCTGAAAAGAAAAAGGTGAAAACGATCATAACTCTTGGCGGATACAGAAACGAAGTTGAAGACACCCCGAAAGTAGTCGCAGTATCCACAAATCCTGCCCTCTTTGAAAGGGCTCTGAAAGCTAGGGCGATATCCAGCGAAGCAGGAACTCCCATTGTCGGTACAGCTGGTTTGCTTCTAGGGTTGGCGAAATTCAGGAAGATAGATGCGGTTTGTCTCTTGGGGGAGACTCGCGGCTATTTGCCTGATCCGAAGACGGCGAAGAGTGTTATCGAGGTTCTGCAAGGAATCTTTAATGTTAATGTTGATTTGAAGGGATTGGATGAGGAGATAGAGCGTTCTAAAGAGATTCTGGGTAGAATGCAAGACATTGAGAAGAGACGAGTTAAGTATGTGCAGAAGATGCGCAGGGTAGAAGAGGAGCGAATCACCTACATTTCTTGATGTCTGCTGTTAATCGTAGTTGACCTTATATACGCATACTGCCGCTGCGAAGTAATCGCTTGACCTTGGAATCCATTGTAACTGTTCCCCAGGGGTCTGTGAAAAGTATGCTGCCTCAAAGTGTTCTAATTCGATGTCTGAATAACCATAAGCAAGCGTGTCGCTTGCATAGTGCATCAGTTTGTATATAACGGTGCTGTTTCCCAACTCGTTTGCTACCAGTTCATCCTCACCTTCATCATATTGTTGGTTATCGTTTACGTCTATCCAATCCGTTCCCAATGATGTATAGTTTCCATATTTATCGTCATCTAATCCGCCAATCCGCGCCATCCATCTCCACTTTCCTTCATCACCATATCCTGCGTCATATATTGTATCGGATGATCCGTCTGTTGCAAAGGTTACGAAAACCAAAACATACGTTACATCATCTTCCCCGTGTTCATTAAATTCTTCTAAGATTTCAATGGCTCCGGTTTCGTTTGACATAAACATTTGTCCAATCAAGCTTATCTGAGTACTATTTATTGTACCGTTATCTGCAAGAGTTGTTTTATTGGCGATAGTCGTAATCCAGTATCCATAGTCCCACCAAGCTGCCACCACATCAGTCTGTTCCAGATTAACCCGCATCCAGTTGAGGGTATCTAACCAGTCGCTAACTTGGGCCCTAAGAGGCAAACTTGAAGCGGCAATGGTTGTAGGCGAATATGCACGTTCTATGACTCTCGGATGTTCAGAGCCCGTGCTTGGCAATACAAAGGTAAACATCAACAGGAGAAACATCAAAATAATAAAGGCTGCGCTGAATTCCTTGCCCACACGAGACCTGAAACGCATTTTACGCCTCGGGATTTTAGGGCTTTCCCGCAGAATGGTGACAAAGGGTTTGATCAATTGAACCAAAGCTAATGCCCATAAGATGCTCAAGGCTGGAGCCATGAGCAAACTTAACCTAACCATGGAACCGGCAAAGTAGATGGCTGTTAGACCGAAGATTGCGAGGAAAATGTTGCGGTTTGTGGGATTCTGCACAGCGAAGAACAAACCGATAGGTACGAAGAGGACTCCTATACCTAAGTCATAGTAAAATGATCCCCAAGTGGCAGCTTTGTGTTCTTGTACAGACTGCACAAGTTGTTGTACAACACCTTCACCTATACGTTCAGAGGGAAATATAACTGAGATGAACTTGGCTTCTAATTCCCCAACTAACCCGAGGCTATAAAGCCCAACGAACAAGACTGCAATAAGAGCTAAGAAGCCAAATACAAAAAACACTTTACTCCTAGTGGTTTTGATGCGCCGAGAAACTTCAATTATGCCCAACAAAAGGAACATTCCAGCCACTGCCAACACTGTAGGCTCTTTTAGAAACGTGAGGCCTAGCTTTGGTACATTTACGGCTATTAAAAGTGCCACGCCAAAGGTTGTGCCGTAGGAAAGAAAGAGACGGGATGAATATCGCCGTAGCAAGATTAGAACAAGTACGAAAATCAATGTAATTCCGAGGGGATATCGTGCTGCTCCCCACGACGCAAAGAGGTAACCCAGCGATAATCCTCCAGCGACTGCATATGTAACTGTGCTTTTGAGCGGTCTTTCGGAGTCAATGGACCTTAGGAAGAAGAAGATGAACAAGAGGATGCCGAAGATTCCGACGGTTTCATCGTCAAAAAAGCCAAGGGAGGTACGGCTAATATACGGTGAACTTAGGGCTAAAAAGAAAGCTGAAAAAAGACCCACCTCTTTACCGCCAATGTCTCTTCCCAAAAAGTAGATAACCAAAACAGTCAACGTCGCCATAATCACTGGAAATATTATGCAGAAATTGAAAACTGGATCAGCAGTTAGGGGATGATAGATGTTTGAACTGAGGATCGCCGCCGGAGCAAGATTCAGCGCATTAGCTATCTGATAAAAGAACGCTGCTGTTGCTGCCAGACCCGGAAAAAGGGATTTTGAAATGGCGAGTCCGTTAGGATACCAGCTCATCGTGTCTGTCCATGATGTCCAGGCGAAGAATCCGTTGTCAACCATGTGCTTGGTTAAACGGTAATGAATGTGGGGGTCAAATTCCGAGAGCTGGAAACCCCAACGGAGAGGAAGCAACCTGATCATGGCTGCTATAACAAGAATGATGAGAAGTAGAGATATGTGCAGCAGAGAAGAATGAGATATTCGGAAGCGGAGAGCTCCAACGCTCATTAAGGCATTAACAGCTTTATCTTTACTAAACAAATTACTGATCTTCACTGCAACCCCTTCTCTCGTCAATGAAAACAATAAAATCCTTTATTTCTCTTGTGGTCTCCACTGTTATCAGCTCCTTTTTCTAGAGAAGAAATATTTTAACTTTTCACCATGCGCTCAAACAAAAACGTAAAGGATAGCAACTTGAATACAAAAAACCTAACTTGGAAGGTCCTGCCGCCCCCATCAATTACCTATTTGACCTATTCCGTTTGATAACCTTCGGAACGTAGATAATACAGGCTCCACATATAGGGCACTGCCTAGGCTCCACTTTGCTTTCATCAGCCCATTTATATCCACACTTAAGACATACCCACTCTGCCACGCTCATCACTTCCCTCAAATCTCGGTATCTACATTGAAGCACTTAATTTTTTCTATCACAAAGAAGCATTTGCTGTAAAGAACCTTCTGGGACTGTAGCCTTCAGTGTCTTCTACCTGTTTCGCCGGCAGATTTAACCTCAACTTTTTTCGGTACAAAGGATATTTTTTTGCCGCATTTAGGGCATTTACCATCATGGGTCTGAATTATCTCGTCTGGGGGTTTCAAGTCTGAGCCTTCGTAGAGAATAAAACCGCATTTTTCGCAAATTACCTTTTGAGGCAAGGTCTCACAGCCGTTGTAGACCGAAATACAATCGTTACAAGCTATTTATATATTACGACGAAGCGCAGAGGCTCTTTAGAGCGTGTTTTTTCTATTTGCTGAGCACATTAGCGTGACCTCAGCTAAAGCTCCTTTTTTGTTCGATCGTCAGAGAATCCATTCCGATTGTTTATGATGTTGCGTTTCTGTGAACTGTAAATATAGTTGCTGGTCGTAAATCATGTATAGAGTTTTAAGTGTCTGAAGGAGAATGGAAGGGGTGCGCCGATGGGAAAATACACCCTGATAATCACCGAAAAACCAGATGCCGCTAAAAGAATAGCAGAGGCACTTGATAGTCAGGGGAAACCCAAGAAGCTTAAGGAAAACGGCGTACCCTATTTTGTCGCTCAAAGGAACCGAGAACTCGTTGTTGTTCCCGCTCTCGGACACCTCTACACCATCGTTCACGAAAGAGGAAAAAGAAACTACTATCCAGTCTTCAACTTCAGGTGGGCACCGCGACACTTGGCAGAGAGAGGCGCTAAAGGGATTCGTAATTGGGTTGAAACGTTTTCGAAGCTGTCCCATGATGCTGACGAGTTTGTGGCGGCTTGCGACTATGACATTGAAGGGAGCCTCATCGGCTACTGCATACTGAAGTTCGCCTGCGGCGACAAGGAAACTTCAGCGAAAAGGATGAAATTTTCTACTCTCATGAAAAGTGAGTTAGAGAAAGCTTACGAAGAGCCTCTTCCCCACCTCGATTTTTCCCTCATAGAAGCCGGAAGAACGAGACATGAAGTGGACTGGCTATACGGCATAAATCTTTCACGAGCATTAACTTTGGCAGCGCGTCGCTGGAGCGGCAGATACTCCACCTTGAGCACAGGAAGAGTGCAGGGACCCGCCCTCCAGTTTCTGGCTACAAGAGAGAAGGCAATCCGCAGCTTTGTGCCCACCCCATACTGGCAAATAAACGCTGAGGCTGAAATCCTGAACTCTGTAATTGAGGCAGAATATGAAAGAAAACGAATTGAAACGAGGGCGGAAGCAGACACTGTTGTGCGAGCCTGCGCGGGAAAAACTGGGGAAGTCATGAAGGTTGAAGTGAGAAAGGTTCATCAGAAGCCTCCTATCCCCTTCGACGTAGGCACGTTACAACGGGAAGCCTATAGCCTCTTCGGCTACACTCCCCGACGCACCTTAGGAATCGCTCAGCGTTTATATCTTGACGCTTTGATCTCGTACCCTAGGACAAGCAGCCAAAAACTTCCTCCAATAATCGACTACAGAAAGATCCTCAACTCCCTCAAAAGACAATCTGGATACAAACGGTTAGCCTCAAAACTTCTAAAAAAGGAAGAACTGAAGCCACGAGAAGGCGCCAAACAAGACCCCGCCCACCCCGCCATATACCCCACAGGAAAACTGCCCGAAAAACCCTTGGCTGCCCCAGAGAAGAGGGTTTGGGACCTGATTGTCCGGAGGTTCATGGCTGTTTTCGGGGAGGAGGCGCTCAAGGAGAGCCTAAAGGTTCGCCTAGAGGTGAACAATAATGCCTTCTTTTTGAGGGGGAGACGGATTCTGAAGGAAGGCTGGATGGAATTCTACAAGCCCTACGTCAGGGCCGAAGAGGTGCTCTTGCCTCCTATCAAAGAAGGCGATAAGGTTCGGCTAAGGCGGGTCATACGGGAAGACAAGTTCACCTGCCCCCAGCCTCGCTACAATCCAAGCAGTCTCCTGAAGAAGATGGAGGAGCTTGGAATCGGAACAAAGGCGACCCGAGCAGACATCATCCAAACTCTCTACAATCGCGGCTACGTCAGGGACGAGAGAATCGTGGTGAGTGAGCTGGGCTTCGATGTCATTGATGTTCTCGGCAGGTACGCTCCTGCTGTAACCTCGGCGAAACTAACTCAAGAACTTGAGGGTAAAATGGAGCAAATCCAAAACAATAGAATGAAGAGGGAAACGGTTCTCGCAGAAGTTGTTGAACGGCTGAAGCCGCAGCTTGAACAGTTCAAAGAAAACGAAGAGCCTATAGGTGAAGCCTTGACCAAAGCCACCAAGAGAGCGCGAATACAGGAGCGAATCGTGGGAAAATGCCCAAATTGTGGCACAGGCAAACTGATGATTATATATTCGCGGAAGACCAGAAAGCGCTTCATAGGCTGCAGCAACTACTTCAAGGGTCTCTGCAACACATCTTTTCCTCTTCCTCAACGTGGAACCGTCAAACCCACAGGTAACAATTGTAAAGCATGTGGGTGGCCTCAGGTGCTGGTGTGGCTCAGAGGCAGGAGACCTTGGAATCTGTGCTTCAATCCCGACTGCTCCCTTAAATCGAGGAGGAAAAAACCGTGAAGTGCATTGTTTGTGACAGAGAAGCCTTAGAGAGTTACTGTGAGTTCCACGGAAAAGCTTATCGAAACGTTGTTCAGAAATTTGAGGATTGGAAACGGGCTACAGGCGTCTCTTGGAAGGAATATTTAAAAGAGCTTGTGGAGAATGCATACACAGGCACTTGGGCAAAAGAAGTTGCAGAGGATTTATTGAAGAACACGGATGGATGAACTATGTCAAAGTGGTTTAGTAAACAAATCTCCTCCTTTGCCTTTTCGTTGCAAAAAACCTACGAGAAAATAATAACTGCTAAGCCCTCCTTATTCGTTGTCGGCGCCTCGGCGGTTGTCGTTTCCCTCTTTCTGCTGGGCGGAGGAATCTACGACATCTTGACAAATGATATCGCCGTAGCATACTTCGCTTCGGGTGGTAAGATTATTGTTTTTTATCCCTCCCTATCTGAGCAGTTTCTCTTAGAGAGCATGCTTGTCATGATCTTCGGTGCTATAGGGTTCGCGGGCTTTCTCATAGCACATCGAAGCACCAAGTACGCTTATAGCCCCCGCCAAGCATACCGCTTCCTTCTGGTTGGCTGTGTTCTGCTCATTATAGGCTATGTTCTTATTGAAAATGGTCTGATATCCAAACTCGGTCTCTAGCCTTCGCATGCTACACGCCAAAGCCACGTAGCGTCACCTCTTTTTTCCTTTGTTTTTCATATTCAGAAGAGCAGCCCCCAGGTTTGTCATCAAATGTATCGGGATTGTTATCAGAAGGATTATCAGAGCCGCTGGCAAGGAAGGGGGCGAAACCGGAATGGAAAAGAGGAATGCTCCTAATATGAAGTCGATCTGATCCGCTACTGGAAGGGGGCTCCCGGGAGAACGGTCTAAACGCCGCTTAATGAAAGACTCTATCAGGTCACCTGTTAAAGCTCCTAGAGATAACGCAAATCCAAGGAATATAGTGTATCGGAACTGAGTGCCATATTGAAAAAGAACATGCTCAAAAAGAAGCGTTTGCACTAAACCAACTAACGTTCCCACAATAAGACCCGCCAAGAAGCCTCTAACTGTCTTGTGGGAGCCAAGTAATGGTTTACCGTCCAAGAAACTCTTGCCGAAATCCATTGGCTGGCCACCGCCGAAGATCACAGGGGCTGCATTGGCGCAGTAAGCTGGGAAAATAAACCATATGGCGGCGGCGATGGCAATCATTATTTCCGTCATGTTCTTTCATCCCTTATTCTTACTGGAAGAAAATAACTCTAGCGTCTGTAATCGGTTATTCCTGCGCTTTCTATCTTCACGTAAATGAATCCTGTTCCTTTGATTGATGGATGTTTTTCACGGAGAACCTTTATGACCCGTGTTTGACCTGTTTGTTTCATGTCAAGCACAACTTCTGACCAATAGTTCAGAACCCGTGTTGCCACAGGCTTCATTTCAATCGTTTCTCCAAGAGGAATGCTTCTTACTTGACTAATAATAAGCGCTGCCACTCCACAAGTTTTGACGATTTGGGTCAAAACCGCCAGTTGCCTGTTCAACTCACGGTTCGCAGCATACGTTTCTTTCGGGTCATCAAGTTCAACGCGATATAATGATGTGACAGTGTCGACGACGATTAACCCAATTTTGTTGGTTATAACCTTTTCAAGCTGATCTATTGTTCTGGCCTGTTCCTGAAATGTTGTTGGTCTCATTATGATCATAAGGGGCGAGATTTTCTCGTAATCGTACTCAGCTATCTGTGACAGGCGCTCATAAGAAAAGGTTCCATCCGTGTCTATGAAAAGGGACTTGATGCCTCTCCGCGCGCAATTAACTGCGCATTGAACAGCGAGAGAGGTTTTGCCTGTCTCCGCTTCTCCATAGACAAGGGAGACACGTTCAGCAGGGAATCCTCCTCCTAACAATTTGTCAAGCGAAATGCAACCTGTTGGAATGAGTCTCTGCAATGCCCGCACACAAGAAGCGAAGTATAAACTCAGGAATTATAAGCCTTCTCTCTGCTGACATCCTTTCAGTGAAGAATCTTTCGTAACATATTTAAGCGGAAAAGGAAGACAGGAGAGTCACGCAGGGTTCAAAGTCATGCATACACATCTCTCTCCATTCTTTAATCGGTCGTTTCTTCTGCGTGGAACATGGAAAGTGTAATCTCATGAAGGCGAAAATAGCTGTTGCAACTGTTCATGGAAGAGCCTATTACGAACTTGTGACAGAACTACAGAGAAAGAGGTTGCCATTCTTGAGTCTGAAGCCATGGGACCCTGTTCCATTAGATATCAAAGTGGTTATAACCACTAGAGACGAGAGCCATCAGGTTTCGCACCCTCAGATTCTATGTTTCGAGCAGGGATCAAACCCTGAATCTGTTGTGGACAAGGCAATTCTGATCATTCAAGGAAAACAAGGCTACGAAAAAGTTGTTGCCGGAGTGGACCCGGGTAAAACCTGCGGCATAGCCGTTCTAGGTGACGCCAAAGTCTTAGAAACCCTAACATCTTCAAACATAGAAGATGCAGCCCACCTCGTTGTAGACAACTTAAAGAGGTTTCCATCCGAGGTTAGAGTGGTGCGGGTGGGTAACGGGCCTCCTGAATACACCAAAAGTTTACTCAGTTCATTGGATGAAGATCTGCCAGAAGAGACTTTGATGGAGATAGTTAGCGAAGCAGGGACAAGTCGGCTCATGAACAAGTCTGCGAACCGCAGAGTGTTAAGGGACGCTGTTTCCGCCATAGAAATCGCGGGAAGAAAAGGCCGAATTTTATCTAGGAAGAATGTTTAATGAAACATGTTCTCAAGAAAGGAAAGACTTTGCTTGTTGATGGACCTGCTTCCGTGAGTCTTCTCTCCGGAAAGATAAGCGTTCTGGGGGCGCCTCTTCACATCAGCGAGAAACTCGTAGTCAGGGAAGGAAAACGCTTGCCCTTATGGATTAGAACGAGGGCTACTTTTGAATTGCTGCTGGGGGAAGGGGCTTCTATCAACGAGGTTAACGAGGGAACTGTTCCTTCCTCATGGGATGACGCCGCAAAGGAGATTTTGTCCCTGAATAAACCGGTAACTGTCATGGTTGTAGGCGGCATGGACTCGGGCAAGACAAGCTTCTGCACCTTTCTTGCGAATGAAGCGGTGATGAAGAAGTGGAGGACAAGCGTTATTGATGCTGATTTGGGGCAGTCTGATGTGGGTCCGCCTTCAACTGTTGGATTCAATTTCGTAGGTGAGCCAGTGAAGGATCTCTTCGATATTGATGCTCAAGACGCGGTTTTTGTGGGGTCGACGAGTCCAAGCGGGGCAATAAATAAGGTTATTGAGGGTTTGATTCAGCTGAAAGATAGAGTGATGGAGGCAGGCGTGGATTTTCTTGTCATAAATACTGACGGTTGGGTTGAAGGCGAAGAGGCAGCCGCATATAAGGTTCGGTTGGCTGTAAAAGTTGGTCCAAGCGCTGTTGTTGGAATGCAACGAGGGAACGAGTTAACCCCAATTTTAGATGCGTTGCATGGCGTCAAGGTTTTTGTTATTGACTCTCCGCAGCTGATTCAGCCAAGGAGTAGAGAAAAAAGGAAGCTTTTGCGGGAGCTCAGTTATAAGAAGTATCTGAAAGGAGCCAAGATGCAGTCGTTTTCTCTTAGTTGGATCAAAGTTAAAGATTCTCTTTTTGGAGCTGGCGGTTCATTGCCTAGTAAACGTTTGGAAACCTTGATGAATCTGCTGGGAACGAGACCAGTCTACTCCGAAGAAACCGTTACTGCCATCCTCGTTGTTTTAAGTAAAAGTAAAGCGGTTACTGAAGAGCAAATTAAAGACGTCGAGGAGTACTTTGGAAAAAGGGTTAAAGTGATACGGGAGGGAGACGAGGAGGGCTTGCTTTTGGGGCTGAAAGATGAAGAGGATAATTTTTTGGGAATCGGCATCCTGCATGGAGTTGACTACAAACGAAGAGTCCTGAAAGTCTATACTCCTGTGAGCGAGAAAGTGTCTATGCTGTGTTTCGGTCAGATAAAACTGGACAAAAACTGCAGGGAGATCGGTTTAAGCACAGTCTACTCCAGCTATCTCCTGTAAAACTTCTCGTTACCTAATCTTCTGTTTGTCTGGAACGGGCACAAAGCGTTGACTGGATAAATCTTGCACAGAGGCTTTCGTCTAAGTTTTGTTTGAAAATACTAAATAGAAGGTTGACAAAGCTATAGATAGAAACGGGGAGTCGCGGTTGTCACGAGCCAAGATTGTTAAAGAAGAGATAGTTGAAAGAGATGCGTCTTTTTTTGCCGTTTATATTGAAACAGAAAACGCGAATCAACTATTTTTGAGCGAGGGCGAAGACCGGCTGGGCACCTTGGCTGTAGCATTACCCCAACCGCAGAAACTGGTTGGACCACCTCTCTCCTCAATCCTGCTCGGAGACAGGAACCAGATGATTGCCCGCGTTCTAGCTGAACTCCTCGCCCAAAACACGAAAAAGATGGCTTTAGTTTCAGTTTTCATCAAAACCGTTAGCGAAAATGAAGCTGCCCCCATCCTCCGCAAACTCATGGAAAAGACTCTCAGAAAAGAAGAAAACAAGAGCTGAATTTTCGAATTTTTCTTGAGAAAGCAAAATTGCCGAAACAGTCATGTTAACCTAAAGTTTATGCTTGCTTTTTTTAGCATGAGTGCCTCTTTCCGGTTTTTGCTTCCTCAGCCAACACATATATTGCACCTATTCTATGTAGTTTTGGATTTTAGGAGGAATCCTGTTGAATTTCGACGTCATAATAGTGGGCGCTGGTCCGGCTGGAATCTTCTCCGCCCTTGAACTAGCTGACAAAACAGACCTGAGCATTCTAATGCTAGACAAAGGACCAGACATCGATCAACGTAAGTGCCCAGCAAGCAGAGGGCTAGGTTGCATAAACTGTGACCCATGCTCCCTGTTGGCTGGTTGGGGAGGCGCTGGCGCCTTCAGTGACGGAAAGCTTACTTTGTCTACAGAGGTTGGTGGGTGGCTCAACGAATATTGCACTGAAGAACAACTTTGGGGTCTCTTGAAGTATGTTGACAGCGTTTATCTCAAGTTTGGGGCGACTAAGCATCTCTATGGTGTGAGTCCAGAAAAGTTTGATGAGATCGAACGAAAAGCTTCTCTTGCTGGGTTGAAGCTTATTTCCCAGAAAGTGCGGCATATGGGCACTGAAAAATGCGCTGATACTCTTCGTAAGATGCACAGTCATCTTGAAGACAGGGTTGACATTCGAACCAGAACAGACGTGAAGAGCCTGCTGGTTAAGGACGGCAAAGTTGAAGGTGTTGAAACAAAAAAGGGAGAAAAGTTCTACGGAAAATATGTGATTGTGGCGCCTGGCAGAATCGGCGCCGAGTGGTTGAAGACTGAAGCAGAGGTTTTGGGTCTGAAAACCTTGAACAACCCTGTGGACGTAGGCGTCAGGGTGGAGCTTCAAGCCGCCATCATGGAGGAACTCACGAAAACCCTGTATGAGCCCAAGCTGATTTACCACTCTAAATCCTTTGACGATCAAGTGAGAACCTTCTGTGTTTCGCCTCTAGGAGAAGTCATCACCGAATCATATGATGGCATCTTAACCGTGAACGGACAAAGTTACGCTGAACGGAAAACAAAAAACACAAACTTCGCCATCTTAGTTAGCACCTCCTTCACGGAACCATTCAGAGAACCCATAGCCTACGGAAAATACATCGCAAGGCTCTCAAACCTGCTCAGCGGAGGCGTAATAATTCAAAGACTAGGCGACCTAAAGGCTGGACGCCGCTCAACAGAAGAGCGGATAAAACGAAGCTTATGTGTTCCAACCCTCAAGAACGCCACGCCAGGAGACCTCAGCTTTGTTCTGCCCTACCGATATTTGGCTGACATCAAGGAGATGCTTGAAGCCTTGGATAAAGTGGCTCCCGGCGTAAACTCGAATGACACGTTACTCTATGGCATCGAAGTAAAATTCTATTCCTCAAGGCTTGAGTTAACTGATCAGCTGGAAACAAAGATCCACAACATGTTTACAATCGGTGACGGAGCTGGAGTAAGCCGAGGGCTAATTCAAGCGTCTGCCTCAGGAGTTATAGTCGCCGAAGAGATCACGAAGAGATCAAAGAAGTAGGTCAGCTTCATTCTTTAGGCTACATTTTCTATTAATTGCCTTAGTGTAACTTCTGATGTTTTGGTGGGGCCGCCCGGATTTGAACCGGGGTCCCGAACGTCCGAGGCTCAGAGCCTAGACCATGCTAGCCGACGGCCCCTTCAAGATTCTTTCATGCAGCAGGTTTTACATAAGGATTCTCTTAGGAGGTTTTCTTGAAGTTGTAAGCCAATGAATGTGCATGCAGTTTGGGTTTCGTGAATCTGAAATTTTTAGGTGGATGACGAAAGTTTTTATACTTTGATTCTGCTTTCTGGGTATGCACCTAATGTTTGACTTTCCCCAAAATTGGGTTATCCTCTTCTTTGCTTTCTTGTTGATATGGGTAGTTCTGTTGGTTAGCAGAAAAAAGAATGGAAGAAAAAAAGAGGTTAAAGAACAAGTTTACTTGGCTGTGGCGGGTTTGTTCGCTTTATTCGTTATGGAGGTCTTCGCCACCCAGTCTAACCTGTGGCATTACATTCCAGGAGATTGGCCAGTAATCTTGTGGCCCACATATGTTGCCGCTATATTATTTGGATATCAATTGCTGCGATTTATTGAAGAACGTCTTATAGTAAAAAGCGTGGATATACGCTAGAAGCCTATTTGTCGGCGAATTTGCTTCGATTCCTTTTGAATTTCTTCTTGCATTTGACGCTGCAGAAATAGTATGTTTCTCCGTCGTGAGTGATTTTGTATTTAGCTGTCTTTTCGTTCAGAATTATGCCGCAGACTGGATCTCTAGGCATCGATTTTCCTTCACCCTACTCAATGATGGACGCCATTGATAAGGTCTTTGCTTATTATTGTCAATGGTTATAGACCTTTTCCAGCTTTTCAAGAGACGTCCTTTAAAGATCTATCGCTTTTTTTGACGACGCTCACATGTCCGCTTTTGCCGACCCTCAACTGTCGTTCGCCTCTAAAAGTTACAACACGGGCGTTTTCAACCTGTAAAATATTCCCCACGGAAACTGTGTTTATTTGGTTGTTCCACAAAGATAGTTGGATGCTTCCAGTTTCATCTGAGATGCTTACGTTCGTTACCGTGGCAAATCCTCCAAATCTGGTAATGACTGATCTGGGCTTTGAAATTTCGAGAACCCTTGCTTTTAAGTTAATTCGCTTCATTCCCGATTTCAAGTCTCTGATTTGTAAATTTTTCGACGCAGTCCCTTCGACTTTTGTTCTCCTTGGTACTTTTGGGTACACAAAGTCTTTGAGTGGACTGGCTTTTTCAAGGATATGTGTGGGTAAAGAGAATTGGGCGACCACTTTGCAGCTCTCGGTTATGAGAAAAACTGCGTCATTTTGTGTTTTCTTACGGCATTCAATCACGAGGCTTTTACATGTAGATTCCTGATGTTTCCAAGCTTTAACGAAGCTATTAAATAACTTTTCCGAATCGGTTCCATACTTCATTGAAATGAGAGCAAGATATTGAAGACGTCTAAGATCAGCGAGCGAGCGATACTTGCCACGGGGCCGACCTCGTTCTCTTGGCAGTTTCATTCGCATTTGTCTCGTTCCTATCCCCGTGTTAACGTGATTTCGATGGTTGAAACGTTTCTTGTTCCGCCTTCTTCCTGCTCGATTTCTTCAGTTCCTATCGTTATCTTCCCTGCTTTCAGTTCTTTCATGAATTTGCGGCGAACTATTTCAGCAACATCCACGGTCGTTGTTATTGACCGTCCCCTCGCCTTTAATGTAGCTTCTTTGGTGTCAGTTGAATTGAAGCTTGTGATTACTGCTAAAACATAGTTCATTGTAGGTTTCCTTTCGATGTATACTATGTTTTGTTCTTTGGACATGCATGCACCTCATTCATCTGACTTCCTTGATGGAGACTTTACATATTAGACTATGTTTAGGTTTGCACTATTTCTCCAATCGCGAGCCTGCTTCCAACTCTTGTTATTTTGAACTTCACGTGTTCTCCTTTCTTGGTGTTTGGAACAAATTGATGAAGCCCTCGATTTTTGCGATACCGTCGCCTCTTCTGCTTATATCTTCGATTTCAGCTTCGTATTCTTTGCCAAGTTCAACTGGTGCTTTCATGTTGAATCGTGGTCCACTGCTTCCTGATCTCCCTCGTTCGCTATGTGAATATGACAATATATCGCCTCGATTGATTTGTCAGTTAGAGTTGCCATAAAATAAGTAAAACCACCTGTGGTCCGTTTTGCCTTCTTTATAAGCGCCTAACTGCTTAGTCCTTGATAAACGGTCTTCCCTATTAACCTTTATTCGTGTGTATGCAACATCTGTACGTTTCTAGATGTAATCGCATCTGTCTTTTGTTCTCTTTGTTTGCCAAGGAAAGCTCTCGAAAAAAAGTTTAATCATTTTTACGTTTAGATCAGCCTCTTCAATTGTCACAGCCTTCTCTTTTGAAGTGGTTCCCCCTCAATTGTGGAACTATTTTTTTAATGCGATTTAACCCGCGTTCCGGAAAAGTAAAACGAGTTTATGTGCATTTTACACCCAGTTTTAGTTTTCTCTTCCTTACGTGGCTGATTTTCGGGAAAAACGTTGATTTCGGGACTAAATGCTTGTGCGGGTAACGTTTAATAGTTACCTTTTATTATCAAGAAGAAGTTATGTGTCAGAAGTGAACGTGGTTACTGTTTTGAAATCACGCTTAACCTGTTTAGGGCGGAAATGCTGAATGACGGAAATTAAGCTTGGAGATAAAATGAAGATTCCAGTGCACAGCGTGTTCCATCAGGAAGCGGGGCACTTCGGTAAAGTCGTGTACATAAGCGAAGATGGAAAAACTGTAACCGTGAAATGTGACCGGAAGCACGGCGGCAAAACAGTTGCCTTCAATATTGCGCTCCAACCAAAAGAAAAATAAACTACACCAAGTTTGTGTGCACTTTTTTTGAAGCACACACTTTTGATTTAAATGTACAAGCTGTTAAGTGGTAAACCATTATTTTGTGTGCTTAACTTTTCCAGAAAAAGCTGTTTTTCAACAATCTGCTGTTATTAGTCTCCTAATATGAACAGTGCCGTCTCTTTGGCTTGTTTTTTTTCAAAACTCCGATCTGATTGACAAGAATCTTCTTTTTTTATCTTAACTTACAAAAACGTTTTAGAAAAAGGGCGTTTGCGGGAGAGACGGCACCACAAAAGGATACATTTTGTTTCAAACAGTCACATGAGGGTGCTCTGACAAATAGCTACTTTTATCTTCTCCATGTTATGGTGCGTGATAAATTCTTCCGAAGTTTTGATCTATGTGAATGTTTCCTCCTGAACGGGGTGTATTTATGTATATGTCATAGTTTTCATTGTTGTTGTCTGTTGCGTCATTGTCTTTTATGATGGCGTAATCGTTTCCTGTATTATAGTAGATTCCGTAAATTGTATTATTTTTAAAATGATTGCCGACAACTATCGTGTGATTTGTATTTTCACTCTCAAGTCCATACATTTTATTATGTAAAAAGTGACTGCCAGTAATTGAACAGGATGGGTAAACTTCGTTTGCTGATGCTATCTTCACTCCTGTTTCTACGTTACTGTAAAATTGGCAAGAACTGATTTGTATTTGGTCTGCGTCAACAGACAAAAGCCCCTTCAGATTACTTCCAGCCCAACAATCAGCAAAGAAAAACCCAAATCCACTACTAATATAATATCCTGCGTTTCCGTTTCCGTCAGCTATGCATCCTATTAAGTGAACCCAATTACAATCGACAAACACAAAACCACATCCGGTCCCTTTCTCTGTTACAGTGGGATTAACGTATACTTTAGAGAGTTCAATCGAAGCGTAGTTTTCAAATCTGATTCCCTCAGCGTTAGGGTCAGAATGTAAGACTGAAACATCATGCATTTTTATGTCCAAGTTAAAGCCCTTAAAATAGACTCCATGAGAGAAGGCTGTGTCACTCCAAACCACAAAATTATAAACGCTTGGTTTTTGGCAATCTTCTACATACACATGAGTGTCAAAACAGGTTACTTCCATATCATGAAGCTGTATTGAATCCATATCTTTTATGTAAACTCCATATTTTGTGCTGGAAACACCTCCGGCATCAATCAAACAGTCTGAAATTTCAAATCGTAAGTTATGACTTTCAGAGTTTCCTGTAATATTAAAAGCGGTAATGTCCGCTGATACAGCAAATTTGGTTAATTCTTTTCCTGCTCCCATAATTCGAATGTCGTTTTTTTCTGTAATGCTGATAGTAGAAGATAGTGTGTAAACGCCTTTTTTGAAGCAAAGAAAAAGCCCGTCAGTTGAAAGAGAAACTATGTTCTCCACAAGTTGAGTTATATTACTTCCAGAGTATTCTATTTCTCCAGTTGTTCCATTCTTGGCGAAGTAGTTACTTTCACCTTTCCAAAAGACATAATCATACGGTTCTATTGGACAGTCCAAAACATCTGTACTATTGTTTGAGCCGCTCCATAAATCGCCTGTAATCTTCAGGTCAGTAGAGTTAAGCAATGAAGAATTGTGGATAGCATTGCCGTTAATGTCTAAGTTGCCGTCCATCGGGTTAGAGCCGTCGGTTAAAAGTAAACTGTTCTCTTTGATTGTGATTTCTCCGGCTGCGCTCGCCCAATACGCAGAACTGAAAACAAGAGTGAGCAAGCAAACAGCTAATAGGCTGCCCCAGAAAGCTTTTTTCTCAACTTTGATCTTGCTCGTTCCCTCTTTTTTTCCTCTCTTGTAGCTTCTCCGTGTCTGTTCTGAGACTAGGCTTTCTGGGAACGACTTCATTGTGTACGTTTTTTATTTCTTCTAGAAGACTTGAGCCTTATGAAGTCCATATCAGTAGCCTAGATATCAACATCTAATTACCGAGTGATCCCGCAGTCTTTTTCTCTATGTTTTCGACTGCAACCAAATCTTTCATCCTGCCTTCTGAGACGCAGATTTGGCGATTTTTTAATAACTTTTTTTTAATTGGTTTTTCTTCTTGCTTCTGTTATGAGGTCTGTGAGGGCTGCGAAGGCTTTGCTTACGTCTTCCATGGCTAACACGATTATCGTTTCCGTGTAGCAGCTCATTGTCTCCTCTATGTTGATGTGACGTCTCGAAACTGCGTTGTAGAATGCTTGTACGCATCCGGGAGTGAATGTTATCTCGTCTGGGCTGCGGATGATGACTGTTGCCAGATTCTGTTTTTGGTCTATAACAGCGTTTTTGGTGAAGATGGAGCTGATTTTGTTGAAGGAATTGAGGTCAGAAATCAAAGTTACTACAGAGTTTCCTTCTATGATTTGAAGAAATTCGCCTGAGAATGTTGCCAGTGTTTTTCTTATTTTTTCCAGATTCTTTTTTGTTTTCTCAACTGAGACTTTAGCCATGTCGGTTCGGATGTTTAGGACGCTGCCTGCGACGACTCGGGTTATTTTTCCCTGCAGAATTGTGTAGTTTGCTTTGGCTCGTTTAACTGAGGTTATTACGCTTTCGAGGTTAACGTCATGGTTTACGGCTTCTTTGACTTTGGGCATCAGCATTCTGGCTATTGCGCTGTAGTTTGCGTAGTCTCTTTGCAGGGCGTCCTGTAGGGAGAGGTCTTCGTCTATGAGATTCTGGACGGTTTTCGAGATTGAATTGACCATTTTTGGTCACTATTGCACAATTTACTATGATATTGACCAAAATCTATATAAGCGTTTCCCGATTTATCAACCTGAAAACTGGGAAACAGAATGAAAGACACGATCATATTAGCCTACTCCGGCGGACTGGACACATCCGTCCTGATAAAATGGCTACAAGAAGAATACGATGTGGACGTGATAACGTTCACCATGGAATTGGGGCAACAAACCGACCTAAAAAAGGTCGCAGAGAAAGCCCATAGCCTAGGCGTCAAAAAACACTACTCAATAGACGCTGAAGAAGAGTTCGTCATAAAACACGTTTTCCCAGCCATAAAAGCAAACGCCCTCTACGAAGAAAAGTATCCGATGGCAACAGCCTTGGGGCGCCCACTAATCGTGAAGAAACTGGTTGAGATCGCAGAAAAGGAAGGAGCCATAGCAGTCGCGCACGGCTGCACAGGAAAAGGCAATGATCAGGTGCGCTTCGACGTTACCATCAAGTCCCTTGCTCCGAACCTCAAGGTGATGGCTCCAGTTAGAGAGTGGGGACTATCCAGAAAAGAAGAAATCAAATATGCCAAAGAGAAAGGCATCTCGATACCCCACCTATCCGACCCCTACAGCATAGACCAGAACATCTGGGGACGCTCCATAGAATGCGGGCACCTAGAGAATCCGGAACAGGAACCGCTAGAAGAAATCTACACATTAACGGCTTCTCTTGAAGAGGCGCCTGACAAACCTGAATACGTCACCATAAAATTTGAAGACGGCGTACCAATCGCCCTGAACGGAGAACAGCTCGATCCAGTAACCTTGATCAAAAACTTGAACAAGATCGCAGGAAAACACGGGGTTGGACGCATCGACCACATCGAGGACAGGCTTGTAGGCATCAAATCGCGAGAAATCTACGAATCTCCAGCCGCCGAGGTTCTGGTTGAAGCCCACAAAGACCTAGAGAAACTGGTTCTGACACGCCACGAACTAGAGTTCAAGAAACAGATAGACGAAAAGTGGACGTTCCTAGTTTACACTGGCTTGTGGATAGACCCCCTACGGGAAGCTCTAGAAGCCTTCATAGACAAGACTCAGGAACGCGTCTGCGGCGAAGTAAAAATGAAGCTGTATAAGGGACGCTGCTGGGTTGCGGGACGCTCCTCCCCCATGTCCCTATACGACAAAAACTTGGCAACCTACGAGGTGGAAACCTCATTTAATCAATCCTATGCTGAAGGCTTCATAGAACTGTGGGGATTACCCACCAAAGTAGCTAACATCCTGAAAAAGAGGGTGAAAAAGGAAAAGAAATGTTAACGGAATTGGACGGTTTCAGCTGTCCATTCCATTAGAAACCTGTTAAGGTGTGAAAAAAATTGTCAAAGTTGTTGCGTGGAGGAAGAATAGGTTCTGCCCGAAAGGATGTGGTTGAGTTTACTGCATCCATAAAAAGCGACCAAAAGCTACTGGAAGCAGTCATCAAAATCAACCAAGCCCACGTAACCATGCTTACTGAACAAAAAATCATCAATGGTCAAATGGGTGCTAAGCTCCTCCAAGCCCTATCTGAACTAGACCCAGAAATGAAGCTAGACCAGTCACTTGAGGACGTTCACCTAGCCGTAGAAGAGGAAGTCAACAAGAAAGTCGGCTTGGAGACCGGCGGAAACCTGCACATCGCCAAGAGCAGGAACGATCAGGTGGCAACAGCCATCAGGATGGCGCTTCGAACAGACCTCCTAGAAGTGATGAATCTCATAGTGAAACTGCAGGACTCTCTAATTGAATTGGCTGAAAAACACACAGAAACATTGGTTCCAGCTTACACGCACCTGCATCCAGCACAGCCCGTAACATTCGCCCACATCCTAATCGCGTATGTGGATACTCTAGAGAGGAACCTGAAACGGTTAGAGGAGACTTTTCCCCGAGTTAACATGTGTCCCATGGGCGCAGGAGCAATAGCAACCACAAGCTTCCCCATAAACAGGGACAGAACCGCCGAACTGCTGGGCTTCAGCAAAGTGTTAGAGAATTCCATAGATGCGGTGGGCAGCCGCGACTTCATTCTAGAAACCTCTGCTAATCTCACGTTACTCGCCATAGACATAAGCAGAATGGCTGAAGACCTGATTGTCTGGAGTTCCCCAGATTTCGGGATAGTTGATCTTCCTGAAAGTTTCGCGTTCACGAGCAGCATAATGCCCCAGAAAAAGAATCCCGATGTCCTCGAGGTAGTCAGGGCGCGGATGAGCCAAGTTCTAGGCAACTTTGTAGCCTCAGCAACAACAATGAAGGCTTTGCCCTCAGGCTACAATCTGGACCTTCAGGAGCTTACTCCCAAACTGTGGGAATCAATAGAAACCGTTGCAGGCTCATTATGTATGCTTTCTGAGCTAGCCAAAAACCTGAACGTAAACAAGGACGTTTTCAGTAAACCAGTTCTCAAATTCGCAACAACAACCGAACTAGCCAACCTGCTCGTCAAGAAGTATAATGTTCCCTTCAGGACGTCACACAAGATCGTTGGCGCTGTCGTCAAAACTTTGCTGGACAAGAAGCTGGCGCTTTCTGACTTGACACCTGAACTGTTAAATAAGACCGCTAAAGATGTTGCGGGAATCACCTTAGCCGTTAAACTGGTGGACATCAAAGACTCTATCGACCCCAAAAAATTTGTTGAAAGCCACAAAACCATGGGCGGTCCAGCTCCAGCAGAAGTCAAACGGATGCTCAAAAACCGTAAACAGTTGACAAGCCAATCAAAAATGAGCCTCCAAGAACAAAAAAGTAAGTTAGAGGAAGCTGACAGCCAGTTGAAGTCTGTGGTTCAGCGTTACTCGTCTCATAAAAAAGTAAGTTGAAAAGTCACGAAAAGTAATGTAGGTTATAACTGTGAAAGCAAAAAATAATCCCTCAAAAGCTGAGAAAGCAATTCTAGTTTTAGAAGACGGCTCCACCTTTCCCGGTCACGGCTTCGGAGCACCAAAAAAGGTTTCTGGAGAAATAGTTTTTTCCACCTCCATGGTTGGATACCCCGAATCTTTGACAGACCCATCCTACAAAGGTCAAATCTTAACGTTCACTTATCCTCTTATTGGAAACTATGGTGTTCCATCCTACGAGCTAGAGAATGGCGTTCCCCGATATTTTGAATCTGAAAGCATCAAAGCAAGGGGCTTAGTTATCCACGAATTGTGCAAGAATCCTTTCCATTGGGCATCCACCCGAACTCTGGACGAGTGGCTCAAAGATGAAGACGTTCCAGGCATATACGGAATCGACACCCGAAAGCTCACGAAAAAACTTAGAGTCAAAGGCGTAATGCTGGGAATTTTGCAGGTGTGCGAAGAGGGAGAGGAACCTAACCTCGAAAAACTTCTGAAAGAAGTGAAGACGATTCAAGACCCAAACTCCACAAACCTGGTGAAGGAAGTAACGATAAAAGAACCTGTTCGCTACGAAGTCGGAGGAAACAAGGTAGCCGTCCTAATAGACTGCGGCATCAAACATGGTATCCTCCGCACCCTCCTGAACCAAGGCATGAACGTAATAAGGGTACCCTACGACTTTTCGGCAGAAGATATTCTGGAATACAAGCCTGACGGCGTGATAATAAGCAACGGTCCCGGGAACCCGAAACAATGCCCAAAAACAATCGAATCGGTTCGGGAGTTAGTTGAGGAAGATATTCCCATAATGGGCATATGTTTGGGAACCCAGATTCTAGCCTTGGCTCTTGGCGGTGACACCTACAAACTGAAGTATGGTCACCGATCTCAGAATCAATCTGTTATCGACTTGGAAACTAAGCGGTGCTACATTACCACTCAGAATCACGGATACGTCACAAGCAGGGACTCCCTAAAAGACACTGGATTAGAAGTGTGGTTCATGAACGCCAACGACAAAACCGTTGAAGGCGTAAAGCATAAGAGCAAACCGACTTTCGCCTTTCAATGGCACCCCGAAGCCTCGCCGGGTCCATACGACACGAAGTTTCTTTTCGACAAATTTCTGAAACTTGCGGGGGCCTAAAAAAGGTGCCAAAGTTTGAGCAGATAAAAAAGGTTCTGGTTCTAGGCAGCGGCGCCATAAAGATTGGGGAAGCCGCAGAATTTGATTACTCGGGAAGCCAGTGCCTCAAGGCTCTTCGCGAAGAAGGAATAGACACTGTTCTAGTTAACCCGAACATAGCTACGATTCAAACTGACCCTCGGCTAGCAGGAAAAGTCTACCTCCTACCTGTAACGCCTGAATTCGTTGAGGAGGTTATCGCGAAAGAAAGACCAGACGGTATTCTCCTAGGTTTTGGGGGGCAAACAGCCCTAAACTGTGGGGTTCAACTCGCGAAAAAGGGCATCCTCAAGAAATACAACATCAAAGTGTTGGGAACCCCTGTCCAAACGATAGAGGACACAGAAGACAGGGAACTTTTCAGGCAATCCATGATCAAGGCAGGCATTTCGATACCTAATAGCAAATCCGCCAAGTCCATGCAAGAGGCTGTCTCAGTAGGCAAAGAGATTGGTTACCCTGTTATCATTCGATTAGCCTACGCTCTGGGCGGCAAAGGATCCGGCGTAGCCCATAACGAAGCGGAGTTACGGGATATTGTTAGTCGAGCGTTGGGTCAGAGCATGATCTCTCAGGTGCTTATCGAAGAGTATGTGGGTCACTGGAAAGAAATTGAGTACGAAGTCGTACGAGATTACGCTGACAACTGCTTAACCGTCTGCAACATGGAAAACGTTGATCCCATGGGAGTCCACACAGGCGACTCCATAGTTGTGGCGCCATCCCAAACCCTGTCAAACCGTGAATACCACATTCTCCGCTCAGCCTCCATAAAGGCAATACGGAGCTTGGGGGTCGTTGGCGAATGCAACATCCAGTGGGCTTTGGATACGAAATCGGAGGATATCCGTGCCATAGAGGTGAATGCTCGGCTGTCACGAAGCTCAGCATTGGCAAGCAAAGCAACGGGTTATCCTCTGGCGTATATAGCAACTAAACTGTCTATCGGCTATCTTTTGCCCGAGCTGGTGAACAAGGTAACGGGAGTAACCACCGCCTGCTTTGAACCAGCCCTCGATTATGTTGTGGTTAAGTATCCACGATGGGACCTGCAGAAGTTCAGGAATGTGGACAGGCATATTGGTCCTCAGATGAAGTCTGTCGGCGAGGTTATGGGTATCGGGCGATGCCTAGAGGAAGCGCTGCAGAAGGCAGTTCGTATGCTGGATATTGGAAAGTTGGGGTTAGTCTGCAATCCCGAGGAAGACGAGCAGGAACCGATAGAAAAGATAAAGGATGTTTTGGCATATCCCACGGATGAAAGGCTCTTCAAGACAGTTAAAGCCCTGAAAATGGGCATCTCCATCGAGGAAATCTATGAACTGAGCGGTCTCGACCCCTTCTTTCTGCACAAAATCAAAAACGTCATCAACATGGAACAGAAACTGCGCTCAATGAACTCGAAAGACATGGACTTCCTAGAAAACATCCGGGAAGCCAAGCGCCTCGGATTTTCAGACAAGCAGATTGCAGTCTGCCGTAACACAGACGAGTTTGCTATACGTAAACTGCGAAAAGAGGCTAACATAGTTCCCGTGGTTAAGCAGATAGACACTCTTGCCGCTGAATGGCCTGCGAAAACGAATTATTTGTATTTGACTTATGGCGGGGACGAGGATGACATCGAATTTTCTTCGTGTAACAAGAAAATTATAGTTCTCGGAGCTGGCGTCTTCAGGATAGGCTCCAGCGTGGAATTTGACTGGTGCGGTGTCAACACTATCTGGGCTCTCAAAAAGAATGGCATCGAAGAGGCTATAATGATCAATTATAACCCTGAAACGGTTTCGACAGATTATGACATGTCAGACAAACTATACTTTGAAGAACTGACCATGGAGAGAATCTTGGATATATACGACAAGGAGAATCCCTTCGGCGTCATAGCCAGCGTGGGCGGACAGATTCCAAACAACCTAGCCCTTAAACTATCCAATCAAGGAGTTAACCTGCTGGGCACATCAGGCGAAAGCATCGACAGGGCAGAAGACAGGTCAAAATTCAGTGCACTTCTAGACCAGCTTGGGATTCCTCAGCCAGAGTGGAGCGACCTGTCAACAACCCGCGACCTCAAAAAGTTCGCTTCCAGAATCGGTTATCCTGTTCTTATTCGCCCCAGCTACGTTTTGTCAGGGTCTGCCATGAGGGTTGCCTACACCGAGGATGAACTGGAAGAGTACCTGAAGCTGGCTGCCAAGGTTTCTCGGGAGCATCCTGTCGTAATCTCGAAGTTTATCGAGAACGCCAAGGAAGTTGAGGTTGACGGTGTATATGACGGCGAGGACAACATCATCGGAGCCATCATCGAACATGTTGAGAACGCTGGGGTTCACAGCGGCGACGCAACAATGGGAATTCCCACTTTAACTCTGGACAGCGATGTGCTGCGAACTGTTCAGGATTACACTCACAAGATTGTTGAAGCCCTTGAAATCAGGGGACCATACAACATTCAGTATCTCGTGAAAGATGGAGTCACCTATGTTATCGAATGCAATCTCCGTGCTTCCCGTTCCATGCCTTATGTCAGCAAAACCCGCGGAGTCAACATGATAGAACTTGCTACCCTAGCGTTGCTGGGCAAAAAGTTCAAGGATTCCGGATTCACGGAGTTACCTGCAATCAGCCATGTTGGAGTGAAGGTTCCTCAGTTCAGTTTCATGCGTTTAAGCGGAGCCGACCCTGTTCTGGGAGTTGAGATGCTGAGCACCGGAGAAGTAGCGTGTCTGGGCGAAAACTTTACGGATGCCCTTTCGAAGGCGCTGCAGTCTGCTGAGTTCAAGATGCCTCCGGAAGGCGGGTCGGTGCTGATAACTGTTGGCGGAGAAGAGCTGAAGAAACAGGTTGTGCCCATTGGAATGGCGCTCAGGAAGATGGGCTTCAAAATCTATTCCACAGAACATACTGCTGAGGCGTTGCGGGATGCAGGCGTAAACAACATTTCAGTGTTGCATAAGGTCAGGGAGGTGGGGCAGAAACCCAACATCGTTGATTATCTTCAGGAAGGCAAAATCGACTTGGTTATCAACATACCCATGCCGAATCATATGGTGACATTCTCGGAGGTTCTGAAGGACGAATACACCATCCGCAGATTAGCCATAGAATTCAATGTCCCAGTTGTAACGAATCTTCAGTTGGCGTCAGCGTTAACCAAGCTGTTGGAGCAGCGAGAAGGAAACAAGTTTGACATTCGTTCCCTAAATGAGTACCTGGACAGTTTGCCGCGGAAGTTCTGGTAAACAAGAATCAGAGAAGAAGAGGGGATGTTACTTCTTTCTTCTAAAGCTAAACCGTCGGAACTTCAGTTTTGCTGTCAAGATTTTCTCTGTGCCGAAGAGTCTAGCTGCTATGTAAAGAACTCCGACTGTGAAGATTGCCATGTAGATGATTCCTCCGATGGCTAGGAGATAGTTTCCTGTGAAGGCTACGTTGGATGCCAGCAATGGATGCGTGAAGGGTATGGCAAGCAGTATGATTGATAGTGGGAAGGGCAAGGCTGTGATGTCGGTGAACATTGTGAAGATCATTGGAAAGACCAGTAGTATAGAGAGTGGACCCACTAGAGCTTGGGCGCCCCTCACATCCTCGGCGAAAACAGACAACGACATTGCCAATGCTA
>Ga0307428_1000444_pt1 | contig 27357 bp, 26 predicted proteins | sample SalMarWE160240MG_FD_202161 | JGI IMG/M metagenome (GOLD analysis project Ga0307428, IMG submission 202161) | Salt marsh sediment microbial communities from the Plum Island Ecosystem LTER, Massachusetts, United States - WE1603-240 | ecosystem: Environmental > Aquatic > Marine > Intertidal zone >...
ATCTTCGCGCCTGCCGAGATCGCGAACCATTCCACCGGCACGCGCATCTCTTCGGCAAGGTCAAGGGCCGCCACGATCCTCCGGCACTCCGGCTCGGCCGTGGAGCCGACCTCGCGGCTCGGATCGCCCAGCAGGATGACGCGCGCCACCCCTTCGGGGACCTTCGTGGTGAAATTCTTGACGAGCCCTACCACGACGTTGGCGCGGTTCTGCCCGTAGGGCCGGGCCACGGGCGCGAGAGACCCCTCGGCGTCAAGGTCGAACTCTTGGAACTCTCCGGGAGGCAGATCCGCGCGCGTTCCCTCCTTGGGTGCGGTCAGCATCCGGATGATCTCGTAGGGGTATGTCATTCCCCTCTGCCGCATCCGGACGACCTTCTGCTGGTATTCGGTCAGTGGCCGGATGGGCTCCTCATTCGGTGGGACGATGCTCAGGACGAGGCCGGCGCGGCCCAGGTTGGAGATCGAGAGGGTCATTTCGCGTAGATGGGCCGTCTCTGAGTGCGGGATTTGTGCCCGGACAGTGATCTTTTCCAGGCCGAGGCCTTCTGTGGCTGGCGCGAGCTTATGTGCCAGGTCAGTGACCTCGTCGGCGCTGAGGAGGAACGGGGGCCAGGCGTAGAGGAAGACGCGGTTCCACTGGACCCGATCCTGCGGGCGGCGGCGGGCTTGGAAGGCTCGGATGCCGGCCAGGGCCTCCATCAGCATCCGCTCCAGGTGCGGAAGCCGGCCGATCCGCCCCGACGCGTCCCGGACCGGCGTCAGGTCGCGGACCTCGGCCAGGGCGAAGAGCCGCTCGTCCTTCGGGTTCTCGCGGGCCACGCCCCGAAACAGGTAGACGTCCTCGACCGACGCAAGCCGTTCGAGATCGAAGTTAGCCAGCCGCCACAGATGGAGACGTTTCCCGATCATCGGGTGGAGACCCCGGTAGAGCTTGTCTTCCGTGTAGCCGTCGATCGCGGGCCGAAAGGTAAAGTGCTGCATCCCTCCCAATCCCCAGCCGCTGCCGGGCCCGGCCAGCGCGAGAACGATTCGGCGGATGGGCCGGCCGTAGGAGATGCGGTCCAGGAGTGCCTTCAGTTCATGAACGTTCGCCTCGGGATCTCCCAGCGGACCGTTTCGCCAGATGTAGAAGTCGATGACGACATCTTCGCCCGGTGGAACCCCGGCCAGCAGGGGCTGCAGCCCGCTGGCTGTCTGAAAGAAATTCGTGTCGAGGGCGTGGGTCGTGAAGAGGTGAATCCTCTTGCCCTCGAGGACGTACTGGCCAAGGCCGACACCCTGGTCCCCCAATGCCACGGACTGGAGGCGCTCGAGCTCGCGGATCTTGTAATAACGGCGCGAGAGGACCTCCAGCATCGCCTGGCGCATCGGAGGAGAGGCGTCCTCGAACCGTCCCATCAAGAGGCTCTGGAGAGGCTGGGGGCACTCCACGAGGGCATCGACCCGCTCCTGCCTGTCCGATACGTGTGGATCGCGCGTCAAGTGGGAAAGATGGTTTTCCATCTCGTCGTATACTAGCTTCCACTCGCGTTCGAAGAGCGGTCGATCGAAGGTCTCGTAGCGGACCTCGCGAGCGATGTCGCAGAGTGACGGATAGCGATTCTCGGCCACGGCAATCAGCCGGTCGAGAAGCGCGCGGTAGCCGGGATCCGGAATGACCTCCTTGGCATCCGTGACCACGAGGCGCTGCTGCAGGATCCCGTGAACCATCTCGATCTGCTGCTGGATCCGCTGGCGCGACTTGTAGATCCAGAAGAGCGCTTCCTCCAGCTTCGGCGTCCGGTCGAGGCTTTGGACGCCGTAATGGCCCAGTGCTCTTTCGAGCTGCTCGGCGAACCGGGCCGGCAGGCCAGAGGTCTGGGCATCCAGGGTGCGGAGATAGGTCAGGAAAAACTCGCCCGTGCTGAGGATCTCGAGGTCGTCGGGATCGTCCGAGATGGTCTGCCGTCCGAAGAGAGACGAGATGTCCGCGAAGATGCCGAGGATCTCGTCTTCGGTCGGCTGCCGCTCCTCACCTGCGGGGACTCCCCCCGAGACGAGTGCGGTGTACTGGGCCGCCAGCTTTTTTGTCTCGGCCGGATCCGCGTCGAAACCGAGCATCACCCGGCGGATCGCATTCAAGGTCTGGTGCAGGCGCGCGGCGACACTTCCGCCGGCAGGGGCCGCGGATGTGGAGAACTCGACGGTGATCCGTCCGGGTGTGATGTGGTCCTCGGCCACCGGGGCCGGATCGATCTGGACCAGGGGAGCCCCGGGCGGGACATAGGTGTTCTTCATGACAAAGACCTGCCGGACGCGGCCCGAGAACGGCGTGAGAACCGGCATCTCCGTTTTCATTGCCTCCAGGACAACCAGACGGTCTCCGGCCGCGATCTCGTCACCGACCTGTACGTTCACCGAAACGACGACGGCGGGGGCGAAGGCCCGGATGATGCTGAGATCTTGGCGGGAGAAACGGTGCGGTGCCCCATCCACCTCGATGAGGTAATCGCCCCCCTGGACTATTGAGACGACGCGGTGTTTCTCCCCGCCGACGGTCAGCCCGCGCTCGAACCTTCCGAGTCGGTCAAGATGGAGGTGGGTCCGACGTCCGTCCACGTCGACTCGGTACTCGTCCGGTCCTAACCGGAAGATCTTCAGATCGTAGTTCTGACCCCGGTGCCGGAACTCCACCGTTCGCCAGGCCTCCGCGCTCACCTCGGGGCGCATCCTCGCCGCCGAGTCACGGAACTTTGCCTGCTCGATAGCAAACTCGCTGTCATACGCCTCGAGGCCCGCCTGGAGAAGGGCGATGGCCATACGTTGAAGGTCGCGTTCCATGGTTCCTTCCGTCGGGTGAAGGGTTTTGCGCTGGTACAAGGGGCGGATGCACTCTTCGGCGCCCCTCTTTCGAGGACGGCAGAAGGCCTGAGATCCTGGCGGTCTGAGATGGTCAGGTGTTCAGGGTCGGCCGCACGGCGGAGATGGAGTATCCGGCGACGTGAGGTTGGGAGCCAGCGCGTTGACCATCAGGCTGCCGGTTGAGGGGCCTCTTTCTCAACCACGTCCGGATTCACGCGCATCACGACGTAGCCGCCGATCGCGCCGGCGCCGAATCCGGGCGCAAACACGCGCATGGGGCGGTCGATCCGGCCCTCACAGACGGCGTCATGAATGGCCAACAGGATACTCGCGGCCGAGGTATTCCCCACCCGGGCGATGTTGAAGTAGAGCCGCTCGGGCGCCACCCCCGCCGCCTTGGCCAAGCTCTCTACCATAGTCTTGTTGGCCTGGTGAGGGATCACGAGGTCGATGGCATCCATCAGCGTCCCCGCGCCGCCATCCGGGTGCGGAAGCGCGGTCAGCTCACCGATCATCTGCGCCAGGTAGCGTTTCACCAGCGCCTTCACCTCCGGGCCGTAGACCGTGATGTTGTTATCGAACTCCGCATTGGGCCAGATGATCGAGTTCACCTCAGAATGGGGGCCACTGGCGTAGGTCTGGAACACCTCGATGTCCGGCGCCGCCCCTGCCGGTGCAGGACCGACCACAACCGCCGCTGCCCCATCGCCAAAGATCATCCGAGACGTCCGCACCGTACCGATCTTGTCCGAGAATTTCTCGGCACAAACCACCAGTACCGGTCGTTCGACCTCCTGGAGCACGCGGACCGCCTCGGCCAGCCCGTAGGACATCCCCGCGCAAGCCGCCACGATGTCGCAGGAGTTATGGGTCTGGAAAAGCCCCAGTTCCCCGGACAGCCAGGTGGCCACGGATGGGATCAACTGGGTGCTGGTGCACGTGCAGAACAGAACGGCGCCGATCTCCTCCGGCTGGCGCCCTGACCTGGCGAGCGCTTTCTGGGCCGCCAGGAGCGCGATCTGCTCCAAGGGGAGCTCGGTATAAATGCGTTGCTTGATGCCCGTCTTTTGGTCGATTTCCTCCGCCGTCATGCGCGACCAGCACCACGCCGTGTTTCGAATCAGGTCGTCGTTGGTACAGGCGTGCTCTCCCTTGTAGGTTGCGATCGCCTCGAGTTGCGGCATCGTGGTGAATCGTTCGCGCACCACCACGGGCGAGAAGGGTTTCATGGGACGTCGTGACTCGGGGGGGAGAGGCCGCTCGCGCCGGACGTGACGCCCGGCCCGTACCCGACGGATGAACTGGTGGACATCATGGCTGCGGGGGTAAAAAGCCACGACATAATCATCGTCGCGAAGCCTTCCCACCTCGATCAGTCGAGTGTTCTTCCGGCCCCACCGGTACTGGTTGTGCAGGATCATGGCCTGCCGCATGAGCGCCTCGAGCTCGGGCACCCGGTGTGTGTAGTCGGTGATGTCGTCGTAGCTATAGCCCGGATAATCCGGGTCATGGGTCAGAAGTTGCCAGGTGAGATTTTCGGGATTGGCCAGAGCCTCCGCCACCGTGGGCTTGACGGCTCGCAGTTCTGCTCCGGCCCCCGGTTTGTACCGGAAGACATCCACCAAGGTCTCGAAGATCTGGTTCTCCGTCGACTCGTCCCATTTTGGGGGAAGCGCCCAGTAGCCCGCCTCGATCGAGGCCGCCACCCCGGCCACATCCCACGGCTTGAACACCGGGAGAAACACGTCGTCCCGGTGCCGAGGCAGGTCCCGCCAACGGATCGGACGCTTCTCGTACATCGTGAAGGCGTAGCGATTCACCCAAAAGAGATCCAGCGCCAAGTCCCGGAGGACCTCGTAGCGGCTCCGGTACTCTTGGGCTTCCGCCCGGGCCACGATATCCGACTCGGTCGGGGCCTTCTCCTCGAAGTCCCGCTTGATGGCGGCCTGGAATTGCTCCAGCGTTTCGAAGACCGAGAAGTCCAGCTCCGGGAAAAAGTTAAAGGGGAAGACGATACGTCCATGGCGGTTCACCACGAAAGGCTTCACGGTCTTCATCGCCCTGTCCTCCGAATGAGCAAAAGGGAAGAATGTGTGTGGATGCCGGTGAGATGGAAGAACATACCAACCTTCCTGTCCACGTGTGGGCGGTCGCTGAGGGATAGAAAAGATGCCGAGGGGCAACCCGGCGGACACCGTGCCGTGGGAGCGGATAATACAAGAAGCTGGGCGCTCGCGTCAAGAGATAAAATGCTGTCCCATTCCATTTATACTTATATAAAGTTATAGTGGAGCGGCCGTGATGACGCGACCGCTAAAAAGCTTGACACAGGTCCAGGAGATGGAGAGAATGTGCCTACCCCTTCCCTCTCAAGGTGCGCGTCTCATGTATTCCAGGTTCACGCTCGGTGTCTTGGGCCGTCAAGGCTGGGTCGGGCTGTTTCGGGCCCGAGAGAACACACTGAAGGAGTGGTGCTGCGACAAGGAGGTGCCATGAGCCAGAAGAATTTTGAGGCGCAAGCGGAGGTCGTGCGGCAGTGGCAGCGCGAGGCGATGCAGCAGATGAAACGGGTGACGAAGGCGATGGAACTGGTCCTCCAACCTTCTGACCCCGAGGTCGGGCAGACGCCTCGGGATCTCGTCTATCGGAAGGGCAAGGCGAGGCTGTACCGGTATCGGCCGATGGCCGAGAAGATCCACCCGGTTCCGCTCTTCATGGTTCCCAATCTCGGGATCAGCCGACCCTACATCTTTGATTTGGAGCCGGGGAACAGCTTTATCGAATACATGGTGAAACAGGGGTTCGATTTCTATCTGCTCGATTGGGGGGTCTTCGACGATCAAGACAACGGCCTCACCGTGGACCACTGCGTGGCGGGTATTCTCCCCGTAATGGTCAAGAAGCTCCTCCAGGCCTCCAAGGCGGCCGAGGTGAGCCTTCTCGGGTATTGCATGGGAGCCCCCCTGAGCGCCTGCTACGTGGCGCTCCATCCGGAGGTCCCTGTCCGCAATCTCGTCAATATGGCAGGCCCCATCGATTTCGAAAAGGCGGGGCTCTTTACGACCTGGTTGGACAAGCGGTCTTTTGATGTGGGGAAGCTCGTCGACGCGTTTGGGGGGATACCGACGGACCTCATCCGAGCCGGGTTCAAGATGCTCAAGCCGACGGCGGACCTCAGCACCTCTATCAACCTCTGGTGGAATTTGGGGAACGATCGGTATGTGGCAGGCTTCAAGCGCTTGCACAAATGGGCGAACGAGTACGTGCCTATGCCCGGTACCTTCTTTAAACAATGGGTGGAAGAATTCTATCAAGGGAACAAAATGGTCAAAGGGGACCTCTATCTCGGAGGCCGGCGGGTGGACCTGTCTCGTATTCGCTGTCCCATCTTGGTGGTGGGGGCGCAGACGGATTACATCGCGCCGGTCGCCTGTGTCAGGGCGCTGAACGATCTGGTGTCGAGCGAAGACAAAGAGTACCTCGAGTTGCGGGGAGGGCACATCTCGTTGATCGCCGGCCGGCAAGCGTCACAGGTAGCCTGGCCCAAGGTGGCGAGTTGGTTGGGATCCCGATCGGCCTAGACCGGTTGCCGTCACCAGGCGGCCCACCACGAGGGAGGGGAACATGAGCGGTACACCGTCAGCCGACGAGCTGCTCGGACAGTGGCAGCAGTCCGCCGAACAGGGGATGGAGGCCTGGCTGGCCATGCTTGGTCGGGGATCGCAACCCGAGATCTCGCAATACTGGATGCCGTTCTTCAATCAGGGGATGGAGCTGCTGAATCAGTTGAAGCGCGAGGGGGCCTCGCCGGACCTCCTGCAGCTCTGGAAGCGCTTCTTGGACGAAGGGATCGAGGGGTGGTCAAAAGCCCTGGAGCAGGCCATGCAATCAGAGGCATTCGCATCGGCCTTCGGAAAGTACCTGCAACAGTACCTCGGCACGATTGGCCCGGTGCAGAAGGAGATGCAGAAGGCTCGCGAAGTGTATTTGAAGACCCTCGGTCTCCCATCCCGAACACAGATCGGCGAGATCACCTCTCAGATCTCCTGGGTGGAGTCCCGCATCGAGGAGCTTGAGGAAAAGATTGACGCGGTCGCGGCCGGCCTCACATCCCTGCATGCGATTGTCGAGAGAGGCCGCGCGGGGCCACAGGTGGGCCCCCCGTCCAGCTCCGAGAAGCGTTCCAAACAAGGCAAGACGGGTCGAGGCAAGAGGCCAGAGGAATAGATCGCTGAGGGCGCTCGCCGGAAGGATAGGCCTTTCCCTCAAGGAGCGTGGTCGTCAAGCATAGGCAAAAGGCCCCGTCCAACGGACGGGGCCTTTTATGACTCCAGGATCGCGTCAGCCCTTGTGTCTCATTCAGACGCGTTCCACGATCAGGGCTATCCCCTCTCCACCGCCGAGGCACAGGGTGCAGAGACCCCGTCGAGCCTGACGTTCTTGCATGAGGTAGAGCAGGGTTGTCAGGATGCGGGCGCCCGTGGCACCAATGGGATGACCCAAGGCCACCGCCCCCCCTTTAAGATTCACGCGATCCTCGGTGAGTCTCAGAATCTGCATATTGGCCAGGGCGACCACCGCAAAGGCCTCATTGAGCTCAAAGAGGTCGATGTCGTCGATGGTCAAGCCAGTCTTCTTTAAGACCTGCTTGACCACCTCGGCCGGCGCGATCGTGAACCACTCGGGGGCCAAGGCCGCCTGAGCATACCCGACGATCCGAGCCAGCGGCGTGATCCCCAGCTGGGCGGCGCGCTTTTCCGAGAGCACTGTGACTGCTGCGGCCCCATCGTTCACAGATGGAGCGTTCGCGGGTGTGATGGTCCCACCTTCCTTGAAGACGGGCTTCAACGTTGGAATCTTCTCGAGCATGAGTCGGTTGGGCTCTTCGTCATCCTCCACGAGCTTCGTCTCACCCTTCCGCCCGCTCACGGGAACCGGGACGATCTCGGCTTTGAATTGTCCCTCGCGTTGGGCAGTCAAGGCCCGCGTGTAGCTCTGCAACGCGTATCGATCCTGCTCCTGCCGAGAGAGGTCGTATCGTTCCGCGCACATCTCACCGCACATGCCGACGTGCATATCCTTGAGGACATCCCAGAGGCCGTCGTGAATCATGGCGTCGATGAGTTGGCCATGCCCCGACCGATACCCAGTCCGGGCCCTGTCCAGGAGGTAGGGAGCTCGGCTCATGCTCTCCATGCCGCCCGCGACAATGATGTCTGCGTCCCCACTCCGGATGGCCTGGGCGGCCATCGTGACCGCCTTCAGCGCAGAGCCGCAGACCTTGTTGATCAGGGTTGCCCCAACCGACTCGGGAAGGCCGGCCGCAAGCGCGGCTTGTCGTGCGGGGGCCATACCCATTCCGGCGCTTATCACATTGCCGAGATAGACCTCGTCCACCTGGGCGGGCTCGAGATGCGCTCGACGTAGCGCCTCTGCCACCACCAGTCCTCCGAGCTGCGGCGCTGGAACCGACGCCAACGAGCCGTTGAAGCTCCCGATGGGAGTCCGCACGGCACTCCCAATGACAATGTCATCCATGCTGGGTCTCCTTCCTCGTGCTCCACTCCGCCGGCTTTCCGCCGTCACGCGGCCGCCTGCTCATTCGTGCCTCGCGACATCGCGGGCACCGAGGGCCGAAATGATGGCCGTGGTCCCAGCAGAACCCTTCCTCGAAGTCCAGCATCATCACGTGTCCCTCGAATTCCTCGATCGCGATCTCGACATCAGGCCGCTCTTCGATATTCAAGAATTGGACCATGGCACCTCCCGCTCCATACCCTGTTGCAGGCCGACGTGAGGGGGTATGGCCACGTCATTATCAATATAACACTCTGCGTTATAAATGTCAATCAGAATTATGCATCGCATTACGGCAAATCTGTGAAATGCTATAATGAATTGATTATAAAGGCTTATTGTGTCTTATTTGACTAACGCGATGCGCCTACATTCCATAATGTGGAGGGGTCAAAAGGAAAAGGCCCCGCTACAAGAACGGGGCCTATCTCACCGCGGGCTTGGTTCAGCAGGATGCCGCTTCCTACCTCCCCCTGAACTGGGGTGGCCGCTTCTCCAGGAAGGCGGTGACCCCCTCCGTTCTGTCCTCCGTCCCAAAGCAGAGGCCGAAGGCCTGTGCCTCGAGATCTAAAGCACTGGTCAGATCAACCCCGTACCCCGCATCGATGACCTTTTTGGCCAGCTCGATGGCAACGGCACCCTTGCTGGTCACCTGCTGGGCGAGTTTCTTCACCGCCGTCATCAGCTCGGCGGCCGGGAAAACCTTGTTGGCGAGGCCGATCCGATAGGCCTCTTGGGCGTCGATCATTTCTCCCGTGTAGATCAGTTCCTTGGCTCGCGCCTTGCCGATGAGGCGGCTGAGGCGTTGCGTGCCACCCCCCCCGGGGATGAATCCCAGATTGATTTCTGGCTGGCCGAACCGGGCCCGATCGGATGCGAAGATCATGTCGCAGGCGAGGGCCAGCTCGCACCCCGCTCCCAGACAAAAGCCATTGACGGCTGCGATGACTGGCTTTCTGAGGCGCTCGATCCGGTCAAAGGCTGCCTGGAAGGCCTGAGAGGAATGCAGGGCCTCACGGGGGCCGATGTGCTGGAATTCGGTGATGTCGGCGCCGGCCGCGAAGGCCTTCTCCTCGGCCCCCGTGAGAATCACGATCCGGACGTTTTCGTCTCCCTCGGCCTGGCTCAACACCTGGGCAAGCTCCTGGAGCATCATCCGGTTAATCGCATTGAGCGCTTTAGGACGATTCAAGGTGATGAGAGCGACCCCATCCGTGACTTCGTATTTGAGCGTCTGATGCGCCATCATTCATCCCTTTCTCGTCTGGTCATAGGTGTAAAAGCCGCGGCCCGTCTTTTGGCCGAGGAACCCGGCGTCCACCATGCGGACGAGGAGGGGGCAGGGACGGTACTTGGATTCCCCAAAACCCTCGTGAAGGGTCCGCATGACGGCCAGACAGACGTCGAGGCCGATCAGATCAGCCAAGGCCAGAGGGCCCATAGGGTGGTTCGCCCCGAGCTTCATTACATTATCGATGGCCTCGGCGGTTCCTACCCCCCCCATCAGCGCGTAGACGGCCTCGTTGATCATGGGCAAGAGGATTCGATTGGCAAGAAAACCCGGGTAATCGGTGGCCTCCACGGGGATCTTGCCCAACCGCTCGGCCAGTTGGTGGGTGGCGGCGACCGTTTTTTCTTCGGTGGCGAAGCCCGGAATGATCTCTACCAACCGCATGAAAGCGACCGGGTTGAAGAAGTGCATCCCGACGACCCGTGAAGGGGTCGACGTGGTTGACGCGATTTTGGTGATTGAAATGGAAGACGTGTTCGTGGCCAGGATCACCCCGGGTCGGCACGCCCGGTCGAGTTCTTCAAAGATGCGCTTCTTCATCGAAAAGTCCTCAATGACTGCCTCGATGACAAAATCAGCGGCCGCAAAATCCGCGAGGGCAGTGGTTGGGGTGAGGCTCTTGAGCATCTCCCCCCTTTGGACATCAGTCAGCTTCCCTTTTTCTACCGCCTTGGCGAGGCCGGACGTAATCCGGCCCTGGGCCCTTTCAAGGATATCCTTCGCCACATCCGCGAGGAGGACCTGAAGCCCCGCCTGGAGCGCCACCTGAGCGATTCCATGTCCCATGGTCCCCGCACCGACAACGCCAATCGTCTTGATCTCCATCCTCCACTCCCTCCTTTCAGGGTACACTCTCGTTCGGGGCTCCGATTCGGGACGGTGACCCTGCGTGCCGAGTGCGCACATGTTTTCATCATGCGTGCAAGAATACCGTATTTGCGAATCGAAGCACTAGGCGGTCTCGGTCGTCTCCCTGTTCGCCTCTCGAACTTTCTCTTCGAGCTGTTTTAGCCTCTCCTTCACAGACTCGAGCTCGGCCTGCAACGAATGATGAGTGTGCTCCTCGGCGTGCGCCTGCAAGGTCGTGGGGACCTGATCGGGCTTCCGGTCCGGAGGTGTCCATCCCCTCATCGCCCATTCCGTCCAGAGTTTCCCGGTCTTCATTTGGGTGGCCATAAAGGCCTCCAGGCTGGATGAGAGGTGCTGCATCCAGAGGCCACGAAGGGACTCCCCGTATTGGATCAAGTGGTGGAGGAAGGTCACCGGCAAGAGGTTCTTTCGCTTTTTCTCTCCGTCCAGGACGATCTGTGCCAGCGTCACAGTGGTCAAGTCTTGGTTCGACGTGGAGTTGATCACCTTGACCTGCTTGCCAGCCCGGATAAGCCCTGCGATCTCCTCGAGCGTGACGTAGCATCCACGGCTCAGGTCGTAGAGCTTCCGGTTGCTATACTTCTTAATGAGAATCTGATCGTCCGACATCGAGACGCCTTTCCATACAACCCGGCGGAAATTCTCCATCCTCTCGCATCGAGAGGAAAGCCCTCACATGTATACCCCGCCGTTTACGTTTATCGTCTGACCGGTGATGAAGCCGGCATCGTCCGAAGCCAGGAAGACGACAGCGTGCGCCACTTCCTCTGGTCGGCCGAACCGCCGCAGAGGAACCTGGGCGAGGATCTTCTCCTGGACGTCGTGGGAAGTCTCAGTTACCATTTCGGTCTCGATGAACCCGGGCGCGACCGCGTTGACGGTCACCCCTTTCAGGGCGAATTCCCTGGCCAAGGTTTTCGTCAGGCCGAGGAGCGCTGCCTTGGCCGCCGCATAGTTCGCTTGCCCGAAGTTCCCCATCTGGCCAATGACGGACGAGATGTTAATGATCCGGCCATAGCCTCTGGCCTTCATCTCCCCGACGAAAGCCTTCGTGCAGTAGAAGGCGCCGTCCAGATCCACCGAGACCACGGCCTTCCAGGTTTCATAGTCCATTTTGATGAAGCTTTTGTCGCGATTGATACCGGCGTTGTTGACCAAAATGTCGACCCGTTCAAATCGTCGGAGGATCGCATCGTGCATGCGGACGACGTGCTCAGGATCGTTGATATCCGCCTGAAAGATCTGGGCCACCCCCCCCTTCTTTTCGATCGCCTGGGCGACCTCCTGGGCCAAGACTTGATTCCGTAGGTAGTTGATAGCCACATCGGCCCCTGCCTCGGCGAGGGCTATTGCAATCGCGCGCCCGATCCCCCGGGACCCCCCCGTGACCAGGGCTACCCGTCCCTTGAGCTTCATCGCCTTGCCCTCCCATCCTGCCCGCCTCGCGTCAAACCGGCCAAGCGTAGCCCACACCATACCACCGACTTGGCTGTGAGGCAATGCCGAATAATGTACTGTAATTAGTTGATTTTAAGGAGCTATACTAATAATGAGCCCTGTAACGCATGTGCTATGACGCACGTGCTAAAAAAAACCTTGACACTGGAACAGACCTTGCAGTTTAATGAGTGAAGGTGAATTTTGGTATCTCGCGTCTTAAGGATGGAAAAGATAAAAAGATAAAAGGAATTGCAAAGATAAAAGGAGTTGTAGATATTACGTTACGAAGGAGAGGATAATGGACAGGGTCGTGATCTTGAGCGCAGCGAGGACCCCGATCGGCACCTTCGGGGGATCGTTGAAAAATGTCACGGCGACCAAGCTGGGCGCGCTCGTCGCCGCCGACGCGGTGAAGAGGGCCAATCTCGAGCCCGACCGGGTCGACGAGCTGATCGTCGGCAATATCCTCCAGGCGGGCCTCGGGGTCAACCCGGCGCGGGTCATTGGCATGGAGGCCGGGTTCCCCGTGGAGATCCCCGCGTTCACGGTGAATAAGGCATGCGGCTCGAGTATCAAGGCGATCGTCCTCGGGGCCCAGAGCATCCTGCTCGGTGAGACGGAGATCGTTGTGGCGGGCGGAACGGAGAGCATGAGCACCGCCCTCTACTATGACCGTCACGCTCGGTGGGGTCATCGGTCGGGGCATGCGCAGCTTGAGGACTCCATCCTTTCCGATGCGCTTATCTGTCCCATCGTGTCCGCCCACATGGGGGTCACCGCCGAACATATCGCCGAGCGGTACAAGATCAGCCGAGAGGAGCAGGATCTTTTTTCGGTGAAGAGTCAGGAGAAGACGCAGCGGTCCATCAAGGAGGGGAAGTTTCGGACCGAGATTGTCCCGGTGGAGGTCCCCCAGCCGAAGGGCGATCCGATCCTCTTTGCCCAAGACGAGCACCCGCGGGAGGTGACCCTGGAAAAACTCGCCAAGCTGCAGCCGGCTTTTCGGGAGAGGGGCACCGTGACCGCCGGGAACACCTCCGGCGTGAATGACGGGGCGGCGGCGGTTGTCGTGGCGTCGATGCAGAAGGCGGCCGACCTCGGTCTCAAGCCACTGGCCGCCATCCGGAGCTGGGCCTCGGCGGGGGTCGATCCGTCGTTCATGGGGATGGGACCGGTCCCTGCCTGCCGGCAGGCGCTGAAGAAGGCGGGACTCAAGCCGGAGGAGATTGACCTGTACGAGATCCACGAGGCGTTCGCGGCGCAGGTCCTCGGGGTCCTGCGTGAGTTCCCCGTCCCCGAGGAGAAGCTCAACGTCCACGGCGGTGGGATTGCGCTTGGCCACCCGATTGGTGCCAGTGGGGCCCGCATCCTGACGACGCTGGTACACGCCCTCCACGACCGCAGGGGCCGGTATGGGTTGGCGACCGGCTGCATCGGCGGTGGTCAAGGGATCGCGATCGTGGTGGAGCGGCTTTAGGTGGACACCGATGGTCGGAGTGAGTATTAACGGGTTGCAGGTAGGACAAAAGGCGGTCATTGTCAAGACCATCACAGCCGCCGATATCGAGCAGTATTCTACCCTCACCGGCGATACAAATCCGATTCACACCGACGAGGCGTTCGCCAAGAAGACCATGTTCGGAGAGCCGATCGCCCAGGGGATGCTGTCTGCGAGCGTTCTTTCTGCATGCATCGGTAGCCGGTTGCCGGGCCCCGGGACGATCTATCTCAAGCAGGAGCTCAAGTTTCTCAGGCCCGTCAAGGTAGGTGATACGGTCATTGCCCGGATTGAAGTGGACGAAATCATCGCAGAAAAGAACCGGGTCCGCCTCAAAACCACCCTCCACAATCAACGGGGAGAGCTAGTGATCGAGGGCTTTGCCTTGGTTGTCCCGCCGAGCGGTGACCACTGGAGGGAAACTCCCAAGGGTCGCTGAACCTCTTGAGGGCCCGGCACCCCCTGCTGTCATCCTTCCCCACGCTCTCTCAAGCCAATCCTCCCTGCACCTCCCCCCTGGGGACGATTTCCGCTACCAGAGGAGACCTACAGAAGCACCGGTGCACATAGCTTAAGGGCGGCGGGTTCTCTTGGGTTGGGCTCGGGGGACGCGACGGCCTGCGGCGGTCTTCCGTCGCCCAGCAGAGGTCTTCGCCGGACGTACAGGCTGCGACGGCGGCTTCTCGATCATGGCCTCGAGGAGATCGATAGTCGTGATGATCCCAACCAGGATTGAACCCCGGAGGACGGGAAGGCAGCCGATGCGGTGCTCCACCATGAGCCGCGCCGCCTTCTCGGTCTCGGTTTCGGGGGCCACGGTCACCACCTTTCGCGTCATGACGTCACCCACCGTGACCTGGGTCCCCCACGACTGGAACCGTTGCTGCTCCTCGGGCGTGGCGAGGGACGAGGGAAGCAACAAACGGATATCCCGATCGCTGAGCATCCCGATGAGTCGCTTCCTCTCGACGACCGGGAGATGGCGGATCTGATGGCTCCGGAGCAGCGCACGGGCGTGCAAAATGCTTTCATCGGAGTGGACCGTGATAGGGTTCGCAGTCATGTACCGTTTAACCGCCATCCTCCTCCCCTTGGTGAATGTGTGGAGTACCAGCCATTACCATGGCTGGGGGGGGCAAAGCAAGACCCAACTCTAGAAAGTGGCCCCCTGAGGCGTACGTTGACAGCCTGCAGCGCATCTCCTACAATAGTGGAGTTCCCCAAGAGCCCGGTTGTACACGGAATATGGGTGCAATGAGACCGATCCCGCTATGGGTGCAAGATCTCTCTGAGCGCATCGAGGCAGCGACCTCGAACCTCTTCGTCCTGCATCACAACATCGCCGACTATGTCCGTTTGGAGCACGGTTTTGCGCCTTTTTCGACGTTCCTGGCCCAGTGGCTGGGTGGGACGAATCCCGTCATTTTCTACAATCGGTCTTCGGGGCTTCGGTTTCCTGATGAGGAAACCGAGCGGCGATTTCGAGAGGCCGTGGGTTTGAAGGTGGCTCGCGATGGGCGAGACGCGTACCTGGAAGAACAGCGTCAACGGGCGCTCGCGGCGTTAGGCGAGGCCACCGCCGGGCCTCCCCCTCTTCCCACGCATCCGAGTAAGGTCGTCCCACTGGTTGGTCAGGCCCTGAGGTCGGGGCGTCTGCGGAACGGGCGACGGCGCGCAATCGCGGTCCTGGAGTATGCCGAGAGTATTGCCCCGGCCGCCGATTTTTCCTGCATGAATGAGGATGATCGAACCACTCTCGTGGCCCTCCTCAGCCTCACAACCGACCGCACCCTGCTCGAGCAGGGCGGCGTGCTCCTCCTCAGCGTCAGCAATCTGGCCGATCTACACCCAGCTCTCCGACAGCCGGGGGGGAGGGTCGAGGCGATCGAGGTCCCCCTTCCCGGTGAGGCTGAACGGCTCGAGTATATCGAGTATCTCCTGGCGGAGAACGGCATCCAGCTGAGCATGAGTGCGGAGGAACTGGCTCGAGCGACGGCGGGACTGAACCGACTCCATCTTGAGCACCTCTGTCGCCAGGCCAAGGCGAAGGGGACTGCCCTGACGTTTGACGAGATTAAACAGCGCAAGCGGGAGATCCTGCGGCAGGAACTCTACGGGATGGTCGAGCTGGTTGATCCGGCCTTCGGTCTCGAGACGATTGGAGGGCTCGCGGCGGTCAAGCAGTTCTTTCGAGAGGTGGTCCAGGCCCTTCGGGATGGGGATCTGAAAATGGTTCCGAGGGGGATCACGTTGCTGGGCCCCCCCGGCGTGGGAAAGACGGCTGTGGCCGAGGCGTTGGCAAAGGAGTGCGGCTTTAACTTCGTCAAAATCACCAACCCCCGGGAGAAATGGGTGGGCGCCTCGGAACGAAACTTCTGGCAGATCCTCCGAGCGCTTCGATCGTTGACCCCCCTGGTCGTGCTCGAGGATGAGGCAGATCAGAGCGAGCAGTCCCGGGATGAAGTTAGCGGTGACTCCGGCGTGACCAACCGGCTTCGTCAGATGCGCTTCGAGTTCACGGGGGACCCGACGATCCAAGGGAAAGTGCTGTGGGTCCGGATCACGAACCGTCCGGACAGGCTGGATCCCGCGGAACGTCGATCGGGCCGGTTCAGCGAGCGGATTCCTCTTCTCCTACCGGATGCAGAGGAGCGAGTCGCCATCTTTGCGGTCATTCCGAAGAAGCACGGCTTTCCCGTCGCGGCCGTCGATTTTGCCAGGATGGCGAATTTCTGCGAAGAGCGATTTCCGGAACAGATCACCGGCGCGGACATCGAGGAGATATCACTCCGAGCCTACCGCCATGCCAAGCTTCGCGGGGCGAAGGCGGTGTCGGAGAAGGACTACCGGTGGGCGATAGAAGACTTCATCCCCTCCCAGGCGGCGGAGGTGATGCGCCAACAGGAACTGATGGCGGTTGGTTGCTGTTCCTCTCGTCGTTTCCTGCCGGAGCGGTACCGGAACGTTCACGCTGGGCCGAGACAATCCGTCGGATAGGCTGTGGGGAAAGGGTCCATGGGTGAGGTCATCGAGATTAAGGGCGGGATGGTTCGGCTCCTCCGGGATGGGTCCCGGGAAGGGGTGATGCCGGATCGAGAAGTCCCCCTCGCCGCCTTTCTCCAAGCCCTCTGCCGTACCGCAGACGGCGTGCGCTACCTCCCCCTCCTTCCGGTCGGGTCGCGCTTCGTCCTCAGCCGGGGACCCGACCTGTTAGCGACGATCGAGCAACCCCCCCAGGTGCGCCACTTCACCTGGCGGCCTGGCGGGGTACAGGGGCCGGCGCGGGAATATCGGTTGGCCTTTCCCTACGTCCTCTACCTCCTCGTCTTCCACCAGGGATCCTTTGAGGAGATGCGAATCTACTACCGCCCTGCCCCGCTTACGGCCGAGACGGACCCTCTCTACCTGTCGAACCTCTGGAATGTGTCCGCCGCTGATACTCCCATGGCGAGGTGTCGGGCATGTCTGCAAGGTCGGCCCCCATTCGAGGACCTCACGCTGGCGACGCAGGTACAGAGCGTCATCGAGTTCTTCTGGGGGACCGGCTTTAATATGGCCATCGACGACAACTGTTTTCAGCGGGCGGCAAAGCGCGATGACCGGATTGCGACCCTGGAGGCGTGGGAAGCGGCGAGTCGCTCAAACCCCTTATTCCCCCTGGAAGTCGATTGGGAGTTTACAGGGATGGGCCTGAGGGAAACATCCGAGGGGCTCATGACCTGGCGGGGAATTCCCACCCCGATTGAGAACGGAGCGGACCTAGTGGATCTGATTTATCGTGTTCCAGGGGGATAGCGAGTGTTCCCGATCTATCTGAAAGAGCCGGGATTTCAGGAGCCCGAAGATCCGATTTACTATTTGGTGACCGGCGACGGGCTCTTCCAGGTCAAGCGGACGCCCCTGTTTAGCTCTCGCATCCATGTCTCGGGCCTCTCGTGGCTTGAAAAGGAACAGGAGCGCGCGGAGTTCCTCCTTCCGGTTATTCCGGCGAAGATCTTAGGGGAAACCATGGCCTTCTTCCGAGAGGTTTTTCGGAAGTACCGTGCTGAGGCGGCCGTCCTTTTGTATCTCAGGGAGGGAGCGGGGGAGTACGCCATCCGGATTCCACCCCAGACGGTCGCGGGAGGACATTGCCAGTATGAGATCGGCCCGAACCCTCCTGGCTGCATCCGGGTAGGGACCATTCACAGCCACGGGGGGGCCGAGGCCTTTCATTCGGAGCTCGATGACGTCGACGAGCAGTACGACGATGGGCTCCATGTCACCATCGGGTCCCTCCACGCCAAACCCACCGTCTCTTGCTCGCTTGTCGTGGACGGCCGGCGCTTTGACCTCCGCCCGGAAGCGGTCCTCGAGGTGATGCCATGGCGGTTGGAACCGACGGTTCGGCTCGAGGATTCCGAGGAGGTGATTGCCGAGCCGCCCCCGGGGGATTCGGATCCGCACGGCCGACCCTCCGCGATTTAGGAGAGTCCGACGTCGGAAGAGACCATCTGGGACCTCGGACGCTCGACGTTGGACGTCGGACATCGCACGTCGGACGAGTAGAGACGCATGAGAGAGATAAAAGTCATCGGTATTGGCGGTATCGGCTGTGCCCTTGTCCCTTTCTTGGCTCGGTATCTCAACTATCGGGGAGGGCGGGCTCGGATCACCCTGATGGATGGGGACGAGTTTGAGCGGGGAAATGCGGACAGGCAAGCCTTTGGGACTGCAGGGAACAAGGCGAAGGTGAAGGCTGCCGAGATGGCTCGAGAGTTTCAAGGGCTCTCCTTCCGAGCGGTCCCCGAGTATATCACCGAGGAGAACATCACCCAGTATATCGGGGACGGGGACACGATCTTTCTGGCGGTCGACAACCACAAAAGCCGAAAGCTGGTGAGTGACTATTGCGAAAAGCTGGAGGCGGTGACGTTGATTTCTGGGGGGAATGATTACACCGACGGGAATGTTCAGATCCATATGCGGGAGGGAGGTCGGGACCGGACCGCGCCGATCACGCGGTTTCACTCGGAGATCCAGAACCCCCAGGATCGCTCACCGGCGGAGATGTCGTGCGAGGAGTTGATGGAGCGAGGAGCGCCGCAGCTCTTGTTTGCGAACCTCGCTGTGGCCTCGGCCATGCTGAACGCCTTTTATAGCCTCTGCGAGGGGAAACTTGCATACGGCGAGGTCTACCTCGACATCGTCGAGGGTAAAAGTAACCCCGTCAAACGCGAGGGAGAGAGCAAGCGATGACCGAACCACTCAAACAGGCGCCGCGGGTCCGTCCGGAATCCCCAGCGCACACACGGGAAACGGTGCGGATTATCTATGGGGTCCACTCCCTCGAGGTGAACATCGCGGGGCGAAGCGTTGGAGAGGTCCGCACTCAGTTGAGCCAGGCGCTCAACATTGGTCCGCGGGCCATCGCGGTCGTCGACGGCAGAGAGGTCATGGAGAGCACCATCCTCCAGGGTGGTGAGGTGTTGGAGTTCGTGCGGATGTCTGGCGAAAAGGGGGCAGGACGTTAGGGGAGCGTCGATGGGGAGGGACAGGGACGATCGGCGGAAGTTGCCCAGGTTCCGGACCGTTAATATCGGGGGCTTCATCATTCCACCCGCTGAGGCGGATATCATCAACCTAAGCATGGGGGGGGCGTTGGTGGAACACCAGGGCGGGTTGCGGGTCGGTTCGGTGTGCACCCTGACCCTCAAGGTGCCTGAGGCGGCTGTCCGCATTAAGTGCCAAGTGGCGCATAGCACGGTGGACCACCGGGCGACCGGCCCAAAGGGAGAGGGGCTGCTCTTTTACCGTAGCGGCTTACAGTTTATCGAACTGTCTACTGACGCGGAGCATGTCATGGCCGCGCTGATCCGATCGTATGGCGAGGGAGGAGAGACTGCGTACGTCAGAGAGGGCGTAAGAGCGTGAAGAAGATGCCCGCCACCAGGGGAATGGTCACGTTATCATCAAGAGGCAGGGGGAGGCACTCTGTCGCCGCGGCGATGACCGCTCCTCCAAGAGCGGTGATGGGTGAGAAGAAGGGGAGACCTACCAGAAAAGCCGTGACCAAGAAGGCGACAGCTCCCGCGAGCGTTTTCTCTTTCCCCAGCCGGTAACCTCCCAGGGCCTGGCCCACCACTGAGGCGGCGGTATCCGCGTAGGCGAGGATCAACAAGGCGGCGACCGCGACGTTCCGCTCAAACACGAGGATCGTCACCCAACACGCTAAGACGTAGTACGTCGATCCGGTCAGGCGGATTTCCTCTCCGGGTCGCATGGCTCCGTGAAACCAGTGGATGAACCAGCGATTCAGGGTCGGCCACCACAGGCGCAGGATGTCTGCCAGGACAAAGGGGAGGGCAAGGATGCCCAAAATGAGGAGGGCCTGTGGCTTTGTGATGTCCAGGAACAGGTAGGTAAGGGGAATGAGGCTGCCGGTGACGTGAATGAGCTTCCGAGCCGACTCGAAGGGTGCAAGCGGCACAGATCCCCTCTTTGGCGAACAGACCCCCGCAGGTTGCCTTGCTATGGATAACGGGTATTACGGCGCCTAACGTTCGACGGACTCATCCGGGACCGGAACCGTGATGCGGGTACCGGCTCGGATGTGGTGGGGACTCTTCAGCCCGTTCATCTCCATCAGGGTCGGCACGGTCGTGCCATAGCGGTGGGCGATCGTGGACAGGGTCTCTCCCCGTCGAATGCGGTGGACCTCCCTTGTGACCCCACGTACCTCGGGCTGGTCGTCGGGAGAGGTGCGCAGCGCATATCCGGGATAAATGCGAGACCCCTGCAGATTATTCCAGCGCTTCAGATCCCGCGTGCTGATCTCGTGGGCACGGGCGATATCCCAGAGCGTGTCCCCACGCTGGACCACATACGGGGAACCATCGGTCCCGTCCGTGGAGCGTTTTGGCTTCGGGGACTTGGCGAGCGTGAGGGCTGGAACCGGGACCGTGATGCGGGTGCCGGCTCGGATCCAGTGGGGATTCTTCAGGTGGTTCATCTCCATGAGGGTCGGCACGGTGGTGCCGTACCACTGGGCGATGGTGGACAGGGTCTCTCCCCGTCGAATCTGCCGCCGTTGCCATCCGACCCGACGTACCCGGGGAAGCTGTGCGAGTGCTTCGCGGAATGTACCCTCACTCCCGCCGGGGAGATTCAGGAGGTAGTCCTCCCCGGGGGGAGTCACGAGACGCCTCAACTCCGGGTTCAGGTCTCTTAACTCCTCAGTGCTCACGCCCGCGGCCTTCGCCAGCAGGCGAAGATCCGTGGGCTCAGAGAGGGTGACTTGATCCACCTCCCACGGGCGCTCCTCGGGTGGGGTGAACCCGTACGCTTCGGGGTCCCTGGCGATAATGGTCATGGCCATGAAGGCGGGGACGTAAAACTTGGTCTCGCGGGGAAGCTTGAGCTTCCAGACATCGGTCGTCTTCTGGCGACGGATGGCCTTGAGAACCTTTCCTTCTCCTGCGTTGTAGGCCGCAATGGCTAAAGGCCAGGACTCAAACATTGCATACAGGTCCGACAGGTATTCCGCCGCCGCGCTCGTGGCCTTTACCGGATCCCGACGCTCATCCATCCACCAGTTTCTCTTCAAGCCGTACTTCCGGCCGGTCCCTCGGATGAACTGCCAGATGCCGAGGGCCCTCGCGCGGGAGTACGCGTACACCTTGAAGGCACTCTCGATATAGGCGAGGTTCACCAGATCCTGGGGCAAGCCCTTTTCCGCGAAGATCTGGCGCATCATGGGCAGGTATGGCCCGGAGCGCTCCAGGGCCACCGCAATCTGCTCACGCTTCTCGGTCGTGAAGAGTTCGATGTACGCTTGGACCTGCGGCGTGATTTCGATGGGGACGTCGTAGGTGATCTCGGGTTTCTCCGACGGCGGCGTCTTCGGGGTCGCCTTCTCGAGGACGGCGACGTCCTCGGGGCTTACGAGCGGGGCCTCGTTGTCCGGTTGGGTCGCCTCGGCGATCGCGCGGATGGCGATGACCTCCTCCAAGAGGGCATCGACCTCGGCGAGCGTTTCGGCTCGACGGCGTCTGGATGCTGCCGTCGAAGGACCGCCGTCGGTCATGAGGAGGTCGCGGATGCGGATCAGAAAGGTCATCGCTGCATCGTCGTCCCCCTCCTCCACATGAAGTTCGGCCTCTTGGAGCAGCTCCTGTACCTCGGTGAGGATAGTATCTTCCGCGAAAGTCTCCTTCGAATCGGGAGGAGAGAGCAGAGGGATGGGTGAAGGTGTGGCCATCATGAGCATCGGCGGTTGTGGAGGTTGGAACGCAGGACCAGACGCATCCGACGGAGCGAGGACGGGGCCCGAAAGAGAAGGATGCTCACGGGAAGGGAGAGAGGTGCAGCCCGTAACGAGAAGAATCCCGGTGATCAGGATCAACCATGCGAGTAGGCGGTTACGATCCACCCGTTCCTCCCTGGGGGCCCGAGATGGGTTCGAATGCGTGTTGGAGGGCGGGAAGGACGCGTCGGGTGGCCTTATACCCTTCTTCCTCAATCATGTCCAGCCGTTCAAAGGAAAACAGGCCGTGCGACTCGATCCCCGCCGAGGAAACCTCGAGGACTGTGGCTCCCTGAGCCCTCGCGCCCGCTATCTCCCGCAGGCTTGAGACCCGATACATATCTTGACAGACTCGCCAGAGGACCTCTCTCCCCTTTCCCCGGCCGCGCCTGAACGGCGGGCCAAGGTTGACCACCAAAATCACGCGCGATCCCCGTTTCACGGCTTCCGAGACCGGGAGGTTGCCGGTCAGGCCGCCGTCCCAGTAGTATGCGTTGGCCACGCGCACGGGAGGGTGGGAAGGGAAAGCGGTGCTGGCCAGGATTGCTTCCGTGACCGACTGGTTCAGGTCATCCCCAAAAATCACCCGGCCAGGCGGCAGGAGGCGCGTCGCCGCGATATTGAGAGGGACCGACAGTTCGTGAAACATCAAGCCCTTCATAGCGAGTGTCTCTTCAATAAAGGAACGGCGCTGCGCCAGGGAGATCAGGCGCCACGCCCCCCAAAAATCCCGTAAATTCGCTCTGTTGGCAGAGAGACCTTTATGCACTGTCCGTGCCAAGTCGCGGAGGCGTATCACGGTCTCCTCTGTATGCCCCTCCTTGCATAGCCAGGCGCCGATGATGGCCCCAATACTGACCCCCACGATCCGCTCCGGTATGAGTCGGGCGTGTAAGAGGGCCCGCCACACCCCTAAGTGTGCCGCCCCTCGGGCCAAGCCGCCAGCCAAGATCAGTGCGAATCGAGGCATGGGCTGAGGGAGCATGGATGCGGAGCCGCGTGGGTTCACCGGGATCCCGGGGGGAGGCTGGAGTCGTCAATCCAGGCGAGGTAATCGGGAAGGCCGGACGTGATCGGTAGGGAGATAATCTCTGGGAGCGTATACGAGTGAAGGGCTCTCACCAGGGCCTGCACCTTCGGAAAGAGATCCGCCCGTCCCTTCCCGATGAGCAAGACTTCGGCTTCGTCCTGGACCTTCCCCTCCCACCAGAAATAAGAGCGAACGGCGGGAACCACGTTGACACAGGCGGCCAGACGTTCCTCCAATAGGGATCTGGCGATCTTTTCCCCCTCCTCGGCTGAGGCAGCGGCGATGAAGAAGACAACATGCTTGGTCGGCTGTTCGAGTTCCGACATGGAGTGTTGGCCCTCGCCCGGGGGCTCCAAAGAATGCTCATACTTTAGGGAAAAGGGGGACGGCTGTCAAGTTCCTGTCGCCGTCGCAGTCGATACGCTCTTCAATGGATTTGGTCGTAGGGGGTTGGTGCCGAAAACGGGGTGGAGAAATGAATTTGATCTATTAACTCAATAAAAACAACTAGTTAATTAGACTTGACAATTCTCGACTCAAGTTTCATACTGTAAGACGAGTAAGAGTGCAATCGCACGAGCCTGGAATTTGCTATCAAAAGGAGGTCCTGAGGTGGCTAAGGTTATCGGCATTGATCTGGGGACGACGAATTCGGTCGTGGCGGTGATGGAAGGAGGCGAACCCAGCGTCATCACGAATGCGGAGGGGGCCCGACTCACGCCGTCTGTCGTGGCGTTCTCCAAGGATGGGGAAAGACTGGTCGGGCAGGTGGCGAAGCGTCAGGCCATCACGAATCCCGAGAATACCATCTTCTCTATCAAGCGGTTCATGGGGCGCCGGTACGACGAAGTGCTGCACGAAATCAAGCTCGTTCCGTACAGGGTGGACAAGGGCCCCGGAGGCGATGCGCGGGTGGAGGCGCGCGGGAAACAGTACTCACCCCCCGAGATCTCGGCCATGGTGCTCCAGAAACTCAAAACCGATGCCGAAGCCTACCTGGGGGATAAAGTGACCAAGGCGGTCATCACCGTGCCTGCGTACTTTAATGACAGTCAGCGGCAGGCGACCAAGGATGCGGGGGTCATCGCCGGGCTCGAGGTCCTCCGGATCATCAACGAGCCGACCGCGGCCTCATTGGCGTACGGTCTCGATAAGAAGAAAGATGAAAAAATCGCTATCTTCGATCTCGGGGGCGGGACGTTCGATATCTCGATCCTGGAAATCGGAGATGGAGTCTTCGAGGTGAAGGCGACGAACGGAGATACGCATCTTGGCGGCGACGATTTCGATCAGCGGGTGATCGATTGGATCGTCGTCGAGTTTAAGAAAGACCAGGGGATCGACCTCGGCAAGGATCGGATGGCGCTCCAGCGCCTGAAGGAGGCGGCGGAGAAGGCCAAGTGTGAGCTGTCCACCATCATGGAGACGGAAATCAATCTCCCCTTTATCACCGCCGATGCCTCGGGACCGAAGCACCTGAGCATGAAGCTCACCCGATCCAAGTTAGAGCAGCTGGTGGAAGACCTCATCGAGCGGACAATGGGCCCGGTGCGGCAGTGCTTGGAGGATTCCAAACTGAAGCCCGGCCAGATCGATGAGGTCATCCTGGTCGGCGGGCAGACCCGCATGCCCCGAGTCCAGCAGGTGGTAAAGGATCTCTTTGGCAAGGAACCCCATAAGGGGGTCAATCCCGACGAGGTGGTGGGCGTCGGCGCTGCGATCCAGGCTGGCGTGCTGGCCGGCGATGTCCGGGATGTGGTCCTCTTGGATGTGACGCCTCTCTCCCTGGGGATCGAGACGCTGGGCAGCGTCATGACGCGGCTGATCGAGCGGAACACCACGATCCCGACACGAAAGAGTGAGATCTTCACGACAGCGGCGGATAGTCAGACGTCAGTCGAGATCCATGTGCTGCAGGGCGAGCGGGAAATGGCTCGGGACAACCGAACGCTCGGCCGGTTCCACCTAGTTGGGATCCCGCCGGCCCCTCGGGGGATTCCCCAGATCGAAGTGACCTTCGACATCGACGCCAATGGGATCCTCAACGTCGGGGCGAAGGATACGGCCACCGGCAAGGAGCAAAAGATTACTATTACCCATTCAAGCGGCTTGAGTAAAGACGAGATCGATCGCATGGTGACGGACTCCGAGTCGCACGCCGAGGAGGATCGGAGCCGCCGGCAGGAGATCGAGGCCCGGAACCGGCTCGATTCTCTGGTCTATACGACAGAAAAGATGCTCAGCGAAAACCGCGAGAAGATCCCGGTGGGCGAAATTTCGCACATTGAGGAAGCCATCCAAGAGGGGAAAAAGGCCCTCGAGTCAAATAACGTCGATCAGATACGTCAAGCGACGGATCAGATCACGAAGGCATCCCACAAGATGGCCGAGGTCATGTATCAGCGGGCCCAGAGCCAGGAGCAGGCGGCAGGCGCTCAGTCCGCGGGGGAAGAAGCCGCGAGGGAGGATCGCCCGGCAGAAGGCGAGGTCGTGGACGCCGAGTTTGAGGATTTCGATGGTGGGAAGAAGACCGAGGGTTCATGACGACGGGATGGCAAGGAGGTGAGGGTTCGTGGCGATTGTTCGGTGGGATCCGTTTGAGGATCTGATCTCGCTCCAGGACCGGATGAATCGGCTCTTCGAGCAGACCTTGGCCCGTTCCGGCGGGGAACGGCAAGGTGTGGCAGCGGCAGCCTGGTCACCCGCTGTGGACATCTACGAGACGGCCGAAGATATTGTGCTTCAGGCAGAACTCCCCGGGCTCACCAAGGATAACATTGATATTCAGGTTCGGGAGAATATGCTGACCCTCAAGGGAGAGCGGCACCTGGACAAGGAGATCAAAAGGGAAAACACGTTTCGGATGGAGCGAGCCTATGGGGCATTCCAGCGGGTCTTTAACTTGCCGAATGCAGTCCAGGCCGACAAGATCCGCGCCGTCTTCAAGGATGGTGTCCTCAAAGTGAACATCCCGAAGAGTGTGGAGGCGGCCAAGCCGAAGCAGGTCAAGATCGAAGTGAAGTGAAATTCTGTGGAAGGGCAAGGCCGCGACTCATAACGGTGATGGCGGTTGACGAGATCAGGGGCCGAAGACCCTCGACCAGGGGGCCGGCCCCTTTGTCCTTTGAGAGGTGGTAGGCTGGGATGGCCAAACGGGACTACTATGAGGTCCTGAATGTTCCTCGCGACGCGTCCGAGCGGGAGATCAAGCGGGTGTATCGGAAACTCGCCCGTAAGCATCATCCCGACGTCAACCCGGGAGATCGGGAGGCCGAGGCAAAGTTCAAAGAGATCACCGAGGCGTACGAGGTTCTGAGTGATCCGGAGAAGCGGCGACAGTACGACCAGTTCGGCCATCAGCCGTTTGCGTCGGCAACTGCGGAAGGGCCTGGTCCCGGATTCGGGTTTGACTTTGGTCGGGGCGGCTTTGGCGGCATAGGAGATATCTTTTCAGATATCCTTGGTGGCCGGACAGGCGCGACCACAGCTCCCCACAAGGGAGAGGACCTTCATTACGCCATCGATCTGAATTTTGAGGACGCCATCCGGGGACTCTCGACAGAGATCCTCCTTCAAAAGCATGTGCTCTGTGAGGTCTGTCGGGGAAGTGGAGCGGAACCCGGGTCGTCCCCTCAGTCCTGTCCCGAGTGCAGTGGAAGCGGACGACGACAGGTCTCGCGCGGGATTCTAAGTATGACGTCGCCCTGCCCCCGGTGCCAGGGGAGCGGGAAGGTGGTGCTGAAACCCTGTCGGAACTGTGGCGGCAAAGGGATGGTCTATCGAACCGAGCGGATCAAGGTCAAGGTTCCGCCCGGAGTGGACACCGGCTCACGCGTTCGTCTCGCGGGCAAGGGAGAGCCGGGAAAGAATGGGGGTCCGCCGGGGGATCTCTATGTCACGACACGCGTGTATCCGCATCGTTTCTTCGAGCGGAAAGGGGACAATATCTACTGTACGATCCCCATCACTATTACCGAAGCAGTGCTGGGGGCGCGCATCGAGGTTGCCACCGTGGATGGAAAAGCGACGATGACGATTCCGTCCGGGACCTCGGGTGGGCGGATCTTCCGCCTCAGGGGGAAGGGGGTGCCCCATCTCAAGGGCGGTGGGCGGGGAGACCAGTATGTGACGGTCCAGGTGGTCGTTCCCCAGAACCTGGATGACCGGTCGCAACAGATCCTCCGGGAGTTCAGCCGGCTGAATCCGATGGACCCCCGGCGGGACCTGAAGATATGACAAGGCTGTCAGCAGTCAGCGCTCAGCCATCGACCAGATCACGTAAAGACCTGACGGTCGCGTAGGACACCGGGCCGGGGCCGGTTCGAGGAGGGTGGCGATCATGCCGAAACAGAAGAAACCGTATTACATGATCAGCGTGGTGGCAGAGATGTTTGACGTCCACCCCCAGACCCTGAGGACGTACGAGCGGGAGGGGTTGATCCGGCCAGCCAGGACCGAGGGAAATACGCGTCTCTACTCCCAGGAGGACCTGGAACGGATCGAACTCATCCTGCGTCTGACAAA
>Ga0307428_1000448_pt1 | contig 27119 bp, 29 predicted proteins | sample SalMarWE160240MG_FD_202161 | JGI IMG/M metagenome (GOLD analysis project Ga0307428, IMG submission 202161) | Salt marsh sediment microbial communities from the Plum Island Ecosystem LTER, Massachusetts, United States - WE1603-240 | ecosystem: Environmental > Aquatic > Marine > Intertidal zone >...
AGTAGAAAACCATACGCTGCAATCGGACGGGGAATTAAGCCCAGATCAATTGCTGGAATATTTAAAGGACGCCGGATACAATGTTATAGCCATCACTGATCATATGAAAATTGCGGCGCCGTGGAAAATACCCGATGATATTATATTTATTCATGGGGTAGAATGGTATTGTCATTTGGGATATGAAATAGTCGCATTGTTACCAACAATGGATCCTAACGGCGGATATTTGGATTTGTCTCAAACCTCCGTTAAGTGGATAGCCCATCCTATCTATGGATTCGGTCGAAGAATTTTCCCCAGCGACACAAGTGTAAATGTTAATGCTTTAATTAAGACCATATTATTAAATAGACTGGATGGATATGAAATTTATAATGGCGTTGATAGGCATTTAACTGTGATGGAAGAAGCACATATTCCAGAATTGACGGATCAAAAAATTAACCAATATGCTGTTGATGATTTTCACGTTAAAGGGCAGGAGTTTAAGGCATGGATGGAAATGGATATAGCTGACCTGGACATTGATTTGGTGATAAAAAACTTACAAGATGGTAATTATGTTATCCGAACGGAATCATAAACCAAAATCCTTTTATATCGCCCATTTATATTAAAAGTGAGAACGATGCCGGTCGAAGGTCGGATTGTGTCGGCGTTTTACAAATCCCAAAAAACGTCAATGCCCAAGCTTTTTTTCACCATCAGAACCTTGGAAGACGAGAAGGTGTTTCCCGAACCAATTACATCGCCGACGAGACCGTATTTTTATTGTAGAGAGGAAGATGCGGCTGCTGTTGATGAAAGCCTCCGCTTGATGCAGTTAGACGATAGCAATTTTCACGTTGTGCCAGCAAATTTGGATTTCGGCATTGGCAAAGGTAAAGCACATAGGATAGACATGTGGGAGCCTTGGAGGGTCGGAAGCCTCAAACGCTGGTTCAGGGAAAGAATGGAAATTGAATTATATGAGGCCGATATACCATATATTCGTAGATTGAGGATAGATCACGGGATTGGTGCGGGGATCCGCATTGATGGGGGAAAAATATATCCGTACAACGGGCCTCTTCCAAAACCAAAACTTTTATTTATTGATTCAGAGTTCGACGATTCTAAAGGCTTCCCGGAGGTGCCAGGGGAGAGTGCCTGCCTTTGCATAGGTACTGTAGACGAAGAGGGCAATGAAAACTTTTTCACATGGCAATTCGGGGAGAAAGCGGAAGCCACCATGTTCTCAGAATTTTTTGAATATGCAAAGGAATTTGATTATCTCGTTGTCTGGAATAAAGATTTTGAAGCAAAACAACTCCCAGGTCGATGCAAAAAGTTAGATATATGGCTTGAATGGAGAATTTTCAGATGGGTGGACTTGGCTGAATTTTACAAGCTGTACCATCAAAAAACATATTATGAACAATTGCAGATTGCGTATAAATTAACTTTGGAAAAATTCCGAGGAAAATTGGAACGCTTGGGAATATTGAAACACGAGAGAATTGAAAGAATGCCTTCATATTATAAGTTGTGGAAAAATGATCCAGAAAAATTAAAAGAGGTCAACATATCTCATGCATATGCTCTATATGTGATGGAAAATGCAATGGAGGTAATCAAGCTGTATTCCGACGTAGCTGATGAGGTGGGGATGTTCATTGATTTCACGGTATATAATTCTCATATAGTTGACACTAACGCTTTTCGCTATGTTAATCAAAGCAATAAAAAATGGGTTATTCCATCAACAAAGCCATATTTTGGCAAGAAAAAGGGAATAAGGGGGGCGGTGGTCTTCCCACCAAAACCAGGAATACATTCATTTGTCTTTTTGTTTGACTTCACTTCTCTCTACAATCGAATTATTCAGTCCTATTTATTAGATCCAATAACATATGATAAATGGGGCGGAACGTTCGCAGAAAACGGCGTAGAAGAATACGTGGAGTTTGCAAAAGTTTTCGGGGAAGTCTATGGAATCGATGTTGAATTTGAAGATGATGGTAAAAAATGGACTGAAAAACTTCCTATATTTCCTGCAATTCTTCATCAGGTGGAGCGAAGAAGAAATGATCTTAAGGAGCAAAGAAAGAAACATCCACATGGATCTCAAGAATACGAAATGTATGATCAACAACAGAAGGCGGCTAAAGTTGTTCTTCTCGCCCATTATGGCGTTCTATCAATGTCCAGCAGCAGATGGACAGTTTTGAAGAAGATCCCCGATGAAATGACATTGATCGTTGAAGATGGTGCAAACTTGGAAGATTTACAAATTGACTATCGCGTGCCTAACAAGCCGCAGGAAAAATTTGCCGGAATGATTACGTACATAGCGAGAACTGCGCTGATAAGCACGAAGGATTTTTTTGAAGAAGATAAATCCGTTGATGTGATATTCGGGCATACTGACGGAATTTTTCAAATGCCCCTGAAATTCATATCCCCCCAAAAATCGTATCGAAATTTAACAGACGAAGATCTAACGAAACTGACAGAATTTGGAGATATATATATACAAAAATTGGAAGAACTATATAAAGAAAATTTTGAAACCGGAATCGGAATTAAATTAGAGAAGATATTTGATAGGATCGTTTTTGGCAAGGTCAAAGTAAATTTTTATTCGAGAGTGATTTGGGACGAAGATTCTGGATGGCAGAGGGACGCGGACGGAAACTTAACATGGTATGAATACACGAAAGGGCTTCCATTGGTAAGATCAGATAGATGCGAATTTTTGAAAAAATATCAGAAAAAAACGCTTCAAACATTGTTGGATGATCCAAAAGCGTTGTACCCAATGTGGAGGCGGGCAATAATAGGGTTTTTCGACAATGAACATGATCATGAACTTATCTTGAGGATAGGAGTAAAGAAGCCACTCGATCAATATAAGAACGTGACGGCGGCGGTAAGGACGGCAAGGATGTTGGTGGAACGTGGACAAAAGGTAAGGATTGGGGAAAAGGTCGCCTTTATCATTGTGGACGTTGAAGGAGGAAAAGGTGTTCCGGAACCGGTGGATGATACGTTGCCGCCAGAAGAGGCCATCAAACTGTTGCCGCGCAGACCGACGAGAGAAGCCTTGGAATATTATTGGAAAAATAGAATATGGAAAAATATTAAGCCGTTTTTGAAATTGGTACTCGATGAGAAGGAAATCATGAAAATTGAGATGATTAAAGACGGCAAGACCATGATTGACGCGTGGTTAAAGCCGAAAACGTAAGATTTATATATGGCAAATACTGTATTGTGATCATATGAAAATACCGAGTAATGTATCTGGGGTTCTTTTAGATATAGATTGGGTACGCATGATTGAAGCCGATCTTCCCCTGATCAAAGTTTCTAGAACAGTTGAATATTCCGATACGATTCTTGAACACAGAATTGACATGTATGCCGAATTGATGCTTATGGGCGATTTCCATATAGGACACAGTTCGCACACTCCAACCCCATTTAACGCCCATCTAAAGTTCCTCGCGGATCACCCCCACATTAAAATAGGATTGATGGGGGATTACATTGAATACGCGAGCAAGTCACCCTATGTCAAGGACGAGGTTATGCCCGTCGATGATCAGATTGATCTCTTTGTAAAGAAATTCAAACCCCTGGCTGATAGAATTTTATTCATGCTCTGGGGAAATCACGAAGAACGCCATGCTAAATATACAGATTCCAAAAGACTTTTGCGGGGGATAGCCAACGAAATCGGGGTTTCTGAAAATTGTTATATAGCTGAACCGCAGCGAGGAGTTTATGTGGCACTGAAAGCGGGAGACAAAACCTACGGTCTCTACGCCCATCACAGCAAAACAGGTGCAGTAGTAAATAAAACTATTCAATTAAGGAGAGCCGGCTTCCAAAACATGGCATCCATAATCGCTCAAGGACATACGCATCACCTGGGTTATGAACAGCGAACATTCCGGGAGATGGATGTTGACGGAAAGGATGCGAGAATGCTCACCCGCCGACAATGGCTCGTTTCCACTGGTTGTTTCATAAAAGATGCCAGCTATGCAGAGGCGCGAAGCTACCCCCTGACAGTTGTAGGTGCTCCCTTGCTGAGACTGTATTCTACTAAAAATAAAGTAGACATTACAGACATTGCGCAGGATTATAAAGATTATCTTACCAAGGGCGGTATAGTATTTGGAGCAAAGGAGGGTGTTCAAAACTGGCAAAATATCTACAATGACAAGAACCCCTTTGGTGTGCATAAAAAATGTCTCACCTGATCACGAAATCTTTCCCGGGAAGTTGGATAAAATTACAAAAGGAGGGCATAACGGTGTCCCCGAACTTCCATCATTTTTTTCTCCCCCCATCCAAAGTTAAAATGTTTTATGATTCGGAGAATCATCTACTGGGGTTGGAGCCGGCAGAGGAAGGTTATAATTACAGCGTGAGAAATGGGATAAGAAGCAGAGTGATACCCTCGGAGATCCCGCGAAAACGATTTAAGGCGGAATGGTCAGAGAAGCACCAAATGTTAATAGCTGACTTAAATAATGTGATTTTATAGAAATCTTTAAATAGTAGTTTTACTTTAGTTTATATATAATGGATCTAAGCCCTGGACAACAAGAAGATTTTCGGAGATTGCAGACCGACCCAGTTTATTTCTATCAGCGATTTTTCGCAACACAAGAGGAGCCATATCCCTTTTCCTATCAAAAAGAAATAATGATGGATTTGGCTAGTGGCCTCTATAAAGAACTTTGCATCCTAAAGGGGCGACAGATTGGTATGTCTTGGACGGTGGGGGCATTGGCGGCGTGGTTCTGTACGATGAACGAAGAAAAACACGCTCTAATTGTTGCCTTCAACTTGGATCAGGCCCAAATTCCATTGAATTATGCCAAAACGTTTATGTCGCGCCTCAAAAAACGGGGGCTATATGATACATTCGTTGAGGGGCAAAGCGCCCGAAATTTAAGATGGCACAATGGAAGCAAAATCACAGCGTTTGGATCAACCGTCCCCGACGCCTATAACGTGAGGGGGCAAAAAGCGGATATTTTAATTATAGATGAAGCGGCCTTTATTTATGACAGGATGTTCCCATCAATTACGCCGACCGTTGCCAATACACAGGGTCCAGCGATTCTTCTATCCACGGCGGGGTCGATAGGTTCTTATTTCTACAGGCGCTGGGCCGACGGAAACAGGGCGAATGAGTGGCGGAGAAAACTTCAAAAGGGATATGACATACAGATGTCTAAGGAGGAAATACCGCCCGTCAAGTCCTACATGATTCCTTCAGTTGAATGCCCACGTTTGACTAAACAAAAATTGGATGCTGAAAAACGCGGCCTTGGAGAGATGAAATATAAGAGGGAATATGAATGTATGTGGGCTGGAACGGCTGACCAGGTATTCATCAAGATACCAACATTTACTTTGCGGAAAATGCCGACCCGATCAATTAAACCATGTTATGGGGGAATTGATTGCGGAAAGGTCAACGATCCGACGGTGCTTATAGTCATTGAACAGTTCAATTCTGTTGCATCCATATTGACGGAGGGGGGAATTAGAGAGGACGTAGACGTGCCTTTTAGAGTGGTATATGGTAAATCGTGGGAACGGAAAACACAAACGGAAATTGCCGCAGACATTGCGACCAATATTCACCCGCGATTCCCAAGCAGGCTCTATTCCATCGACGCCACGGGCGGCTTCGGGGATGAATTGCTAAATAGAATGGTAAACTATGAATTACCCTGTCGGGGGCTCAAAGTAAAGTCCAAAAACAAGAATGAAATGCTTCTGGGGAGCCCCGCCGTGAAAGGACTTGATGACGCATTCGCGGAAGAACTGCTTTGGATCAACAATGACATTAACGACATCATCGCTACCGAACTTATGTTTGAACTGAACGCCTATATCGGAAAACTTAGAGCTTCCGGACTGTATACCTTTGATTCCGTGATTGATCGTGATCATATGGTGGACGCGCTAATGCACGCGTGGTCAGCCGTTCAGGCGGGGAGTTTTGACCCCTATTTCACAATAAGGAAAAGGCGCTAAAATACCCTATTTTTCCAAAAGGACTGCTAAAAGAAAACTTTAAATAGTAGGTGGGGCATAAGATCGTAACAATGAGCGAAAACATAGATATTAAGGGAAACGTTGTTTTGGCGAGCATTAACCCCCCACAATCCCTCGAATCCGTTGGCGACGGCGTTATATATTTCTTAAGATTTGAGCGGATTAGTAATAGAAAATGTCTTGTTAATCTTCAATCGCGGGGAAACGTGATTGGGGGGTATGATGAGATCAAAATAGCGGATCTGGTCCGCCGTTTAACGAGTAAAAAATGCGGGATGGTTCTCGACATTATGGAATTAGTGGACGGCTGTGGCGATCCAACTGATTCGGTCGAAAGACTCATGCATAAAACCGCGCAGAGAATTAGAGAAATTTGCGGGCAGGTTCAAAGTGCGTGGCTTGGCACGGAATATGGGCAGGAAGTCGTCATACAGGATTCGATAATAGACGAAGAAGAATATTTAAAACATAAGGATTTTGCGCTGGAGGAAGCCGAAAAAATACTGGCATCTGACGATCCAATAATAGAAATCAAAAAACATTTGGATAATATTATAGCTGGAGAAGATAATAACAAGCTTTTGGTGTTTGTTTTGGGGTTAACGGGCATATGCAAAGACACTAATAAGAAGACCATCCTTGTGGCGTTACACGAGGCGGGGTCTGGGAAAACGTGGATTGTCAGAAACATTTCCTCGTTTTTTTACAGCCACGCCGTCTCACATTTGACAAAAAGAGCATTGAATTATTTGGGGGAGCAGTTGGCGGGCAGAATCGATGAAAGGGGAAACCCGGTGCCAGAAGATCAGCAAAGGGCGAAACACATTTTGTTCTTAAAGGAATTAGGACATATTGACAAAGAAGGCGATTCACAGGGAAGCGCCAGTATTAAAATGTTATCGGTAGACGACGGCGGGTTGACGACAACTTATACTATAAGAGACGACGACACGGGAAGATTCAAAACAGTTACTGTCCATACAGACCCCATAACCGTATTCACAAGTTCTACCAGATCTATGGGGGACATTGATGATCAATTCGTAAGGCGATACTTCATCTTTTCGCCGGACGCATCGTTTGCGCAGAGCTTGAAAATTGAAAGATTTAAAGTGAAACATTTAAATCAACTGAACGATATGATGCTGGGGCTGATGGAACAGACAGATATGGAAAAATCGAGATGGATTTTAAAGGCTGTTGTGGATCTTTTGGAGGAACGCCAAGACGTTAAAATTCTGGTGCCGTTTTTCGGTTCAGTCTATCACATTTTAGACAAAACAAAATTGAGAATCAGGAGCGACTATGACAAAATCAAACTTTTAATTGAGATGTTTGGTTTATTAAATTATGCGAATTTGCCCCGGAAAAGCGTTAATGGAGATCTCATCTTCATAATGACCCCAGAAAGAACATTACAAATTTTGCGGATAGCGCGGCAGACTTTGATATATATGGCTAAGGAAACGGAAGGGCGTGTCTATGATCTGTTACAGATATTGAAATATATGGACATAAGCCCTCCCAGCGGCGAGGATAGCGGGACGCTGATTGATTTAAAAATGCAGTTTGAAATCGCCACTCAGATGGGTGGCAAAACACGAAGAACGATTTTAGAATATTTTAAGCCGCTGGTGAACATGGGATTCGTGCAGGAAGAAAAAATTGAAAGAACTAAAGCGTTCCGGATGTTATTAGAACCCGATGAAATATTGCTGCATCTTTCGGGATATAAAGATTTAAACGATTCAAAGCTGCTTGAAGATCTATATATGAAAATGATAAAGGAAGGCAATGAATACTTTAAAAACAGAGAGATTGACTTCGAGTTCAAAGTAGATTCGAAATACTTGGCAGAGATGTGGAGAGAAGACGAGGAAAGGGCAAAAGAACAAAAATTATCCGCCCAAAAATAATTTTTTAGAAAGACTTAAATATAAGTAAATCTAATTGTGTTTAGATATGCCTCTTCGCGAGCCCAGAGTGGAAGAAGATAGACAGGTAATAAATACATTATTGGGATGGTCGGGTGTCAGCATTGCCTCTATTTGTAGATTTGTTCGGGTGATTACTGAAGCATCCTATATCAGGGTCAACGAAAAATTTGTTTACAACCGCGGCCAAGTGCAGTTGGAGGACACCGAGAGGCGATTTAGGGATTGTTGGATGATTAGTATCTGGAGCAGTAAAATAGCGGATCAGTCGGCTGAATGTCTATTCCAACAGCCCATCCCCATCAAGCTCCGGTTCACGGATTAAGCAAAACCTTTATATATTATTCGGTTGATTTAAATCATACCGTGTTCAGCCTAGATGACTCAAAAGTTGAAGTATTTTTATCAAAGTGGTTTCAAAATGGCGAGTTTCAGTGGGGGCAATATCGTTATTATCATCATCCGGAAGATTTGGAAGGATATAAGCAATATATCAAAGAGTCCTTTTTGGAATCGATGCCAGCTTTTCACTCGATAGCGCCGCGTCTAAAAATTGAAAGGCTTTTTTGGGAATTTGACGCAGAGATTGAGGAAAAAAAATATTCCTACGATTCTCCCCTATTGAACGATGTCTGGGCACAGGCGTTGAAATTGGCGTTTAAAATAGCAGAGCACGGCGGGAAGCCCCTTTTAATTTATTCGGGAAATCGCGGCTTTCATTGCTGGGTCTACACGCGCAACGTTCCCTTTGAATTCGCCCCGGGGCAGGAACGCTTCGCCAGGGATTTTTACAAAACATTACTGTTTAATATAATAGGAGATCTCGACGAATATCCAGATTTCGACAGGCATCCAACCAGCTTAAATAGCATGGGAAGAGTTCCGTTTTCGTTTCATCAAAAAAGCGGAAACCAAGTCGTTCCTTTAACTACGGAAAGGGAGCCCCATGTTCCCAATCTTGATGATTTTGTTAACAACCCTCTAGACCCGTCTTTTTTATTGCAGACGTTTAACGCTGTAATGTTAAAAAACGAGGGGAGAAACAGTAGAAAAGTTAAAATTTTCAAAAATACTGGAATAAGATCCTGCATCGTCGATGCGGTTATGGGAAGTAAGAATAAAAAAGTTCCGCACAACGTTAGGTTAGCATGGATTTTAGACGCAATTTTTGCCAATTACTCGGACGAAGATATGCATGATTTTTTTAAGAGTACGACAAACGATTATGCGTATGATCGGGCACAATATCAAATAAATTATCAAAGAGCCGCCGTGGACAATGGGGTATTGCCGGTAAATACAGAAACTTTAAAAAGATGGGGCATCTACAAGGTGGATGAAAGATGGGAACGCTTTATGAAATCGAAGTGATGGCGGGCGAAGCGGGGAATCGCACCCCGATCTTTGGGGCCACAACCCAATATTTTACTATTAAACTACTTGCCCAAATCTTTTATAGTTTTATGGCTTATAAATCTATCGAACCAAATTTATTTATCTCCTACCGTACCCTCACTTTCCGCAAAGACGTGGGTGATCTATATAGTTCTATATAGATTTGCTCTTAATTGTGGAAATTTTATCCCTCGGTGGGAGCAAATATTTCGATCACAATGTTTAAATATCTGTTAAACCGATAAGTTTACGATGGATCTCTATGGCGTTCGGCATCTCGTCAGCACTAAAGTTTGGAAAAGAAGCGCAAAAATTATGGGCAGGGTTGCCAACTTTCGTGTCGGAACGTTCAAAATTACAGGGCTGGTCTTGTCGTCCTCAAAAGATTATCTCTACAATCCGTGGGTTGCCAAAGATGGCACGTTCTATTGTGATTGTCTGGGTTTTGAAGGCGCTGAAACCGTCTGCAGCCATATCATGGCTTTGTTGCGAAAGGCCGAATTCGAGGGGTTTGACATCGACCCGTGGATCAAAGGTCTGCGGGGAGAAAATATAATGGGTGATGATGATATGATATATGAAACGTCCCTTGAAGGATACAATAAGTTATTCGACGGTCTGAGAGGAGGAAGGCATATTTCCTGCCTCTGTGCTGAACCGGAAATAGGAAAAAGTTACATGAGTGCTCAATTTGCCGTGGATATGGCATTAAAGCACAATTTAAGCTCACTGGTCGTGGATACGGAGGGAGGCTTCGTCCCCGAGTGGATTGAAATGATCGGCAAAAGATTTGATGCCGAAATACCAGTGAAGTTCATTGACTGGCGAGTTAGGGTGGAGGGAGAAGACAATCCAGCGCCAAAATATGACTATAAAAAGTTTGATGTCACTGAATATGCATCAAAGGATCCAACGATTTACATCTACGACGCCAGACATATTATTCAAGTATTGCCGTTTTTTGGAAGGCCTCTGTCCTTCAAAATTAAGAGCGGCGTGATTGAACCGATTGAAGCGGGGGGAATGAAGCCCATCTATGACAGCCCAATTGGACAGTTGGTGGAGTCCTGCAATGTTGGTTATGTTGTCAACGATTCCCTGTCAATGCCACTTGAAAACTTCTTTACTGGAGGGCAGATAAACTATAGAACTAGAGCCAAGGCAACGCAGGTGTGGCTGGGACGGGCGCAAGACCTGATTGATGAATATAAAATAGTCTTTATGAACATTGCTCACGCCGTCGTAGATCATACAAATAAATGGGCCGACCCCACTCCTGTCGGGGGAAAGGCGGTTCTTCACAATAACAAATATATTGCTCTCATTAGGAGATACCAAAACAAGAAAGCGGCAAAAGTGCAGAAAGTGAACTGGCGGAATCTAAGAAGAATACAAATTTTTAGACATATGACAAAGGCGCCCTTTTCTGAGGAGGCCTTCTGTATGACGACGGATGCGGGGGTTATAGATTTCGATCCCAAGGGAATATTAGAGGAAGAATAGTGAAAGTCGGAATTGGGGCAAGGTAGGCGAATTTAAATGAAAGATATTACGAATGTAATGATAGAGAATATCGAAAAAAATTATAGTTGCTTCGGCGGCATACAGACGATGATAAAAAAAGAGATAGATCGGAGAAGAATTGGTGCTGAAAAAATATTGTTGGAAAAATATGCCCCAAAATATGGGCTAGTTTTAGATGCGGGGGTGGGCTACGGGGCGTCTGGGGCGGAGGCAGCGAAGCGGGGGCTCATCGTACATGGAGTAGATGTCGATTTGTGGTCACTTCAGGCATCCACCATTTATATTCATCACCTTTTGGGGAAGCCCTACGTCGCCTACCTGGGGGATCTGCAAAAATGCCAAATATCTGAATGGTTTTATGAAATGGTGCTCTGCACGGAAACGCTGGAACACATTCCCGCCGAAGATCGAGTTATTGAAAATCTTTATAACGCGCTCCGCACCGACGGGATTCTTCTGGCCAGTGTTCCATTGAACGATGAAGTTGATCTATCTCCCCCACGCAAGATTGAAACTTACTTGGGCGATTTCGAATTACATGGGCATGTCCGCACCTATACTGATATGGAATATTTCACAAATAAACTTGAACGAGTCGGTTTCGAGATTTTAGATACTACCACGGTTTCAGGGGCTGGGCGTCAAGTAGAAAATAAATTCTATGTCAGCGCAATTGTGGTGGCTCGAAAAACAGCAAAATAACTCCATATACATATGCTATATGTAAAATAGAAATGTTTATATATAAGATACGACATAAGATTTATTATGTCATCGTGGGTTACAGGAGCAAAACGGGATGATTATCCCGCTAGTTTGAAAATACAAGGCGATATGACAGCACGGGTTGAGATCATCGAAGAGCCAGCCACTCAGAGTTTTGGAAAGAAAACTACAAGAAAGGGTGAGGAAATCGATGATGTCAGGGCCCGCGTAAAGGTCGTATATCTTGGAGGATCTGCAAGAAGTAAGAGGTCGGACGAACCAGAGTTGCCAGCACGGATTGGTGATGAATACACTCTGTGGTTGGGGGCGACGTTGAAGCGTGCAATTCTTGATGGTTTGAAATACGGGGACGGACCTGCTCCGTCTTTAGTAAAAACCAAATGGAGTATTCGCAGAGGCGAACCCGGATACGGAGGGCAAAGGATTTACGAGGCCGAACTCCTTGAAGGCGATTATATTCCTCCGAGCCCCGGAGAGGCGGCGAAGGTAGATGATGAACAACTAAAGACGCAGCTTAAGGACGTTATCGACAGACTGGGAAGCATTGACAAGCCGACTTGGTATGTTTTCTGCAAGGATAAGGGGGCGGAAGATCCCGAAGCTTTAACAGAGGCAATGGCCGAAGCGAACTACCTGAAAATCGAATCTACAAAAATATCCAAGATAGGATAACCATGTCTGAGGAAAACTGGGCTAAGGATACCGCCGACGGGATACTTACAGGGTATGAGTACATACCCACCCCCATAAAAGAACACATGCTGAGGACGTTCCAAAACAGAATCAATATTAAGGATGTCTATCATGTCACAGAAATTCTTTATTGCCTTCGAAAAGCGTATCTGGCAAGAATGCATCCAAACGATATAAAAATGCATCCCTCAAGTATCTGGCACATATATCGCGGTAGCACATTCGACGTAGCATGGTCTCCACTTTTCGAAATCAATCAGAGAACATATCAAGTGGAGAGGGAGGGGAAGACCCTCACCGGCAAACTCGACTTTGTGTGGCTCGATGAGGAAAAATATGAAAAAGTGTTATACGACCTGAAAATGCCAAAGAACGTTTACTATAGAAAGAAAGAAGGTGCTGGAAAGTTTTATACTGAACAACTGCAAACCTATTTGGCAATGGCGCATGAAAATGAGGAATTGACCGATGTTCATAGATGCAGAGTAATGTTCTTGGCAGACGATCTGGTAATTGCCGAAGTACCAATGAACGATAAAATTTTAGACTACGTATTTGATAGAATATTTAAACTCAGCGATGCTGTGGAAACAAAAGACTCATCAAAACTTGAAGGGCCCGAAGAGGCGTGGGAATGTAAGGTTCCATTTTGCGTAGCTCCAGCGTGGTACAGAGAAGAATGTGCTAAATGCCCAAAATATCCTCTATAATTTCCATCTTTTTTATAATAACCAAAATGTTTATATAGAAGAAACGTCATATATAAAGTTGAAATATGAAAATAGCATTCTTCTCGGACAGCCCCCACACAATATCTGGTTTTGGTACTGCGTCAAGAAACCTGGCAACGTATCTTCACAGTGTTGGACATGACGTTCATTATATAGGCTGGCAGACGTTCGGGCAACAAATGGTCGCGTCGTTTCACGACAGAGTTTTGGGGTTTAAACTGTATCCAAACGTGGGCGGGCAGAAGTTCGGGGAAACCGCTTGGAAATATTGGCTTCCGCGGATTGAGCCGGATTTGTTTTTCACGCTGGCCGATTTCTGGATGTTGCTCGATCTTTTCAAACAAAACGAAATTCCATATCCCTGGCTAATGTGGTATCCTATCGATGGCTACCCAATAACCGAGCAAATGACGGGGATGTTAAAAAAGCTCAATTACAGGGTTGGCATGTCCCACTATGGGGCGGATATGGTAAAATCCATAGGGCTGGAAACGGGATGTATAACCCATGGCGTGGAAACTTCCAACTTCAAGCCCCTGCACCCCAGTGCCGTTCGGCAAATGAAGCAACGATTGGGGATTCCCCCAGACGCCTTTGTTGTGGGCAGGGTTGACAGAAATCAAAAGAGAAAAATGGTGCCTAGAACGATCAAGTCGTTCCTTCCCTTTAAAAAAGATTATCCCGATTCCGTCCTTCTATTGTGGATGGATAGAAGAGATCAGGAGGGGTGGGACTTGGATTTTGTCTGTAAAAGATTTGGTTTGGAGATAGGAAAGGATGTCTTTTTCCCCCCACAAGACATGATGGCGAACTTTATGTATGGGGTGCCGGAGGAAGAGTTGGCGCAGGTTATGAATTGCATCGACATTCATTCCTATTTAACGGGGGGCGAAGGTTTTGGCCTGACCCAGCTTGAAACTATGGCCTGTGGCGCGGTAAACGTTTGCACGGATTATACGACTTGCAAGGAAGTTCAGGGAGATTGGACGTGTGGAATACCTGTCAAGGTGGAAACTTTCCAAGTCGGCAACGCGGGTGTTGACAGGGCTTTGGCAGACGTGGATGATGCATATGGAAAAATGAAATGGCTGAGAGAAAACCCAGATGAAATGAAAGTTCTCAGCGACAACGGTGTTAAGCGAGCACAAGAAGTCTATGATTGGAGCCATATTGTGAGGCAATTTGACGAATGGATAAGGGACAACGTATGAGCCGAAAAATAGAAATAACGATGTCGGACTTAATCGATCTCTATCTCGTAGCTTTGCAGGCAACTACGGGAGGAGAAGTAGCGCCCTTTCTGTTAGAATTCTTCCCAGACAATGTAAATGAAAACGATTTTAAGGCATATTGGCAGGAACTTGATGTTTACTTTGAACCTTGTAGAAAGGATATAGAAGCATACGCAGAATTCCTAAAAAGCACATTAAAAGATGAAAATAAGTGGGACATGCGATGAAAATTCTGATTCAAAATCCATATATGCATGCTGGCGGGGCGGAAGTGCGGCAAAGGCTGTTGATGCAGGCGTTAATCCGCAGACCAGATGTCGATGAGGTTCATTTTATGTTTGTTGGAAGCGAACCACATCATCAGATCGAGGCGGAGGGAAAAATGCATCTGTGGCAAATAAAACCCGGGCATACAGAAGATGTCACTAAAGAAATTATTAAAAAATATGACGTAGATATCGTCCAGCTTCACAATAATCAGCTAATAGGAACCGACGGAATAGCGCTTGCTCAAAAAATAGGAATACCCACAATTTGGGTTATGCATGACTTCTGGCCGCTGTGCTGGCAGCGTTTCCTCACGAAAGTTTGGCAGGCGGACTCGGAAGAATTATGCTATGATATCGACCCCGTTAAATGTTCAGCGTGTGTTGGCGATTATTATTATCTTTTAACCAAAAAGCAGAGAGAAGTAATAAATAATTGCGACGCGGGTGTGGTGCCATCAAAACGAATAAGGGACATATTTTACAGAAATGATCTTCTAAAGGACAAAATGGAGATAGTTGAGCCGTGGGTGGATTTGTCCCTATTTAAACCAGAGACAAGCATTCAAAAAAACAATTGGCAGGTATTGTTTGCCGGAAATTATATTCCACATAAAGGGATAAATGTCCTCCTCAAAGCGTGGGACATTGTGCAGAGAAGGCTACCGATGGCGAAACTGATCGCGCAGGGCGATACCCGATGCAAAAACGAAACCATTGGTTTGGCTAAAAAATTAAAGTTAGTTAATGTTAGTTTAATTGAAACAGTGCCGCAGGAGCATTTAAAACGATTATATATTGAATCAGCAGTTACTGTCTTCCCCTCTATTTGGGAGGAAACAATCGGGCTGATCTGGGTCGAATCCCTGGCGTCCGGCACCCCCGTAATATGCTCCCGTACTGGAAGCATTCCAGAATTATTGAAATACGGTGGGGAAACGTTTGAGCCACGAAATCATGTTGAACTGGCCGAAACGATTATTGATTTTCTTCTGTCGCCAAGCAAGAGAAATGCATACGCGCAAGAAGGATATCGTTATGTTCATCAAGCCTTCAAGCCGGAAAGGGCGGCGGAGGACTTTATGAAAATATACACCGCATTGGAGTTGAAGAAATATGAAAACGTTGAAAAAATTAATTAGACAGGCTCTTGAAATTGTGCCGGAAATTGATCCGCTCAATATGTGGAGAGCTGTTCAGACAAAGGGCGATTGGAGTAAGGAGGAGGTCAACAAGGCGTTTTCCGAAGTGATTCAGAAAATGGGCATGATGGATCCTCATATTGTGGTCGGTCCTGCTCAGAAGACCCTGGAGGAGGTAATTGAAAATGCCGAGAGGAAAAAGAAAGAAAAAGAAGAAAGTGGATCCGGTTAAATCCACTCCCTCACCCCAAACGAAGGATCTCGTGGATTCGTTTGAAACGTATGATCTAGACGTTGAGACATATGGTTTGGATAGATTGCACTCCTTTATGAGGGCCCGCGATGATATCATAACTATAGCGTATCGGGTGCCCACAGTAAACTTAACAAAGGACGGACTTGTGGCTAAATATAGAGGTGAGATGATTTCAGCTATACAAAATTTCGTCCGGAATCGGAGGCAAATCATCTCAGTACAACACATTCATATCGATGCTCTGCCTCTCGGCTCCGAAGCTCTTATCAAGGCGTGGGCATATATGAAAGATGTTGGTGGAAAAGTTAAACGAAGAAATGCGCCCCCGGAGGATCCGCTAGATTGGGCTGTTAAAGGAGTGAAACTATGAACGTATTAGTGCTTGGCCATTCCGTTGCTCACCCTCGTCAAAGGAAAATGTGGGAATGGATTGCTGAACAGGGGCACAAGGTTAACACCGTGGTTATGCCCCAACACCGAGATGAAAAATATCAAATGATAAAAAAAGGATCATTCACCCAAAACATAACACCGGTTTATGCGCCGAAGGTTGGAAATAATTATTGGTTATTCCCAGATTTACATGGGCTAGTTCACACCATCGACCCAGACTTTATTTTCTGCGTACAGGAACCGTGGACGTTCTGCGCCTATCACGCCCTCATGGTTGCGAAAATGTTTCGGAAACCCTTCGGTTTCTTCACCTGGGAAAATATTGCCAAAACGTGGCCCATGCCCTGGAGATATATGGAAGGGCAGGTTATCAAGGACGCCGATTTAGCCGTTGGGGGAAACAAAGATGCCTGCCAAATTCTTCTACAGAAAGACGCGTCACACGTGGTTCAAGAATCACAGACTGGACTGGACATAGATTTGTTCTTCCCGGAACCGAAATTAATAACCGAAGATAAAGTCGGCCCCAGAAAGTTGCTGTTCGTGGGAAGATTAACCGAGGCCAAGGGGATCAAAGTCATATTGCAAGCCTTTGATAAATTGCCGGAGGGGGAATACGTCCTTCGGTTTGTCGGCGGACGCGGGGAATTGGAACCTTTAATTCGTCAGCACCCGAAGTTTGAGAAGGAGATCACGCTCGAACCGTGGATGGAATATGAAAGGCTGCCCGGCGTCTATAATTGGGCGGACGTTTCGCTGATGCCGTCAATTGACACCCCAATGTGGAGGGAGCAAATGGGATACGCACTTGGCGAATCTGTTCTGTGCCACTCTCCGGCTATTACAAGCACGAGCAGGACCATTCTTGAACTGTGGCGTGACGTGCCCGGTATCCAATTTGCGACTATGGGAGACGTGGACATGCTGGTGTCCCTGATAGAAAACGATAACACTTATAAACCGGCAAAGGATGGCAGGCAGGCAGTGGCGGAAAAATATTCTGTAGAAAAAGTTGGTCAGCATTATATAGATATGATAGGTGATTGTATATGACCATAAACAACGTAAACGAGGATAGCAAGATTGTCTATTTTGATAGGGTAATTAGCGTTGCATTGGATGATGGGGAAGATAACGTTCTTAAATTTGGGTATTTTACCCTAAAAAAAGAAACAAAAATGCAAATATTGGAGAAAATATGCGATGCCCAAGCGAGCGGTCTTGCGAGCCCTTTTTTCATCTTACTACCACGCAAAATGATTAGAACTGCGCCGGCGAACTTGACCTATCCCATTCCGTTTTTGAACCACAAAATCTATGTAATTCCGCACATTGAGGAAATAATGGTATTGGAAAATGAGTGAAAATAAGCCCATTCTTACAATAGCGCCTGCCGATTTCCCCGGCACAACCGCGGTGCTAAATCATTATAACGTTACGGGACTGGTTGAACACAGTGATGAAATTTCTCCCCGAACCGTGCTTGGGCGAAAAATGATTATCTTGGGGGGATGGCACGATATTTATTATGAGGCCGTGAGAAAAATTCAAAGTTCAAACGTGCCCGTGGGGCTATATTGGACCAGTTCAGTAGGACAAATGGATTTCTCTAATAATGGAATAGAGGTGTCCTATATTCACATTGTTGCAGACCTAGTAAAAACGGGGCTTGTTGATTTTGTTTTCTGTGCAAATCCCGACATTCAAAATTGTCTTCAGCAATTTATTCCTCCCGATAAGGTGATTCGCCTTCCCTACGCGTTTGATTGGGATGAGGTTCAGAAACACCAAAACGACGATACTTATGTGGGAAAAGATTGGGTGGATCTCTTTTGTCCCGGGGATACGAGAAAAAATATGCTCGTTCAAATCCACGCAGCCAAAGTTGCAGACGTACATCTTCACGGCAGTGGCTTTAGACCGCGATACAGGTGGTTCTGCGATTTGATCAAAGCCCGATATACTGACATGGGATGGATGTCCAAAGACAAATATTATCAAGCAGTTCAGACCATGAAAATGGGATTGCAGGCGACTTATGCAGAAACCTTTGATTATGTTGTGGCGGAACATTTTGCATTGAAACGACCCTGCATCATCTCGACAGTAATGGGAAGGTGGGTGCATAAGAAACTTTGGAAGGATTTAATGGTTCATAATCTTGACGATCCGCTTGAAGTGGCTGACCTCATCAATAATATTATATATATGACAAAGAAGCAACAGAAAGGCTTAAATATTCGCTGCTACAACTTCATGAAGAAAGAAGCCGAAAGACGCAATGTGCTGGCAAGCAACATACTTAACGAGGCTCTTGAAATGGTGTCGAAAAAATGAGCAAAATTTTAATAACCGGCGGCGCTGGGTTTGTAGGTTTTAGTGTCGCCCAAAGGCTCGTCTCAGAGGGACAAGATGTAACCATTCTTGATAATAAAAAAGACGGGAAAAACGAATTAAACTGGATGATGGCCGAACAATATGGAATAAAAAGAATACACGGCAGCATTAATCATCTTCCCCTCTGGGATGATTTGGATGGAGATATAGATACCGTCGTTCACTGTGCTGGGCAAACCGCTGTAACAAAGTCCCTCGAAGATCCTTTCCACGACTTTATCACAAATGCCGAAGGGACTTTTAACGTTTGTGAATTCGCCAGAAAACACGATGCGAAGATCATTTTTACCAGCACAAATAAAGTTTATGGGGACAATGTTAACAAAATATCTTTAAAGGAAGAAAAAACCAGATATCGATACGACAGAGAAAAATATTGCATTGATGAATTGTTCCCAATAGATCATACCTCCCACTCCCCCTACGGAACAAGTAAGCTGACGGCGGATTTATACGTACAAGAATACCATCATACATATGGGCTGGATACTGTCGTTTTCAGGATGAGTTGCATCTATGGTTCAAATCAGATAGGTTCGGAAGATCAGGGATGGATCGCCCATATGGTTCATCAATGGGTAAACGGGGAACGAATAAACATTTTCGGGAATGGGAAACAGGTGCGAGACGTACTCCACATTGATGATTTAGTTCATCTCTTCCTTCAGGTGGTAAAGAGAAATGTTTCAGGCGTTTTCAATATAGGGGGAGGGCTTAGAAATACCATCTCCATTCTCGAATTGATAGATATGCTGGATGAATGGAAGCCTCATGATAGAAATATGTTGTTCTGGTATCCTTGGCGACTTGCCGATCAGAAAGTATATATTTCAAATACAAGCAAAGCACGAAAGATTTTAGGATTTTACCCAGAAATATCTCCCCAAAGAGGAATTAGAGGACTTTTCAATAAGGAAATATTAATAGGGGATTCGGTGAGAATAGGATGACAGAGAGACGAAGACCATATGCAGAATTAATGAAATATAGGCACAAATTAAAGCCAATATATGAATATCCAACTTTTATTAGTGAATATGCGTTAATTGGCTCTAAAATGGGAAAGAACTATAAGGTTTTAGATTTTGGCTGCGGTGGGGGCAAAATTTACAATGAATATTTAATGCCGTTGGGGTTGGATATTGAATATACAGGAATCGACCCAGATCCACATCTCAGTTTGAGAACGAACTTTAAGATCTTTAAAGACATTGATGAATTTGAAGAGGAAAACTTGCCCGCCCGCTATTTTGACGGGCTATTGATGCTAAACGTATTAGAACATTTATCGTTAGACGAGGCATACGACGCACTGACAAGACTGAACCCGTATATAGATGGGAACATTTTCATTATGACCCCAAATCCAAAATGCTTTGACTACATGTTTGCTGATCCCGAACACAAAACGTTTTATACTTATGAATTTTTATATGGTTTGCTTACACATCTGGGCTTCGAAAACGTTGAAATATGGAGAGGAAAGGGTTTATATCAGATTCGTGAATACGAATTGAAAAAGAATCCGCACTTGATACATTTAAAAGAAATGAATGAATTTCAGCGCAGGGTTTGCTTGTCAATGGGGTTGGATTGGATGGCGAACCTTCTGGTCACGGGGTCTCGCCCCAATGACTGATATTACTCTTATAAACCCCGATAGTGATTTCCTAACAGATCCCAAGGTTATGCCCCCATTGGGAATCCTGTATGTGTTGGCTTCCTTAAAACAGATGAGATTTGACGCCGACTTTATAGATTTGGCGGGCGGTGTCGAGGCGGAAATCCCACCGAGCAAAACTTTTGGCATCACCGCCACAACCGCCCAATATCCAAGCGCTCTCTTTCTATTGAAGCTTCTTAAAGAGTCTTATCCCAACGTGAGGGTGGCGATAGGCGGAGCCCACGCTACGATGGCGGGCGAAGAGTGTCTGGTTGACGGTTTCGATTCGGTTATTGTTGGGGAGGGTGAATTTGTTACGGGTTATTTTATAACGGGTCGTAAATCTGGAATAATCAGAGCGCCCCGCATACAGAATTTGGATTTACTGCCTTTTCCTAACAGAACTTTGGTAGCTGATTATAATTATACAATAGACGGAAAAAAGGCTGCAACAATGATGAGTAGTAGAGGATGTCCCTTTAATTGCGCCTTCTGTTGCAAGAACTGGGGTAGGAGAATTAGATTTAGATCGGCGGAAAACGTTATAGATGAGGCCGTAGAAATAGCAGATCTTGGATATGAGAGTATAATGTTTTATGACGATGAAATGTTGTTTAACTGGAAACGAGATAAACAAATTTACGAAGGAATACATGATCTGGGATTTGTTTGGAGATGTTTTACTAGAGCCAATTTTTTAGATCGACCAAAATATAGAAAACGAATTAAAAAAATGGCAGACACGGGATGTAAAGAAATTTTAATTGGCGTGGAAAGCGGAAGCGATCAGATTTTGAAAAATATAAATAAACAAACGACGGTAGAAATGAATAGAAATGCCATCAAAAATCTCCATGATTGTAATATTCGAGTTAAAGCTGCGATGATTATAGGATCGCCGGGCGAAAGTCAAAAAACTTTAACCGAGACGTGGAATTTTTGCGAGGAAATGGAAGATTTTGTTTCTGATCGGGATTTTAGTGTTTTGGTTCCTTATCCAGGAAGCGACATCTACAAAAACCCGTCGAAATATGACATCTTCTTTAATATAGAAGACATATATAAACCCTTTAAAGTGGGAGATGATTGGCAATCCATAGTTTCTACATCTAGTTTGAGTAAAGACACTATAACGATGTGGAGAAATAAATTTCATAAGAGGTTTAAAAAATGAAAAAAGTTCTATTGATCAGCACTTTCCAACGCGGAGCTTATAGCCATGTCGTGCATCGTGTTTTAAGAAAAATGCATTATCTTGTTTACAATTTTGATCATAGAAATTTAATCTTTCAACGCGGTCAAAAATATACGAATCAACTGTTAGAAAGCTATGTCGCGGCTATAAAGCCCGATGTTTTATTGGCTATTAAAGGTAGAAATTTAGACCCGGAAGTCATCGAAAAACAACCATGTTTAAAAATTCTTTGGTGGTTTGATAATGCAACCCGCTTTTCAGACTTTGAAGATTATATAGATGTATATGATAAATACTATGTTGTTGAGGATGGGCAAGGACATCCGTGGATGCCGATTGGGATTGACCCCGAAATTCATCGACCAGTTGCCCCAACAAAAGACATCCAAAGATGTGATGTAATTTTCGCGGGGACAGCCCACCCAGGGCGAAATAAAACAATATTAAAAATCTTTCAGAATTTGCCATGTCAAACTGCTATTTGGGGCAACGGGTGGAAACCAAATCCCCATCTTCGGGGACCAGCCACTTATTTTGAGGGGTTGATGCAAATCTACACGGGTGCAAAGATAATCCTCAATAATCATTATGTCAAGGGCATTACTCCCAACATGCGAAGTATTGAAGCGCCAGCTAGCGGTACTTTGATGATTTCTGATACTGGAAACGGGTTGGAACAATGCTTAAATAGGGGAACCGAATATATATCTTATGATTCAATTAAAGAGGCGCGATATCTCATCATGAAATATTTGGAGGAGGGGGAAGAACGGGAGAAAATAGCCAAAGAGGGCTATAGAAGAATACAGAAAGATCATCTGTTGAGTGAAAAATTGGAAACAATGTTATCAGAAGAGTAGGTGAAAAAAAAATGAAGGTAACTTATACTGGAAAAATGGACGTTGGGGGAACGGGCATCGGATCCACCGCATGGCATCAGGTCAAACCCCTCATAGAGGAAGACCTATTAGAGGTAGTTTATGCGGAAGGGGGGGCAAAAGTGCCTGAGAAGTATTTCAGACAGACGCCAGATTGGACAAAACAAAGCCCCTACGAAGTTCAAGATCTCTTTTTTGATGCTTTCTGTACAGTAATGATGACGAAAGAGCCAGAAATTCTCCAAACGTGGGGATCACACTGTCTCTTCCAACTTCGATCTTTCCCAAAAGCTATCTCTATTGTTAATTTATATAGTGCTCATCCCATTATTCAACATAATTTAATGAAAGGAGAACAGGCTTATGTGCCTAAACCCGTTTTAATGCAAAAAATGATCAAGGAACTGGAAGAATGTGATCATATTTTTATCCCATCTGAATGGATTTTAAAATCACTCAGGGAATTCGGTTTAGATTATAAGGCAAAATTAGTTCCTTTTGGCGTTGATCTTGAAAAATTTACGCCTAGAGATTATCCCAGAGATGACGATGTATTTAGGGTAATATTTGTAGGCGCTAATTGGGTCAGAAAAGGTCTTATTTATTTGCTCAAGGCTTGGAAAAAATTAAATTTCTCCAACGCTGAACTTATAATTGCAGGAGTGCCAACACACGGCAAAACTCTATATCCCGATTTAAAAAACGTTAAATGGGGATGGGTTCCCGATTTGGTGAAGGCATATCAAGATTCTGATGTTTTCTGTCTTCCCTCTCTTGAAGATGGATGCCCTTTGTGTGTTGGAGGTGATACCATAATTCCAACAATTGATAGATCTTTTTATATAACAGAAGATTTATTAGGCAGTAAAGCTCTATCTAAAGACGGTATGTATCATACTATCATAAGAAAGCACAAAAGAACGGTAGATCATTATTATAAATTTAAAATATCAAAATGTTTGCCTCTTAGCACATCTGAAGATCATGAATTTTGGGCAACTAAAAATTCAAGATATTTAATTAATAAATATAAAAATCCCGATTTAAGTTGGTATAGAGCGGATGAATTGGGGGAAGGAGATTTTGTTACAGTTCCAATTCCAAAATCCAAAGAAGAATTTCCAATTATAGATTTAACAAAGTTTGATGATGATGTTTTATATAATGAAAATTCTGTTTGGTATAAGAGAGGCTTCTCTCCCAATATAAAAATAAGTTATTCCGATATCGCAAAGAAAACAAACACTACTAAAAAAACCGTAGAAGCATTAATAAGAAAATTAAGAAAAGATAAGACGGCAACATCTAAAAGACAAAAAAGAATTTTCAAATATATGAAAGCGATAGATTATGAATTTCCCACTCCCAAAAAATATAAAAGATATATAGAAATAGATGATGATTTGCTTTGGGTTTTTGGTTGGTATATTGCGGAAGGGAGCGGCCATAAACGTGTAAAATTTTCTTTGGGAGTTAATGACGAACCTTATATAGAAAGAATAAAGAATATATTTAAAAATAAATTTGGTGAGATTCTTGTAGAAGAAAGACCAAAAAATAAACCAAACAACATTAATTTATATTGTAATAGTAAAATCCATTCATTGTTCTTTAAAAAATGGTTTGGTGATGGAGCATATCATAAGAAAATTCCCAAAGAATTAATGTTGGGTTTAAATAATTTGGTTCCATTAGCTCATTCTTTGTTGCTTGGGGACGGACATATTGAAAACGGTTTTAATGGTCAAGGAGAAATATCTTTCTGTACGACATCAAAAACTTTAATATTTCAATTGTGGATGATTCTATTGAGTCAAAAAGTTTTGGGGGGTTTAAGTTACAATTTAGAGAAATCTCAATATTTCCTCAAATTAACTGGAAAGTCGTTTTATCGTTTTATGAAGAAAGTTAAAATGAATGTGTATATTCCAAATAGAACTGGATCAGATGAAATTTTCTTAGATGATTATGCTCTAATTCCGATAAGGGGGATTCAGAAGATATATGAAAAAACTACTCTTTATGATATTGAAGTAGATAAAGAACATAGCTTTATAGGAAATGGTTGTTTATTACATAATTGCACTTATGAAGCTATGGCTTGTGGAATCCCCCCGATAATTACAGAAACGACGGGAACATATCAACACATTTATAACGGAACGAACGGCCTTATTATTAAATCTAAAAGTGTCGATGCAATTGCAGAGGCGTTGCAGATGTGCTACGACGACAGAGACAGGGTTCGGCAGATGGGGAAGATGGCGCGAAAGATGGCCGAAGCTTTTCCCTGGGAAAGACATGAGCAGGCATATGTGAAGTGGATCAAGTCACTTTAAGCCATATCTTTCTTTTATTTGCTTGGATTCTTCAACTTCTTTTATAAGACGTAATAATAAATCTGGCCAGCTTTCTCTTTTATTACCATACTGAATCAGAGCGTCTTTAACAAACACAGGGATACCTATTGTGGTCCATTTTTCTTTTGGTTTCTTTTTATATATTTCAAAACCTTGTTTTCTCAATTCTTCTAAAATCTTTTTATCTACCATATTTTTTAATCTCCTTTCTTCCCTTTCTAGCTAATTTGTGTAATTGTTCTCTATATGGATGAAACAAATGAATATTGTCTGTTATAGTTAAACTTTTATTATTTTTTAATTCTGTATGCAAGTGCATAGCGTTCAAAATTATATTTTTCTGTTTTACTTTTAATATAAGATGGGGTTCAATAAGTCGAATGAATTTTTCTAACATCTTCTTTTTTCCTATTTCTATTCGATATAAATCTGCGGTTTTATTTAAACGATTATCTATATCATATTCGTTTAATTTTTCATGAATATAAAATAAAAACAAATAGCTATAGGATGTAATGCCCGCTTTAAATGCTACTGCAAATCTCGCAGAATTTCTCCTTTTTTCTGCTCTAATACCTATAGTAAAATGTCCATCACCATCAAATAAACCTGCTATATAGGCTGGAAATGACATCATGTTTATTATTACTTACCCCTATATATAAAAGTTTTTATTTATTAGATTCATAAATAGATCGAAACATTTAATAAGAGATTATGCCTTAGTTTTCGTTGAAACTAATATGTCGGTAGCAAAACGATTCTGGGAAGGAATCTTTACGAAAGCTGGAACAGATATTGGATTTGGGGAAGGATCGATTTCGATCGACAGAAACGTACAATTCCACTATGACCTCGGTTCATTTGATTTGGCGGCTCGAAGAAGCACGGCCAGAGTCATTGAATGCACTATAGATCACGGTTACATAAGCACAGCACTGTTTGTGGCTGCTGCAACGGGTACTGCGGACACTCTATTTGAAATTGACGCGTCGATGTCTGACCACGCCATTAAATTAAGCGGATGTACGATCACAACGTTGGATTGGGAACTCCCTTCCGACGGGTGGATCACGGAATCAGTCAGCGTGAGGGCTAAATCGTTTTAGGTGATAAAAAATGGTTACAGTTCAAGTTGGGAAAGACGTTACGGTTTATTACGCGACATCAGGAGCAACACATGGACAATATGCTAATTTGGTCAATCATGCATTTGCAAGTGGCGAAGCCATTGGTTTTTGCAACATCATGTCCTACACCGTTGAGGAAAATGCAGAAGGTTATATGGGAGCCGGGCGAAGATATCCCTGGGGTATAAAGGCGGGGGCGAAAGAAGTCACCGTTCACCTTGAGGGGCTTTGGGTCGATTCTGGCGCTCAGCAATTCTTCATGAATGAAGCCGCAAAATCAGGAGCGTTAACAGGATTTGCGGTCGGAGCAACGGGTACTGAGCAGGGTATCGTCTTTAGTGGTTGTAGAATGGGTACTTTAGATGTTGAGTTTGACGCTGAGGGCTGGTGTACTCAAACCGTGGATGTAGTCGCTTTAATGGTGGTATAGGAGGTTAAAAAATGTCTGAAATAGAAAAATTGGAAGCTGAAAAGTTAGAAGCTGTAAGGCTGAGGGTAGAGGAAGCCAAGAAAATATATCTTGAGCGGAAGAGTAAATACAAGGGCAAGTCCCTCAAGATTACTCAGGATCTGCTCGAAGGTATCGATGTGACGGATATCGTTTACGTCAAGCTGATAAACGGAGAAATCGGAGAATTGGTCGTCAGGCCGTTGGCCGAGGGCGAAGTTATCCACATATTCTCCGAAGTTGGCTTTGATAGGATCGAGGAACTTGGACAGGGGAAATTTGACATAAAGGACTATGAATTTTTCTGGTCCGTTGTCAGCATATCCACTGGAATTCCGAAAGAACTTATCAAGAAGACGTTCGCGGTGGGAGAATCCGCGTTGGTCGGAAACAAAATCCTCGAACTTAGCGGCTTTGCTGAAGGCACAGCGGAAGAAATCGAATCCTTTCCTGAATAGTGATCAGGGGGCCACAATCGTCCTCCTCATCGTTCGGGGCCACAGCTTCGATGGGCGCCCCATGTCCCAGATGACACGAAAGCAGAGGTTAGCATATACCCTTGCTTATAAAATTCAGGGCGAGGGGCAACGCAAAGCCCAGAAAAGGGCTGAAAACAAGGCGAAAATGAGAAGGGGAAGATAATGGCAGCCCAAGTCCGCATCGTATTCACACCGGTGCTGAACGCAC
>Ga0307428_1000450_pt1 | contig 27073 bp, 38 predicted proteins | sample SalMarWE160240MG_FD_202161 | JGI IMG/M metagenome (GOLD analysis project Ga0307428, IMG submission 202161) | Salt marsh sediment microbial communities from the Plum Island Ecosystem LTER, Massachusetts, United States - WE1603-240 | ecosystem: Environmental > Aquatic > Marine > Intertidal zone >...
AAGGGGTAACGATGGACTACCTGAAGGAAGTAGAGCAGCAGCACACTGATACTGAGTATGCCCGTCTCGTGCAGAAGAAAAAGACAGAGCTCTTTCGTTCCTTCTCCAAACCGGGTATATTGACTTATTAACCGATGCAAAATTATTTTTACATCAGCCAGCATATTTAGTCGTCGGTAAAAGGAAAAAAGACCGTATCAAGGCGGGTTTTCTTTGCATCGATCGCAAGTGAGAGTGAACCGCTTCGGTCAACTGTTTCAATGAATTTATGCACTGCTTGCCAATCGTGTGGTTCTTCAGGTGATTCCAGACTTGTTCATCGGGATTGAGTTCGGGTGAATACGTAGGCAGATAGAACAAGCGCAGCTTGCCTTCTGTGGAAGCAACGAACTTCCTGACCGCGGCAGATCTATGCACAGGATGCCCGTCTACAATCAGGAAGATCGGATGGATGGCTCCATACAACAGTCGGCGCAGGAACTGAATGAACAAATCACCATTGAGACGGCCATTGAACACCATGAACCGCAACTTCCCTTGGCGATTGACTACCGAAATGACGTTCAGTCCAAAGCGGGCCCCGGTGGCGGATACCACCGGAGTCTGTCCTCTAATGCCCCACGTTGTACCGGAATGATAATCGGACCTAACACCGGCTTCATCAGCAAAGTAGATCGTTGCCCCAACTTCCTGTGCTTCCTTACGGATGCGGGGGAAATCCTCTTTCAGCCATTGTTCTACTGCTTCCTGATTCTGCTGGTAGGCCCGTCGCAGAGGACGTTGTGGACTCAATCCTAGCTGTTTCAGCAGACGGCTGACCGAAGAACGACTCAGTGAAATCCCGAACTGTCGCTTGATCAGATCCACCAGCATGCCACACGTCCAGAGGGCGAATGGGAATCTGAGCTGCAACGGGTTTTTCATTGTCACGGTGTTGTACACCCAACGTATGGCCTTGGCGTCCAACTTCCGGGGGCGTCCACCACGCTTCTTGGCATCAAGGGCATGCCATCCTCCACGTCGATAAAGAGCTAACCAGTTGTAGATAGTCATGCGGGAAATGCCAAAGACACGGGCAACGACTTCAGGACTCTCCCCCGCTTGGACGCTAGTTATCCCTCGTATCCTTAATTCCGTCAATTCCTTGTGAGTCAGTTTACGTGCATCTTGTTTCATAATGAAAAATTATAGCTGATGATCATGGCAATGTCAAGGCTATTCTGCACGGCTTAATAACGACTCACGCGTTCATGCTCATCTTCCAATGAGAAAAGACTGGCCAGCAAGACGAACTCACCAATTCCCTTCTTGACAGCATCCCGAAACAGGAAGACAAGGGCATTGAGGGCATGGTTCTGCGTGGACGCTGCGACGAGCAGCAAGGTACGCGAGCAACAAGTCGACATGATCGGAAGTCATGTTCTGCGGATGAATCCAGTCCCCGCCGCATCTTGATGGAACCGGAGGAACCGCTCGATCCACCGCGCGTAGGATTCCTCCGCCCGCGGGGAGTCGTGCGGCCTCGTCGGGCAACTGGCTATCGGAGCCGGACCGACTAGCCAGTTGCCCGAGCAGCTTGATGGCTGTAGGATGGCGTGTGCGAATACCAATGTCAATATGAAAGGATCAAGGAAACGGTAGAGTTGATGGGGATTGGGAAAGCGCGGAGGAGGAAGGTTTCGATGCTAGTGTGCAGGGTTGCACACTAATCATTGTTGGGCATAGAAAATAGGGTTGAATAATGGCTACGGTTTGGATGACATATGCATGGGCCGACAATCAAAGCGGGGACGTTGATTTCATAGCACAAGAGCTTGAAACTGCCGGCCTCAGAGTGAAGCTCGACCGATGGAGTATCAAAGCCGGAGTGCGACTTTGGGATCAAATCGCGGAATTCATACAAAGCCCTGCCCAGTGTGACGCATGGCTTCTCATTGCTACACAGGCGAGTCTGGGCAGTGAACCATGCCGCGAGGAGTATGCTTATGCGCTCGACCGCGCTTTGAATTCACGCGGGACGACTTTCCCAGTAGTTGCCCTCTTTCCAGCTACCGTTCAGCAAAACCTGATTCCGGCAGGTATCCGTACGCGACTTTATGTCAGCCTGAGGGACCCCGATTGGAAGGAACGAATCGTTGCTGCCGCAGAGCATCGAGACTTAAATGTCCAGCGCCCACGCATCGAGCCGTATCATTTTGTCGTGCACAGGCAGGCTGCACCCTCGACTGGCTTTGTCATAGAGGTACGGCCACGAGCTGGCTCATGGTCGCCCTTCGTTGCCGCAATTCCGGTAGCTGAGAAAGATCGGGTTAGACCAAATATCATGCATGGTCCGCCCGGTCGCGTGCCGTTTGGTGGCAGCCTTTCTCTATATAGGGAAGGGGCAAACGGTGATTGGGCCTTTTGCTTTGCACAGAACGAGGCGACCCCAACGATGAGCTACTACATATTCTGTTCCGAGCTACCATCAAAACTTCTTTTTGGGGTCGACGGAGGTGTGCAGTACCTGATCGAGCGGCCAGGCAAGGTCGGGAGCTAATAAGATCACAGACGGCAGGAATGAAGGGACTGCCCAACAAATTGATGGAGCCGACTCCTTACAGTCGCGGCTCATCATGGCGTTCGTCAACATACTAGAAAGGAGGAAAGAAATGAGCTTCATCGACGTGAAGAACAAAAAGGGAACAGCGGACAAGACTTCACCAGTAGGTTACGAGAGCTGGTTAAACTTTTGGGAGAAGAAGAAGGGAAAGAAAGCAACGACATGCGAAGTTCTTTCCTGCAATGGGTCTTCCGACCTTGGTGGGCACGTCATAAAAGCTGGAGAGGGAAGCAAGGAATACATCTTGCCTATGTGTTACTCATGCAACAACAAATCCGAAAATGATGTATTCAAAGTGTGGGAAACTGATCTGGTTCCTGTGCAATAGGATGTCCAACAATGAGCTGGTGCATACTGGCGACCTGCTGCCCGAATCACCAGCAGCACAGCCCTGGCGTTTGGCATGAAATCTATGACTGAAGACGAAAAATGGGAATACCTTGTTTCTCTGGATGAGACACTTCTTAAAGGCGGTGTGATCCTGTCCGAATGGGCTACGTTCCTGATAGAAGACGCAGACATGGCCTTTGTCGCCGGCGCTCATCTTGCCAGCATCATTACCAGCCTCGCCGGGGTAGAAACCCATCTTCGGGGCGAGGGCGGATCAAGTGAGCAGCGCCTGGTTGGACTGATTGATGATTCTGATTTGGAGGAGGACCTGAAGCAGGAGCTTCAGGTCCTGAGGAAGTACCGGAACAAATGGGTTCATGTCGCTGACCCATGGGATGACGATGCTTTGCTTAAGTCACCCGAGGAGCATGAGGCCGAGTTGGAGGAAATGGCCAGACGGTGTGCTGTTGCGCTCCGCAGGACCATTTATACGAACCCTTGGATATGAAAAGACGCCGAACAAGACAAATGGAGGATATTGTCGCGTAGCCGCGCCAAATCCTCATTTGCGACGTTGGGCGTTGCTCACTAAATTCCCAGTCAGAGCACCGCCAAGGTTCAGGTCTTCATTCTTGGTGTTTCGCAGTGACGACGCCGGAGTAGATGGATACATGCCCTGTCTTCGATCACGCATTTGCGGGGACCGATCTTGTTCCGTGCTGCAAGAAACAAGGTCTGACCGTGGTCCCCTCGACCCATCGTGAATAGCACTCCTCTGTCCGCGGCGAGTAGTACTTCGCACGGCATGCCAGATGGACTTGCTCGAACGGCTTTATGGCCGTATGGTGTCATGCGCGAATAGCAGTGTCAGTATGAGGAGATGGAAAGCAGGTTAGAATGGTCGGGAACGGAAGTAGCAGCGAATGGTGCCCGTCGGTGCTATGGTGCAGATTTGCACACTAAGCATTGTTGGGCTGTATTTGAATATAATTAACGTGGTTTCGTCGAGGAAAAGTCAATGGAGCTGTTTCCAAGCTTAGAAATCGGATTGTTCAACGGATGGATACTGATTGTCCTCTTCTTTGGGGCTTATGGGATCATGTTGATATTCTTCCCCAAAAAAGCGATTGCGAGGCTATATGACCGATTGGGTCAGAGAGAGCATCAGCTGCTTCGCCGCTTATTTGGAGTGATCTTAGTACCGATGTGGCTCATTTTTGTGAGTTTGATCCCCCTGAAAATTGGTGATGTAGTGTTTATGATAGGAATTTCAATATATTCCCTTGGGTTGATTGGATTTGTAATTGCACTTAACAATTTCAAAAACACTCCAGTTGATCAGCTAGTTACAAGTGGGCTCTATAGGATCTCACGGCACCCTCAGCAATTGGCCGTCTCCGTATCCTTCCTGGGGATAGCCATCGCCATAGGATCATGGCCAGCATTCGCATTCATGATCCTTGGTGTGATTGGAGCTCATTTTAAAATCCTCGCGGAAGAGGAAGCTTGCCTGGAACAGTATGGTGAGTCGTATAAGAATTATATGGAACGTATTCCTCGGTATTTTTTGTTCTTCTGAGATGGTTTCAAAATGATTATGGAGTGAAGATGGTTCACAGATTTGGTGTTGAATTTGCTTCCGAACTCACCGAATCGTAAATGCGGCCTAACGTCTCGCTGGAGGCGACCGGGGATGCGACGCGATTTGCAGACAAAGTTGTATAATGGCGGTGCTGGAAGAGCAGGTAGTGGGGCGAGCCCCGGCGCCTCAGCTCGAGGCTGTTAGGCTGTGTATATTAAAGAAGATAATTTATGACTCGTATTGCGGTTATGAAATTCGGAAATTCGGGGACATAATACGAATTGCGCGCGTCGTGTTTGGTCCTGCGGTCGAGATGGTCTTGTCTTCACATATTTCATATGACACAATCGCGGTGTGGCCAGGATTGCTCGTGTTGTAGTTCCAGGATGTCCTCATCACGTGACGCAAAGAGGCGTCCGGCGAATGGATGTCTTCTTCTCGGATGCCGATCGCCTTGCCTATCTCGACCTCCTCGCTAAGTACGGCCAACGATTCGGCGTTTCCTTCCTGGCGTGGTGCCTGATGACCAACCATGTCCACTTGATCGCAGTCCCAGGAGCCGAGACAAGCCTTGCACGAGGGATCGGTGAGGCCCATCGGCGATACACGCGCAGTATCAACTTCCGCAGTGGATGGCGAGGCTATCTGTTTCAGGGGCGATTTCACTCATGTCCGCTTGACGGGCAGTACCTCCTCGCTGCCGTTCGCTACGTCCTGAGGAACCCCGTCCGTGCTGGGATCGTCGACCAGCCCTGGGACTACAAGTGGTCCAGTGCTCGCTGGCTGGTTGGAGAGGTCACAGAGGATCCTCTTGCAGAGCACTCACAGATGCTCGCGGAGGTCAACGATTGGAGACGGTTCCTCGGAACCATTTGTGACGGGCTGAGGAACCGGAGTCCAAGACCGTTTCCAGCATCTTTCTCTTTCAAAGGTTTCTTTCGACACCAAGCTGTACGCACGTGAGGCATGAATCCACATCAGCGGCATCCATTTCCTCAGGGTGAGTCCAGCGTCCAGCCTTGTCGTGATGGAAGCGCAGGAACCGCTCGATCCCGTGGGTATAAGTCTCCTCTGTCCGCGGCGAGTAGTGCTTGGTTCGACAGGCCCGATGGATTTGCTCGAACAGCTTCATGGCTGTATGCTGTCGTGCACGAATAGCAATGTCAATATGTGAGATCACAGAACATGATGAAGAAGTTGGGAAGGGGCGCAGAGGCCAGTTGTGCGGGTTGGCGCTATCGCGCGATCCTGTACACTAATCATTGTTAGTTTAAAAGGAGTATAAAATGACATTATTGATTCTGATTGGGGCTATAGCTGGTCTAGTTATGGGATCCGTTGGTGTTGGAGGTGGAGCAATAATAATTTTTTGTCTATCAGTTTTTGCCAAGTTTCCTCAGAAAATTGCACAGGGGACAACCTTGTTTATAGTTGCTGCACCGATTAGTCTCTTGGCGGCAATGCGTTACTATAAACAAGATTGCGTTGACCTTAAGGCTGGTCTTATAGTTATGGTTAGTTTTCTCCTTTTTAGTTTCATTGGCGCTCATATCGCTATTCATCTACCAAGCAACATGTTAAAGATTTTCTTGGGAATAATGCTTTTGTTGATGGGGGCAAAACTTATATTTTCTGGCTGGGCAGCAATGAGCTAACAAGGCGCTCCAGTACCGCCGGTGAGCTTGTTCGTTAGGCCGCAACTCGGTTATCAAAATTCGAGGGACATCTCTGAAACCGCGCTCCGTTTGTGGGGAGTAGTGCTTTGCTCGGCAGGCCCGATGGACTTGCCCGAGCAGTTTCATGGCTGTAGGATGTCATGCACGAGTAGCAATGTCAATATGAGGAGATGGAAGGCAGGTTAGAATGGTCGGGAACGGAAGTAGCGGCGAATGGTGCCCGTCGGTGCTATGATGCAGATTCGCACACTAATGATTGTTCGGTGAGACGCGTCCTGCAGAGACGTCTTGGTTCGCGCGCACCGCTGGATGACATTGGAGGTGTGACACATGACCGGAAGTGGAGCTGCCGTCGTCGCGTTTGCCGCGTTCGGAGTCGCGTCCCAGGCGGTGCTCGTGTGCTTCTTCATCGCACGGCGTTGGTGGCTCCCCGCCGCAGAACGCTTCGGCTGGCTTGCGCCTGCCTTTGCTGGGCTCGGACTGCCGCTTGGACTGTGGCTTCTGATCGGCGGAGAGTCCTGGAGGTTCTGGGTGGGGCCGCTGCTGATGGCAGCGTGGGCGCTGTTCGAAGCCTACGTGGATCTTTGGCGGCCGCGCCAGTGGCGTTGGCCGATCGTGTGGAATGTGGCCGTCCCCTACTTCTTGCTCTACTTCTGGGCCCAGATGTTCATGTGGTGGCCGCTCTGGAATGTGATGCGAGCAGTTTGGGTGGTCTTCCTCGTGCTGTTTGTCGCGAGCACCGCGTTGAACCTCTGCGGGCACTTCGGCGACGAGCAGAGCAAATGAGGCCCACAGCGACGAGCGCTCACCGAACAAGCGCGTCAACCTGATGCGCCGAAGGTTGTTGCGATACGCTAGGGGATAGGCGCGCAGGTTACGCGCACAGCGTTAGGCTCATCGCTAGGAAAGAGGGTACGACCGTGAATACTGAAGCCAGCGTCACTCAGCAATATGAATCCTGGGCAAACAGCTACGATAGTGACAAAGTTGAAATCATAAGGAGAGACGTTGGTGTTCCACTTGAGAAGTTCGTGGATCAAATACTTGATCATTGTCAGCTGAATACGGGGCAAAGCGTCATAGATGTCGGTACTGGTACTGGGCTCATTGCTGTCTCTATTGCCAAGCGATTGTCCAATGATTGTAACATATTGGGGATCGACATAGCTGATGCGATGCTCGAAAAAGCAAAGATTCGCATCAAGGAGGAGGGAGTAGAGCGGAGTGTTGTCTTGAGAAAGGCTTCCGCGTTAGACATTCCAGTTGGAGATGCAACGCAGGACTTGGTTGTGTGTGTGTTCACGATTAGGCATATGGATATCAGAGAGGCTCTACAGGAATTCATGAGAGTCTTGAAGCCAAGTGGAAGAGCGGTCGTTGTTGACCTGTGTGCCCCCCAGAAATGGCGATCAATGCCAGCAAGGATTCTCTTACCTCTTTTCAGAGTGGGTCTTCGTCTTGCTGGCAGGAATGTGAGAGCTGAGAGACGGTCAACCCTTTTGACTGCAAGCGAATGGGAAACCCTGATCGAAGAGAGACAAGGGCGAGCGGTCGAGGTTGAAGAGTTCCCTAACAAAGATGAACCCGACTGGAAGCCAGGCAAAGTAATAGTCGCATGGAATAGGGGATGAATTCAGCATAGGTAGGTGAGCCTAACCACCGCTGCACCCAACGACGCTATTGCCGCTGGGAATCGGCGGTCACAAGCGCTTTTAGAGCGTTTTATGGCGAAAGCTCTTTTTCACACTTGCCGCGCGGGTGAAGCCACCCGTTAGGTGTGCAAACACTTCTCGAGAGGGAAAGAATGAGCAAGAGGGAAATGACTTGAGGCAGCAAAGCAATGGCCAAACGAACGATTGAAAGAAAGGCCTCCAACACCGCAGGCTACACATGCTTTTCACGAGCGTGCGCCACTAGAGAGAAAGATGGATGTTTCCGTGGGCCGGATTACATGGCCGAGATTTTCTTGCCGGCATTTGCCAAAGGCATTCTCAATGTCTCGTTTCTGAGAAGGTTCTTCATGAAACGGATAGCCCCATCTGGCATATACGAGTACGTTCTGGCAAGAACAAAACTGCTGGATGAGATCTTTGTTGATGCGCTGAAGAACAACTTCTCACAGATTGTGCTGCTTGGTGCTGGCATGGACACAAGAGCGCTGCGCTTCAAGAGCAGAAATGCGGGAACGAAGATATTCGAACTCGACATTCAGAGCACACAGCAACCCAAGATGGAGATATTGAATCGAAAAGGGGTTGTACTTCCCGAGGAGCTTGTCTTCGTGCCCATAGACTTCAACAAACAGAGTCTTTCGGAGGCACTGCTGGCTGCTGGCTATGAAGGAAATCAGAGAAACCTTTTCCTGTGGGAAGGGGTGACCATGTATCTGACTTCAGATGCAGTGGACAATACATTGGCATTCATCCGTGACAGCGGGGCAGAAGGGAGCATGGTTGTCTTTGATTACATCTATGCATCCGTGCTCAGGCAGGAAAACAGGTACTACGGAGAGAAGGAGATTTTTGAGCGAGTTTCGAAAGCAGGAGAGGGTTGGACATTCGGCATAGAAGAGGGGGCAATAGAGGAATTCCTGTCTGAGCGGGGTTTCAGGGTTATCGCGCATCATGCTCCAGCGGACCTTGAGAAAGCATATCTCACGGCTGATGACGGCGCGTTTTTTGGGCGCATCAACGGCACACATTGTATTGTGATAGCCTCTTTGAGTTAGGGAGTAGGGTGCTAGAGTCTTACAGGCGGAGATGTGCGCGGTCCGTTCGCCAAGGATAACAATGGAATACGACAAAGACAAAGTCGACGAGATGACCCTGGCGTTGCTGTATCTCGTCATGTCGCGAGAGCATGAATGTGGCCAAGCATGGAAGGGCTTTGACTGGCAAACGATGGGCCGCCTCCACCAAAAGGGATGGATTGCCGATCCAAAGGGCAAAGCCCCGTCAGTCGGAGTCACAGCGGAAGGAATGAAGAAAGCCGAGGAACTGTTCAGAAAACACTTCCAAGGCAAATGAAGCGGCGAACGAGCGGCTGGAGTTTACGTTTTTCCTGCGGCGGGCAAAACGAAACTCAGCCGTAGCGTTAGACAGCCTCGACCCAACGAAAAGGAGGACTTGATGGGTCCGCAAGTGCGAGGTGCTAGCTGGGGTCTTTTAGGCAGGTGGCTCCTGGGAACGCTCATCGGGTGGTTTGTCGGAGTCCTTCTTGCGATCGGGCTTTCTTACGCCGTCGTCGGCCTGTTCTTCGCTGAAGAGACAAATCTGATCGTAGGTCTCGTTCTGGGCGCGGCAGTGGGCCTCGCACAGCTGGTCGCCGTTCGTGGCGTGCTTCCCCTCACGAGCAGATGGGTGTGGGGCGCCGCAGCCGGTCTTGGGATTCCATTCGTCGTGGGCGTGGTTGCCGCCGCGATTTGGTCCAACGTAGCCGAGGCAAGCGACACGTGGCTTGTCCTAGTCGCATTAGCCGGAGGAGCGCTCGCAGGCTTGCTTCAGGCGCCGGCACTGAGGCGCCATACTTCCAGGGCTCACTGGTGGATTCCCGCGAGCTTGGTGTCGTGGGGTGTCGCCTGGCTAGCCAGCGTTGCATGGGCGGAAGCTGGCCTCTTGCTGGGTGGGGTAGTGCTCGGAGCTGTGAGCGGTTCTCTGCTTATCTGGGTACTGAGATCCGCAACGACTCACGAGGCTGTCTAACTAGCGTATGGAGCCGATGCCTGCTTCCGTCGCCTCGAAACTTGGCTCCAAGCCCTGGGAGGCCTGGCGCGGCTCATACGCGAGTCGTTCGGCAGACAGCTGAAGGCAGAAGACAGAGGAAGCGGATTTGGAGGAACATCGTGGTCAGGTCTTCATTCTTGGTGTTTCGCAGTGACGACGCCGGAGTAGACGGATACATGCCCTGTCTCCGATCACGCATTTGCGGGGACCGATCTTGTTCCGTGCTGCAAGAAACAAGGCCTGACCGTGGTCGCCTCGGCTCATCGCGCATAGGATTCCTCCGTTCGCGGGGAGTAGTGCTTGGTCACACACGCCTTATGGACTTGATCGAGGAGTCTCATGGTTGTAGGATGACACGCAAGGATACCGATGTCAATATGAGGGAATAAGAGAGATGGAAGGTCCAATGAGGATGCGGAAAACCTTACGGAGTACGCTTCGATGCTAGTGTGCAGGGCTGCACACTAATCATTGTTGGGCGTACCAAGTGTGTTAGGTTATTGGCAATGTAAAAAGAAATGGGTAAAGGATGTCAAAGAAACGGATTGAGACTAAAACATCCAGGACTGCCGAGTTGATGTGCCTTTGTCGAGCGATATCCTCTCTCGAGAAAGATCGTTGCTACAGAAGCGACGACCGAGTTGCTCTATCCCTCTTGCCCGATTTTCTGAGGTTTCTAATCCATATCCCATTCGTCGGAAGGCTTCTCATTAGAGCCCTAACGGCAAAGGGGATCTATGAATACGTTATCGCACGAACGAAGTATATTGATGCTGTTTTCAGACAGGCCCTATCCGACCAGTTTTCCCAGATACTCATCTTTGGAACAGGGTTTGATACGAGGGCATTGCGCTTTCAGGAGGAAGCGCGCCAAACCAAGATATTCGAGATGGATGCACCCCCTACACTGGAGGCAAAGCTCGGCCAGTATCAGAAACGGCACCTCATTATCCCTCCTAACGTAGTGTTCGTCCCCATCGATTTCGACAGGGAATCCCTTCCTCTCAAGCTGGACCAGGCCGGGTTTAAAAGGGATGTAAAAAGCCTTTTTGTCCTGGAGGGAGTGTTGGAGTATCTCCAGCCCCAATCGGTTGATCAAGCGTTTCGTACGATACGGGAGTTGGCCGGAGCGGGCAGCGAAGTTGTCTTCAACTATGCCTATGCGTCTGTTATCCGCCACGAAGGCATGTGCTACGGAGAAGAAGGCGGGATGGAGACCTTGGAAAAAGTCGGGGAATCGTGGCACTTCGGTATTGAAAGAGGAGAGATCGGCCCGTTTCTCTTGAGATACGGTTTTGAACTTCTCGATCACCGAGATGCCCGCGAACTGGAGGAGATATATTTCAAAGACCCAGCCGGTAAGATCGTCGGGCGGGTGAATGGCACGCACTGTCTATCGAGAGCTGTAAAAATCAAGTCTTGATGATTTGATTGGTATGCGTTGCTACACATCAGGCATGCAGGCGCCCAACAAGCAAGTGGAGCGGAGCGCATAAACCCGCGCCCGCTCACCTGTACGTTGGGTGTGCAATCAACAGAGAAAGGAGAAAGGAAATGCCCGAATTCGGATCGCCCTTCTCAGGGCTGGCAAACGATCGGAAGCTGACGGATGCGGAACTCATCCGCGCAATCCGGTTCATGGTCGCTGCGGAGTACGAAGCAATCCAGATGTACATGCAGCTTGCCGAGTCGACGGACAACAGCCTCGCCATCGAGGTCCTCCAAGACATGTCAAAGATCGAATACAAAGGTCGGGATCCATTCAATGATGCAGATTGTCTAGCACAGGTATACCTCGATGCGTGGGCAGCTAGAGCTGAGCTGCGCAAGTTCTACGAACGGATGATCGAAGATCCAAGAGCATTGTCGGCACATTACAGAAGATTCTATGAAGAGAATTATGACAAACCCCGCAAAGAAAATAACTCGGCTCCCTAACCACTCGCTGGGAATTCGGGGGACATCTCTGAAAGCGCGCCGTTTCAAGTGGATGCCTCTCACCTCCGTAGCCGCCTTTCTCTCATCCTGCCTTCGAACCTGCTCTGCCGGAGGAAAACTCTCTCGCAAAGGTTGCGGTTGATAATGACGACAATTTGTCTACAATTGAGGACGAAATGTCCGCAAAAGGAATTGCCAAGACGCTCTTTCCTAGGACGCGTCTTGCTGTGCTTAAGGAGCTGACAAACGCTGCGGATGAAGGCCTTCATCTGCGTGAGCTCGAACGTCGGACCGGCCTCGATAGCCGAGGGCTTCTCCGCGAGCTTCACGCGATGAGAGACGCCGGTATCCTGACCGCAAAGCGTGTCGGTCGCCAGGTGATCTACCGACTGAATGGTTCCTGTCCGATTCATGACGAACTACGCTCCATCGTGTTAAAGACTGTTGGCCTCGGGGATGTGCTACGAGAGGCCCTTTCCCGGTTTGCGGAGCGGATCGACTTGGCGTACGTCTACGGCAGCCTGGCGTCGGGTGAGGCGTCTGCGGAAAGCGATGTTGATGTGATGGTTGTAGGAGCCGTGACGTTACGGGAGTTGAGTAGGGCCCTCCGTGAGGCCGGCTCGCTTCTGCGGCGAGAGATCAATCCCACCCTGTATCAGCCGGATGAGTATCGAGAGGCTCTTGCTACGCAGAATACGTTTGTCTCTCGCGTTCACCAGGGACCGCGGATTGACCTGATCGGAGGAACCGCATGAGTCTTGATGACATGTTTCGTCGCGGCGAGCTTGAGCGACTGCCGCCCACAGTGGGGGAGATTCCGGCACTGCGGCGGACGATCTGCCGCCGGATCGAGGACGCAGCCAATTCGACTAACCATCCTGAGACGCGGCTGGAACAGGCCTACACAGCGATCCTGAACTGCGCCTTGGCCGCACTTCGCGCGGAAGGCGCAAGACCGGTTCGTGGGACTAGGCAACGTGTTCATATACTACAGAGCCTTCGTTTCACAGTGGGCGTTGCGGCAGAGCGCCTCGGCTACTACCACACGTTGCGATCACTCCGTCACCGCGGGCTCTACGAAGGCTTCACCAATGTGTCCAAGAGCCAGGCCGAGGAAGCCGTAGAAGAGGCACGATGGCTGCAAGATCGGCTGGAGGCCTGGCTGGTCGACCGTCACCCTGAGCTGACACAAGCGTAGTTACCGGCTGGGCAATTCCGGAGCTGTCTCTGAAGCGCGCTGGGTTTAGTCTTGCGTGAGCATCGCTAGAAGAAGGTTCTTGAGGGAGGTGGTAGAATACAGGGTCGAACTTGTGATGCCTGCTGCCGGAGAACAATTGAACATGACGCTAAAGCCATTGAGGGGATGCGAACAACGCATTTCCGTTGTTGGGACAACGGGTTCGGGCAAGACAACGCTTTCGGAGCGGCTGGCCGACTGCCTTGGTGTGCCCCACGTTGAGCTGGATGCGCTGCATTGGGGGCCGAACTGGACAGAGCTTGATCCAGAGACGTTCCGGGTAAAGGTAGCGCGAATCGTTCAGTGCGACGCTTGGGTGATTGATGGCAATTACAGCGCGGTTCGGGAGCTCGTCTGGGAGCGTGCTCAGGCGGTGGTTTGGCTCGATTACGGCCTTCCAACGATCCTGGGGCGGCTTGTCTGGCGGACGGTTCGTCGTGTTATCACCGGGGAGAAGCTTTGGGCCGGCAACAGGGAGCGCCTGTGGACGCAAATCGCTACTCGTGATTCGATCCTGCTTTGGGCGCTTCGTACCTATCGAAGGCGCCGCCGGGAGCACCCCCGGCTCATCGCCGAACCTGCAAATGTGCACCTACGGATCGCTCACCTGCGATCTCCCCGCGCAGCTGACGCGTGGATAGCCAGACTGGGAAGCCTCCAAGGTATTCCCGAGGATTGCCGGAGACATCTTTGAAAGTGCGCCGTTTAGAGACTGCGTGCCGCAATCATCACGTACCAGTGATCGCTATAGCGCTCTTCGCCGGTCTCGATCAGGTTTAACTTGGCCTTCTCTTCTGTGGAGAGCTTGTCGAGGATTTCGTGGATCTTGGCCACATCCTTGGGGGCGACCCGATCGGTCAGCGAGCGGACCGGCCGGTGCTTGACGTAGGGCTCGGCCGATTCCACCTCGAAGCCCGCGTCCTCGAGAAGGCGGCGCCAGGCGCTCGGCCGGTATTGGCGGACGTGGGATCGATCGTGCAGGGTGTCGAGTTCGTGCATGATCGCATCGACCCAATCGTCCTCGGGAACGCTGCGGTCGTCGATGACCAGCCGTCCGTCAGGAACCAGCACGCGCCGCATCTCGCACAGTGCACGGGGAAGGTCATCGAAGTGGTGCGGCGCCCGTCGGCACGTGACCAACTCGAATGACCCATCACCGAACGGCAGTTCGTGGGCATCACCGACGACGAAGCGAACGTTGGTGATGCCGCGCTCTGCTGCCAGCCCCCTTGCCTCGTCGAGCATCGCCGGAGTGAGGTCGAGGGCGACGACCTCGCGAACGTGGGGCGAGAGGGCGAACGCCGTGTGTCCCGTCCCGGTGGCGATGTCAAGCGCGCGCCAGTCTGCCTGCGGTTGTGCACAATCGACCAGCCACGACAGGACCTGCGGATCTCGATGGGTCGCACTGGTGGTGTAGACATCGGCCCGTTCGCTGAAGATCCTTCGAACCTGATCTTGGTTTCCTGCAGTGCCGTTCACCCGTCCTCCTTCAATCCTGCGGACTCCCTCCCGCAGATCGGTATTTACAGCGTCAGTCTCGTCTCGTCAGAGAAACTCTGCGGATCCATCGCCACATGCCGGCAATGAGGTTCGTCCCAGGGACGCGCTGCATGTACTCCCGATAGGAATCGCCGAACTTGCCGATGAGATCGCGATCGGCTTTCATGATCGTCAGCCGGTTGGATGCAATTCCAACCACACCGGCAACGATGACCGACCAGTGTTGTGTGATGCAGATGACCGCCAGGGCGAGGAGATCGCCTGCGAGATACTGAGGGTGGCGAACGAGTGCGTACGGCCCGCGGGTGACAAGCGCTGTCGTGTGCATGTAGCTTTTCCCCCTGGCGACGCCCCCATGACGCCGAAAGAGGAAGATCGGAAGCCAGCCGAATACCGCGGAGAGGCCAAAGAGCACACAGCCGAATATGCGCAGCCATCGGAGCGGTCCTGAAGGAAGAAGAAACAGCAGGATCAATTCCGCCACGAGGGCAACGCTCAATACGGTCCACAGGATGATCCAGAATGCACCCTCGCGTTGCGTTGTCTTGCCTGTCATCGCTCCTCAGTCTACACGAAACCTCATCTGGGAGAGAAATCGACGACAGAGACCGATCGGAAATTCCAGGGACATCTTAAGAAAGCGCGCGCCGTGTTGCGTGGAGTCTCTCAATTCACTTCCACGATGGCCTTGCTATCTTATTCCGTTCGCCCCGGTCTGTTGGGAGCATCTTTTCGTAGTTGGCACGATATAGAGCTCCTGTTATTATGTTGCAGGCTTGCAGAATAATTACTGTATGGGCGGCGCGTAGCGCCTCCCAACAACGGATCCAGCAGACGGACTCCGTTGCGAGCAAGCTCGTGCTCCGTCCACCGCTGATCTGCGGCTCATTGGGGGCGCAAAGAAAGGAGGACAAGTTGACTGGTCTTGATGTCCGTATCGAAGAACTGGAACCCATGCGCGTTGCGAGTGTCAGGGCTGTTAGCGAAAGCCCTGAGCATGATGCATGGGAGAAACTGGAATCGTGGGCAGACGCCAAGGGATACCTCGGGAATGTGGAGGAACATCCCATATTTGGTTTCAATAATCCCAATCCGTCGCCGGACCGAAAGGATTATGGATATGAATTCTGGCTTCGGGTCCCTCCAGATACGGAGTCACAGGATGAAATCGAAATAAAGGACTTCCCAGGAGGACTCTACGCTGTCACTACGCATAAAGGTTATCCCAATCCCGAGGTTTGGATGAGTCTCTGGAACTGGGTTCAGTCCAGTTCCTATGAGTGGCGCAAGACGAACGAGATCGAGAAGGCACATGATCCCTTGGCTTCGCATGATGAGATGACGTTTGATCTGTATCTGCCAATTGTAAAATGAGTGGGAGCGGCCCACAACGGGTTGCACTTGACCGCCGCTTCACGCCGGCAAGTGAACCCGGACATTATCTGGAAGACACGGAAGCGTAGGATGAGAAGGAACGAAAAAGAAATCACGGAGGAGTCGGCAATCGAAGGGATTATTCGCCAATCGCTAGTATGTCGGCTCGCAGTGAGCAATGGGATCCAACCGTACGTCGTCCCGTTATGTTTTGGGTATGAAGACGGCTCTTTGTATTTCCATGCGGCTCTTGAAGGCCACAAGATGGATATGATGAGGAACAATAATCGCGTGTGTTTCGAATTCGATGTCAATGCTGAGGTTATCGATGGCACAGAAGCATGTGATTGGGGCATGCGATACGTAAGCGTTATAGGATTCGGGAAATCCGTCTTCCTCCATGACATTGAAGAGAAGCGGAAAGCCCTGAGCATTATCATGCGGCAGTACTCGGAGCGGACCTTTCGCTTTCCGGACGATTCTGTGCGGCGCACGGCTGTTATCAAGGTCACGATTGAGAGTATGACCGGCAAGCAATCTGGATACTGACAGGGAAGGAACGTCAGATAACCTGCGCGTCTATCCGTCGCCTTCGGCGCGGCTGACACGCAAACCGTTAGGCGAAAGGAGATATATGGAAGCACGTCGGGATCGATTGCTGTGGGAGCTGCGGGTTGTCGCAATTCTTGTTGCGGTTTCACTGCTATTATACTTCGTGCACTTCGCCTGGTTTCGGGACTTACAGCATATCTGGCTCTGGAGCTTCACGAGCTTGGCCTTCCTGCCCATCTCCGCTCTCGTCGTGACATTGCTGATCAATCGAGTTCTTTCGGCCAGGGACAAGGCGTTGCGCCTCGACAAAATGAACATGCTCATCGGCGTATTTTTCAGCAATGTCGGCAATGAGCTCCTTCTCCGTTTTTCAGACTGGGACGCTGAAGACCAGTACTTGCGCGATTCCTTTGGAGCACCGGAACCATGGAGTAAACTGCAGGAAAAGAATGCCTTAGCCATACTCGCGAAACACCAATTCTCCGTGACCGTGGACCGACAGCAACTCTTCGATCTGAAAGCCTTTCTCCATCCCCGTGTAGATTCTCTGATGCGACTGATTGAGAATCCGAACCTATTGGAGCATGAGAGTTTCACGCAGCTTCTTCGCGCCGTATTTCACCTCGCCGAAGAACTGTCGTATCGAGACGACCTCGAGTCGACGCCTGAATCAGACATCCGCCATCTCGCCGGAGATGTGGAGAGAGCGTATGCGTTGATCGTGCGGGAATGGGTTCTATACGTAATGTTCCTTAAGCGCAGTTTCCCCTTCTTATTTTCTCTTACTGTTCGGACAAATCCCTTTGATCGAATCGCCGTGGCCATCGTCTCAGAGAAGAGACCGCCTGACCAAAGTATGCAGGCTACCAAATGACCCTCGCGTCCGCGGGCCATTTTGAGCCTAATGCTGAACGTTAGTACGAAGGATTTGAATTATGGGCGATCAAAGCGGCACACATAAGAAGAGGTTATACAGGAGGGTGCTTTTCTCATGAATGAAAAGGAAAACCATTTTATCTGGTATCCTGGTCACGACTTGCTCTTAAGAGACATCGTCCGAGCCGAGAACTGTCATCTCTACGACTCCGAAGGAAAGAGGTACGTCGATCTGGAGTCCGGCGTCTGGTGCACATCGATAGGACACGGGAATCCAAGAATACTCCGCGCGATTACAGAGCAGTCCGCTCGGATCGCTCACACCGGCTTCGGTTACTCTAACAGGATCGTTGAGGAGGCCGCGCGAGAGATTCTATCCTTGCTGGGATTCGAAGACGGGAAGTGTGTGTTCCTATGCTCGGGTAGTGAGGCCGTCGAGTACGGCGTCCGGGTAGCGCAATCGGTTATCAACCGGCCTTTGCTGATGACGATGATGGACTCTTACTTCGGAGCCTACGGATCGGCGAGCAGGAAACAGAAGGACGAGTTGTTCTGCTTCGATTGGGCGGCATGCACCGCGTGCCCCTATGCCGACGAGTGCGACGAGCGATGCGAGCATTGGGCCGCCATCCCTTATGACAACATCGGAGGATTCCTCTTTGAGCCTGGCAGTTCTTCTGGTCTGGTCCGGTTTCCGCCTGAGAAGCTGATCCGAAACATCATTGCCGTGGTCAAGGAGAACGACGGCCTCGTACTTGTAAACGAGGTGACTACGGGGGTCGGTAGGACTGGGTTATGGTTTGGCTACCAGCACTACGGCATCTCGCCGGACATAGTCGCCATGGGCAAGGGCATTGGCAACGGCTATCCTGTCAGTGTGGCTGCCTTTGCGCCTAATGTGATAAAACGACTAGGCGGCAGGCCGATTAGGTACGCCCAATCCCATCAGAATGATCCGCTTGGGGCGGCCGTCGCGCGGGAAGTCGTTGAGATCATAAAGGAAGAAGGTCTGATCGAGCGGGGCAAAGGCATTTCGGCCATACTCTTGTCCGGACTGGAGGGGATCAACGATCGCACCGGCCAGATAAAGGAGATCCGCTCGCGGGGATTGATGGTAGCCCTTGAATTGAAAGACGATCCGGAAGCCTCATTCACGATCCGGACACACCGAGAGCTAGTGCGCCGAGGCTATGTCTTGGGGCGGCGGCCTGGCCTCAACGTACTGAGGCTCGATCCCAGTCTGACGATTGACCAAAATGATATCGAGGGCTTCCTGGAGACGTTCGAGACAGTGCTGACCGATGCAAGCAAAGGTGGATAGCCTGGGATACTTCGATCGATACCCGTCGGGCTAGCAACGGGTTGCAGCCGACGTTGCTTCGCTCCGCAACGCGGCTGAACCGCGACCGTTAGGTGCAGCAAGCACCGAGCCGAAAAGGACAGGAAAATACAATAACAATTGATCCATCTAGATCTGGAGCTGGTACGAGCTTTCCGCAGAAAGTGACCGGTATGCTGGGTGCACTGCTGCCTGGCATTCGGCAGGCCCTTGAGGACAATCTCGTTGGGGTATACTTGCGCGGCTCTCTCGCGACGGGCAACTTCATCCCTGAGACTAGCGACCTTGACGTCCTTGCCGTAACAGAGTGGCCTGTTAGCGATGCAGAGTTCACCGCGCTGGTAACCCTACACGCACAACTCGGGGCGTTGCCTAACCCATTCGCCAAGCGCCTGGAAATGGCTTACATTGATCGCGCATCCTTGAAACGCTTCGAACCCGGCCTACGGCATCCTACTCTAGGACAGGGCGAGACACTGGTTTGGAGCGAGCACCGCAACAACTGGGTTTTGGAACGCTGGACCGTGTGCAAGCACGGCGTTGTACTCTTCGGTCCAGATCCGCAGACTCTCATAGATCTCATCTCATCGGACGACCTACGCGCAACGGTGCGGGTCCGGCTGCGCGATTGGGCCGACTGGGCCAACCAGCCGGATGACCCTGATTGGTTGCTGCCCCGAAGCCACAAAGCGTACGTGGTGTAAACGATGTGCCGCGTTCTTTGCACGCTAGCGTGCGGCGATTTGTTGAGCAAACACCGTGCCGTTGCCTGGACGCTGGAAAGACTCCCCGAGCCATGGTGTTCCACAGTCGAGCGGTCGCAGACTCGGTGCGTCGACGATACACTTGACCCTACCATCGTGCCGGAGGTCATGCAATTCGTGTGCTGGGTCGCTTCAGATGGCGAGAGTGTGGTTTGGAGAGGGAGGAGACCACTAAGTTCGGTCGCGTACGCTTAACCCCTCGCTGGAGCCGACCGGGGATGTGGCGCGATTTGCCGGCGGAATTGTATGATGGGAATGCTGGGATTGCCGATGCCGGAGCGAACCCCGGTGCCGCCGATCGAGGCCGTTAGCGCGCATTCCATCATGAAGTAGGAGGAGAGAAAGAACATGCCTCACCACCATACGCAGAGGAAAGCAGAGCGACAGCGGGACGATCTTACCGGCGAGCATACAGTTAGCGATGCCGGACAGGCAGTGCTGGCCTGCCTGTTTGCGGCGACGTGGATAACCGACACGTTCTTTTTTCAGTACTCGACCTTCCTCAACCAGTACGTGCCACTTGGCGTCAAAATCCCTTTGGGAGTCGCTCTGTTGGTTCTATCGGGCTACCTGGCGAGAACGGGCCTATCCATCGTGTTTGGTGAGGAGAGGAAGACGCCTGGCGTGATTAGGAAGAGCGTGTTCAATATCGTTCGGCACCCGGTGTATCTGAGCGAGATCCTGCTGTATCTTGGCCTTCTGATGCTGAATATATCACTAGCTGCGGGAGTGGTGTGGGTTGTTGCGATCGGGTTCTTGCACTACATCTCGCGTTACGAAGAAAGATTGCTGCTTGAGCGCTTTGGCGAGGAGTATGAGCTGTACATGCGGGAAGTGCCAATGTGGATCCCACGGTTTCGAAAAAGGTGAATGGGGCGGCTGAGATTGGCTATTCGGAACCATGCGGCGCTAACAACTGCATTCCACGGACGCTGGCACCATTGATGTAAAGCGTTAGCTGAAAGGAAATATGAGCAGAAGCCAACTCATTTCCGAGCTTGCGGATATGATTGCCAAGATTCATCTTGACCATCCTGTCCGTATCGGGATTGACGGCGTCGGGGCAAGTAAGGATGGTGTCTCTACTTACCTGGATACAGCATACGGCCTCACTTCTCGCTCCAACCGCTTCGCTATGGCATCCTCTGTTACGTCCAAATCATAGTCCATCTGTAGTCCTAACCAGAACTGCGGCGACGTGCCAAAGTAGCGTGCAAGCCGTAGCGCTGTATCTGCCGTGATTCGGCGCTTTGCTAACACAATCTCATTGATGCGTCGTGCTGGTACCCCAATATCCAGTGCCACACGATTCTGACTCAATCCCATTTGGTTCAGAAATTCTTCTAGCAACACCTCTCCGGGATGCACTGGCTTGAGCTTCTCTTCTGCCATAACTGTCCTCCCTAGTGATAGTCCACAATTCCTACGTTGTACGCATCACCCTTTCGCCACTCAAAACAGATACGCCATCGCTCATTGATGCGGATGCTGTACTGCCCTGCTCGATCCCCGCGCAGCTTCTCCAAACGATTAGCCGGTGGGCTGCGCAGATCATTCAGTGCTACGGCTCGGTTTAGCACGCGCAGTTTGCGTAAAGCTACCTGCTGGATCTCCTACGGAAGTTTCCGGGAGCGCCGACGGGAGAAGATCTTTTCGGTTTCTTCACACCTGAACGAGCGAATCACAGGTAGGATTATATAACCTGGCGCGTTAAACGTCAACCGTCATGCAGTGGAAGTTGAGCTTGCGTCCATCCAGGAGTACATAAGGCTTCGCGTAACAGGTTCGGGAGCTCATCTCTTCCACGGAGGGGAAACTTCCCCACTTCTGGAACATTGACCACCACTGCCGGTCGGTCTTTCGTTATCTCTGCTCCCAGAGTCGGATCGAAACTAACTATCCAGATCTCTCCTCTACAGGGGGGGTGTCGTAGAGATCATCTCCACCGAATGCTTCAAAATCTGTTAGTCTTTTATCGTTGGAGTAGATCGTTTCGGCTTCGGCTGCTGTACACGCGAGGATTTTCAGCCGCTCCTTGAGCGGCAGTTTCATCAGCTCAACGGCCGAATATGTCGGCTGTTCCTGCTTAGTGAAACCTGTTCTAGTATCGCCAGAGGCCATCTCAGTCGCCTCCTGAACGAAGCATTGAAGGGCACTGAAACCTTGCACTGCTCACAGCAGATCCATCGCCATCGATATCGTGAAATCAGAAGACCAACATGACACGTCAGGCTCCTTCGTGAGTGCGAGCTGCAGCGCAACGTTCGCCCCTCCAAAGCCAAGCGCAAGCTCGAATGAGGCAGAATGACTGGCGTTCATCAGTCCTTCCTCTGTCGTTGTGCACTTGAGAGCATAGTCCGCGTGAAATGCGAGTTGATCGGTGAGAGTATAAACGTAGGAAGCAGTAAGGCCTAGAGTGTTCTCTTGTATAGCTGCAAGGGGGCCTGAGAAGCTGGCGTGTAACAGGATTTGACTGTCCGGATCGGGGGCAAACGCCGCGTCTGCCGAAGTTGTCAATAGGAGGTCACGTGTACCGCCATACGGATCGGCCAGTTCATACCCGATGCCTCCTTGCACGGCCCAACCGCAATTCCTTTCATCTCCTGTCCGGAGCATCTCATCCTGGATCACCAGCAGTGCTTGCGCATTCAGGGTTGTTCCCGACGCCTCTTCAATAAGTCCCTCGATGTTCGACAGCAGCTCATTTAGCGTGTTCAGCTCTACCCCGACCATCACCACGGACAGGGGGTCGAGGGGGGTCCCCGATGCTTGCTCGATCAGTGTCTGGATCGTACTCATCAGCTCCTCAAGGCTGGTGAACTCCGCCCGGCGGCTGATCTGTTCGGCGAGCGCCATGATGACCGCATCAGGAAGCCTATCGGGGATCGCTTCCAGTTTGAGTAGTTTCTGCTCGATCCTTAGCGCCTTGGCTAGAGGAGTCACGTCCGAGAACCGTCCATAGCCCACGCCAGCGCGAAGCTCTATATGGGGTTGAGGCAGGCTCGTGGTGAAGGAAGCTTCTAGTCCCCCAAACCCGAACAACGGCTGTTCTTCGGATAAATAATGCCTAAGTGTGCCCGCTCCTTGTCCCAGACCACTGACAGGGGTGAAATCGGAAAGTGAGATTTCAATATTGCTGGTAAGGGTGAACCCCTCGTTCAGAGAATCAGTCAGTTCGCTGTAGGCGACAGCGATCCGTCCTGAACTCACATCAATACCCTCCGTGGAAGCGTCGTTGAAGTAGCGATAGTTGAATGACAACCGCATATCACGGAAGTGCGTCTCCACGGATTGAAAATCGCACAAAGAGAGGGGTTTAGCCATCGCACCTATACTGCATACTAGAACTACAAACAGACTCACCCGTATTAATCTTTTCACCTTTCTCACCTCACTGAACGGTTTTTGAAAGAACTCCCCGAACAGACTAGCACAGTCATACACATTCGACAAGGAGCTATCTCTCTCAAGACCCGGATGATAGTCTTGCAACGTCATGCCTTGTGCTACGATATGCAAGGCGGGGCACAGCGGCTCGTCGATATCCGATCCACTCTAACGTTATACGCTGCTTCTTATCAGACCGGTACGAACTGAAGGCCGTGGATCTTCTTGTCGCCGCTCTCACGGACAACCCCGATGACGGTCTTAATCCGCTTGCCGAGCTGTGGGTCGTCATCGAGGAGCTGGCCGGTGGCGCGTGTTCCATCGTCGAGCTCGACGACCGCCAGGCGCAGATAGCGCAACGCGTAATCCAGTGGGAGCGCGTACACATCGGTGTAGGTAAGTACCTTCCCTTCGCCATGGATCTCGATCGGGTCGAACATCTCGCTCCCGCAATTCGGGCAGACAGCGTGTATCGGGTAGCTGACCGTACCACACGACGTGCACTTTGCTCCGTATACCTTATCGTTCACCTCACGCCTCCCTTTGCAGCACGGTCGCCACGACATTGTTTCCGAACCCGCCGAAGTTACAGGCAAACGCGACCTTAGCGTCCTTCACTTGGCGCTCATCGGCCTCGCCGCGCAACTGCCATGTCAACTCGACTAATTGCGCCACGCCGGTGGCACCGACCGGGTGCCCCTTAGCCTTCAATCCGCCGGATGGGTTGATCGGAAGCTTGCCGCTGAGCTGCGTCTCGCCCTTCTCCAGCGCCTTGTGCGCAGTCCCTTTCTCGAAGAAACCGGCCGCCTCGCTCTCGGCGATCTCGAGGATCGTAAACGCGTCGTGCAACTCGGCGACGTCGACATCCTTCGGCGTGAGTCCCGCCATTGAGAACGCTTGCTGCGCGGCCAGGCGGACCGCCTTCAAATCGGTTGGATCGGGCCGCTCTTGAACAGCGTGAGTGTCCGTTGCCTGACCGATACCAGCGATGCGAACGATCGGTCTGCCTAGCTTCTCGGCAATATCCTGTGCGACGAGGACGAGCGAGGCCGCGCCGTCGCTCACCGGACAACAGTCAAACATGTGCAACGGATCGGCGATCGGTGGGTTGTTCACCACTGCCTCGGGCGCGGTGAGGATACCCTCCATCGTGACCGTCTGGTGGATATGAGCGTACGGGTTCTTCATCGCGTTGTCGTGATTCTTGATCGCCACCATCGCCAGGTGCTTGCGCGTCACCCCGTAGCGTTCCATGTACAGCCGGGCGAACATCCCCGCGAGCGCCGGAAGCGTCACCCCGTAGATGTACTCCGCCTCGGGGTGAGATAGGCTTGCCACAAAGTCGGTCGCTTCGAGGCCGTTGACCTCTCGCATCTTCTCGACGCCAGTAACGAGGACGACGTCGGCCATCCCAGAGGCGATTGCTTGATAGCCCACCTTGAACGCGGAAGCGCCTGAGGCGGGGCCGTTCTCCACCGACTCGGCCATCGCCGGGAAGAGGTTGAGGCGATCGACGAGCGCACTGGCGATAGCCGTCTGATGGTTAAGTCGCGCCGCCCCCATGTTCGCGACTACGACACCGTCAACCTTTACATCCCCCAAGTTGGCGTGGTGCAAGGCAGCAAGAGACGCTTCGCTCATCAGCTCTAAGAGAGAAATGTCGGAACGGCCGAACTTTGTCATCCCCGCCCCGATAATGGTTACCGGCCTCATTTTTCGCCTCCCTTCCCGCCGAGTACCTGTGCTTTGATCGTCTCCTCTTCGGGGAGGAGGATCTTCGCGGCCTGTTTCAGTAATCCGTCGGGGACCGGGCGCGAGCCTGCAACCAAGCGTGGCTTGGCCTCGTAGTACGTCTCCTTGGTCAGGACCCAAGACGGAACCCCGCCGAGCTCGTGCGAGACCTCGTACTTCTTCTGCAGTGGGTACTCGATCATCCACCGGCGGAAACCGATCGGGCTCTCAGCAACGATGAGGACCTCCTCCTGCCCCAGATGCTCGATGTGATACTCCATCTTCGCGGCGAACAGGTGCGATCCCACGCGCAGACCACGGCGGATCGTTATCGTGTGGTAGCTCATCCCCACCTTCTCGTCGACGAGGTGTCCGTTGACCATTCCGGCCAGCACACCGTCGATCAGGCCGACAAGGATGTACTCGTCCTTCACTCGATAACGCTTGTAGGCGAGCATCTCTCCGAACAAGCGTGCCGCCACGATGTCGTAGTAGTCGCGCTCGACCCAAAGTAGTGGATAGATCGCTTCGAGGAGGATCGGAACCTCCTCCCGATCGATCTGCCGCACCACCATCCTCTCCCCGCTGGCGAGGGTGATCACCTTTGGCGGGTACGGTGGCATTTCTAGGGTCGGTGGCCGTAACAAGGCTTCAAGTTCGTTTCCATTCCCCATCAGGACGCTCCTTTCTAAACTGTGATAGACGCTCCAAAAAACGACACCACTACACTGAGGGCTTCCAGCGACCGACCAAGCACCTCCACGGTAATCGGTAACCCGCTTATTGCGTGTTCGTCATTCTACCATAGAAAGGGTTCCTTGTCGTTTCGAGTGGGTAGTTACTTCTGATTTTGGTTTGCACTGGACGGATGCCGGTTGCGAAGCAAGATTCGTGTCCTTCGTGGCGAAACAATGCAATGAGGTAAACGCGTGCTCGAGGATAGCGTTAATCTGCGCCAGGTCAACGATCTCCTTCCTCCTCACGTCCTCTTTCTCCGCAATGCGAGATCGATCCCCAAGTCCGTTGCCGCTTCTTCTAGGAGTTTCCCCATTTCCTTGGCCACCACCTTCTGGTCTTTACCGTCCACAGATCCCTTAGCGAGTGACTTCTCTAGCTTGGCGATCGTCCGCTCGATCGTGCGCCCGGGAAGCAAGGCGCAGGCGGTGCAGTAGAGGGTCATCGAGCGCCCGGCGTTGTAGTTTGCGATGAGGTGCTCCGCCAACAAGCGGCGCTTCCGCTGTTCCTGTAAGAAGGAATCGAGGCCGTCACTTACGATCTCATCGAGGTTCAGAAGGGCAGGCTTGTGGCTCACAAAGCTGTCCAGGCCTTTCTCCACCCCTAGTGTCTGTAAGAGCTTCCCACACGGATACTCACTGCACTCGGCGCAGGTTAAGAACTCATGCTTGGTTACGCAGCAGCGGTAGACACCGCAGTAGGAATGCATATCTGCCAGGGGGCAACCCGGACAGCGGCTCGGTGCCTTTGACTGATAGCGAGGGCACAAGCCACAGTACAGGCCGCAAGCGCCCATCAAGGTCCGTTCATCCAAGGCCTCCACGGTCCTCCTTTAAGAACAGAAAGAAATCTGCAAACGTGCAGACGCTCTCACAGGTTCTTCCTGATTTCCTCCAATGTGGCCTTTGCTTCTGGGGCAAAGCCGAAGAAACCCTTGAGCTCCTCACACGCGTAATCACTACAGTGCGCGCAGTTCCGCACCTCCTTCTCGACGGCGCAGGCCTTGATCTTGCACTCACTCCAGTGACCAATATGTCGATCGGTGGTGGCTAGACATCCATCACAGAGGACATCCTTTGCGGTGAGCGTGGCGTTGAATTCCTTGCTCCACTGCTCAGCGACCTTTTGGAGCGCCTCCTGGTCGTTGTTCTGCGTAGCGATGTACGCCGGGCAGGCCGTGCATACGAGTCCACAGTAAGCGATCATCTTCTCCATCGTAGTTCCTCCTTTTGGAATTACTCCTTCCCCATGCATGAAGCGGCCATTCCCGTTTGCTCCAGCTTATCATACTCAGCGCATCGTTTTGAAGTATATGGTTGTAAAAAGAGGCTCTTCGCTGTTTCGAGTGGGTAGTGAGCCTGTTGCGTAAACATTTTCTACTACTCGTCTTCAAGCTTACTCCCTGATTTCAAGCATTTTACCGCAGAGGGCGCAAAGATCGCTGAGATGAAGCATTGAGGTTCCTATCCCGCTCTCTGCGTGCTCCGCGTTCTCGGCGGTGAAAGCCTCTGTTCGGGTCTCCGTCCTTGCTCCGCAACCCGCATGGAGAAGCGAGCACTCGGACGACGGGGATAAACCCTGCTGCTACAGAGAAAGGTGCCGAGCAACGCATGGATAACGGGGGTTCCGTAGCGGCGTAGCTTGCCTGCGCCGGTGGGAACGGGATCACGAATGGCGGGGATAAACCCCGCCGCTACAGAGAAGAGCGGGATTAGGGACTAAACGAGT
>Ga0307428_1000452_pt1 | contig 27056 bp, 18 predicted proteins | sample SalMarWE160240MG_FD_202161 | JGI IMG/M metagenome (GOLD analysis project Ga0307428, IMG submission 202161) | Salt marsh sediment microbial communities from the Plum Island Ecosystem LTER, Massachusetts, United States - WE1603-240 | ecosystem: Environmental > Aquatic > Marine > Intertidal zone >...
TAATATTAAGTTCAGTAGATCCACCACTTCATACAAAGATCGTTCCTATTAATAGTACAATTGCTCCTGGTAAAAACTACTATGTTGTTTATATACCAAAGAGCCTTGATGCTCCATTTATGCTAGTAGTAAGTAATGATTGCAGATATTATAAAAGAGTAAATTTTTCTTCAATAAAAATGCTTGATAACGAAGTTAGAGCATTAATGGAGCTAAACTTTAAATTAAAACAGGAGAGTTTATCTGATATCAAAAAACATCTTATTTTATTTTACGAAACCAATGCTGAACAAGATGAAAGTGAATATTTGAGGTTATCTTTTAAAACCAATCAGAAAATAGATATCTCAGCATTTGATTTAATGTTTTTTAGGGATAAAGAATATTACATGAATGGTTTATTAAAAAATCATAACATTTCAAATTATGAAAAAGGTAAAATTATAGAATGTGGATTATTCGATAAAGATGGTTATGATGATTATAACAGGAATTATATTACCCTCAATGAAGATGGGTATATAGAATATGTTCATCTGGGAATATGTATTGAATCGAGCATTGGAAAGCAGTTAAACTCTTATCGTTTCATACCTGACCTCATAGGATTTATCTATTTTATCAAAGATTTTTGTATTAAATATAACATTCTTAGTGAATGTTTATTATATTTTGAAATAAATGAAATTAAAAAAACTTTGCTGGTTTCATCTAGTAGCATTAGATATACCAACAGGCAATATAGTTTAGTTGACAAGTGGGAAGATGATAAAAGCATAACTTCATCAGAACTAATTAGTAATTCAAATGAAATAATTAAATATTTTGCCGATAGGCTCTATCATAATTATGGATACGACAATTGTCCAAATATTATAGATGACAATGGCATTCTAAAATACTATTTTAGATAAAAAATTTCTGATATTAGACCATGAAAAATGTTATAATAATTGATGTAAATACATATTAGTTTCGAGGGATTGCCAGATACCTCTAGTTGGTTTTTTTTGGAGTCAACCTGCAAGCAGAGACTTCTATCATTTAGTTGTAAGATTCCTAGATCATAAATATAATTCCTAAAAGATGTGCAAAATGGATACAAAAGTATTTATAGCTATTATTCATAAAGAAAAAGATTTATTTATCGCAGAATGCCCGGAAATTAGTACTCTAAGTCAAGGACTAACAATTAAAGAATCACTTTACAATTTAAAAGAAGCTACAGAATTATATCTTGAAGAATTTCCAGCTCCAGATGTAAACCAGCCTATAATAGCTACCTTTGAGGTTTCTAGTGTCTGAATTAAAAATAAATGATATTTGATAAAGATTAAATATTTTAATAATATACAAACAACAGATCTCACCACGCCTCTTAACAATGCGTACCAGGGTGAGACTTTTCATTTGTTAATATCTTTCTTTTAACCAAATATTTAAAATAAATTTGATCCTAATAGAAACTGTAAGACAGATTTTTAACATATCTCCACTATGCTATAATGTCATAGTTTCAATTGTATTTTTTTACTTAAAAATTTAATCATTGAAAATAATTCTAGAGCATTAATACACCTGTATTAGGCTAATATGGTTTGGAGAAGAAATGAAGACAAAATTAAAAATAGTTTACTGGAAGGGTGAAAAATTCTGGTTAGGTAAAATTCTTGAACATCCTGAAATTATGAGCCAGGGCGAAACTATTGAAGAACTTGAAGAAAACTTAATAGACGCATATAAGTTAATGTTAATGGACGATGTCCCTTCAAATTATAAGCTTAAAGAAATATCTGTATGAAGCGCTGTGAATCAACTGTTGTCTTTTCCATCCCACCTGAAGTATGCCTTTTCTAAATTTATTTGCCAAAATAATTCTTGTACTAAATAGAAAAAATAAATTGAATTAATACAGTTCACTTGTATAATAGTAACTATAGAATTTTGCTTTTGTAGTGTAAAAATTTAAGTATAGCCTAAGAAATATACCCTATTTAGTCGGCTTATAGCGTAAAAAGTTATTGGAGTTAGCCTGTAAGCCGAGTTATAGCCTAAAAAAATTTTAAAAGAACTCTTATAAAGCCTAAAATTTTACAATTCTTTATTTTCTTCTATTTATAATTTCGCTATAATCCCTATAAATAAAAATTATGGTACAGGTCTTAAAATAAAACAATGAAAATATTTCAGGCAAAAACCGGCGATTTAATACAGAAAGCGTACAAGCTCCGCATCGAGGTATTTGTAAAGGAACAAAACGTTCCCCCTGATATTGAATGTGATGAATATGATAAGGAAGCAATCCACATCATAGGTATTGATGAGAAATCCGGCGAATGTATTGCCTGTGGCAGACTGGTAGTAAAGGATGGAATAGCAAAAATAGGAAGAGTGGCAGTTAAAAAAGACTTCCGCAAAAAAGGATACGGCACAAAGATATGCCAGGAGCTTATAACTATGGCAAGAGAGGCCGGCATAAGAGATATAAGATTACACTCACAGCTTGAAGTAGCCACCTTTTATGAAAAACTGGGTTTTAAGCCATACGGGAAAACTTTCATGGAAGCCAACATCAAACACATTGCCATGAAACTCATAAATCCCCGATAGTAATAGTAGGAATTTATTTCAAATACTCTTCTTAAAGAATTCCTATAAGCGCAACTCAAAGAAGTTATCTCTTAAATTCAATTATCGCCACACTAAAATAATAAATTTATTACAATATTTCTAAATATGCTATAATTTCACCAAGTGATATTATCTTTAATGCGAAAGGAATCATTATGAAAAAATGGTTTATTCCCGTAGCTTCTATCCTGTTTATTGCCCTTCTTGCCCTGCCTTTTAACTTTCTATTCGCAGCACCGGGGCTTCTAACCAATGCTGATTTTGAAACAGGTGACTTTACCGGATGGACCACTTATATAGACCCTTCACACGCATTTAATAATGTAAGCATTGAAACTGAAGGCGGAGGTTCAAATAGTTATGCAAGAATTGATTCTTATACAGGTGACTCATACATTTTGCAGAAAATACCTGTTAGCTCTCCCTATCTTTCCATGAGTCTTGAAGTAAGAAACAATATTAATACTTATATTGACTCTTTTTATATAAAAGTAGAACTCCTTGATGATGGAGATAATGTAATTGCAAGCGGTACATTAACGGATACCAATAATTATCCGGAATGGACTACTTTAGTATTCAATGCTATCGGGCTTTTGCCTCTATTGCCTCCAGGAACAATTGCTGCTACGAAAGCTATAAATATATTTTTTGGGGTAGATAACAGTGAAGCTCAACCTGCCATTACTGATTTCGATAATATTATACTTACTTACCAGGAAACAGAAGAAGTTGGTTCTGCATCTGAAAAGAAAGTCTGGGTAAGAGACCATGATATAACCTGTTATCAGGTATGGGTAAATGATGATAACAACTTCGAGTTTGTATTCTGGTGGGAGTATGCAAACAATAACTGGGTCCAAATTTATGATATGTCAGGAAACCTTGTGTTTGAAATAGACATGAAAAAAGGAAATACACACTTTGAAGCGCCACTGCCAGATGGAATGTATACTGTAAAGACGCTCCATGAAGCAGGCAATATATTGCAGGAATTTATTATTGGAAAGCCATAAAATAAAAATAGCTTATCTTCTTTCCTTTAAAATATAGGAAAACTTAATAATCTGAAAACAAAAAGAGGCAGAGGTTGTTACAGACGGAAATAAATAAATTAGCCCCTCCTAAGTTATTCTAATTTATATCTTATTACTCCCCCATAACCTGTATATAAACATCACGTGAACGGGGCCTGTTATCATGGTCAATAACCACTATCTGCTGCCAGGTCCCCAGAATCGGACTGCCACCAGAGACCGGCACAGTAATGCTCGGTCCCATAAATGTGGCCCTAAGATGTGAAAATCCATTATCATCTCCCCAGGTCTGTGAGTGCCTGGTATGCTTGCTGCTGGAAACAAATTCTTCCAGCTGGTCTTTCATATCTTCTACCAGAGCCGGCTCGTATTCAATGGTCGAAACCGAGGCAGTGGAACCAACTACAGAAACGTTTACCAGCCCATTTTTTATACCGGACTGGCCAATAATCTCTTTTACATTTGCTGTAATATCTTTAATATCGGAATATCCATTTGTAGAAACTGTTATTTTTTTGCCATATACCATATCATTCCTCCTCAATTAAAATAGGACCTTAATAATATTTAACCTTAAAGTACAAAGATAATTTTTAATGATTAATTTTATTATATAAATATAGGAAAAATATAAAAGAATTTAATTTAAATTTTAGCTCACAGTGCAAAAAAACTTAACTAAAAAAGTTCTAAAAATAATTGAATAAGCAGAACACTAACCGTATAATTCTTTTTGTATAATAATAAAGACAGAATCTTTACGGGAGGTATTATGTGGTACAGGGATGAAATAAATAATCTTATACAAAAAAACGACCTTAAAACACTTTTAAAAAAATCAGCAGAACTCCACGGACATATATGCAGCTATTCCGCTTACGGCGTAAAAGCAGGTTGCTATGCTATGAGAAGCCTGGCTCTTACCAGTGAAGGAATGGAAGAAGTAATTGCTATAGTAGAAACCAACAATTGCTTTAGTGACGGCATACAGCTTACCACCGGCTGTACTTTTGGTAACAATGGCCTAATTTTCAAAGACATAGGAAAAACAGCCGTTACCGTTATAAACCGTAAAAACAGCCGCGCCATAAGACTTTCCCTGAGAAAAGACTACCTTGATTTAAATGAAAAAAAATATCCGGAGGTCTCCGAATTATTCAGGGAAATCATGGCAACAAGAAAAAAAGTTTCCACTAATATAATTCAGAAGTTTCTCTCACTCTCAGAGCAAATGGCAATGAAAGAAATGGATGTTCCTGAAGAAGATATATTTGATATAAAAAGATTCACAATGAAAGCTCCTGAGTATGCACCCATATATAAATCGGTAACCTGCAGTATTTGCGGTGAGAACATAATGGAGAACAGAGCACGCATAAAAAACAATGAACCTGTCTGTATAGGCTGTGCCGGAGACAGTTATTTCTATCTGGATGGTTTCGGCATTAGTTATTCTTCGTCTTCCTCGGCATGCGTAAGTCCATAGATAACACTATCTTCCAGCGCCTGCCAGCTTGCTTCTATTATATTTTCTGATACTCCAATGGTCCCCCAGCTTCCCTTACCATCTGAAGTTTCAATCAAAACTCTTACCACTGCTCCTGTGCCTTTCTTTTCATTCAGGACTCTCACCTTAAAGTCAGTCAGGGTTATCTTTTTTAATACAGGATAACAGTTCTCAATTGCCTTTCTCAGAGCCTTATCCAGGGCGTTAACCGGACCGTTGCCTTCTGCAGTTTCAATTATCCTTTTCCCTTTTATTTGAACCTTTACAGTTGCCTCGGACATCATACTGCCATCCTCTCTTTTCTCATTTAAAACCCTGAAACTTTCCAGTTTGAAAAATTTTTTCTTTATTCCGGCAATTTCTTTAACCAGCAATTCAAAACTTCCATCTGCAGCTTCAAACTGATAGCCTTTATGCTCCATATTCTGGACCCTGTTTAATATTTCACTGACTCTTTCCAGTTCACCTTCCAGATTAATTCCGAATTCTTTTGCTTTGATAATTATAGATTTCTTTCCAGAAAGTTCGGAAATCAGTATTGTCCTACTATTTCCCACAACTTCCGGGTTTATATGCTCAAATGCACTTGAAAGTTTGCTTACCCCGCTTACATGCATGCCGCCTTTATGAGTAAAAGCATTGCGCCCAACAAACGGCTGGCTGGGATTCCCAATCTGATTTGCAGTTTCATTTACAAATCTTGAAAGGCTGGTTAAATGTTTTAAACTTCCTTCCTTTAAACATCTTTTATTTAATTTTATTTCCAGATTGGGTATTATCTGACACAGGTCTGCATTGCCGCACCTTTCACCATAACCATTTATTGTCCCATGAACCATCCTTATTCCCTTTTGAACAGCCAGTACGGTATTGGCCACCGCACATCCACTATCGTTATGGAAATGTACTCCTATTTCACCCCTGACTTTCTTTTTCACCTTATCAATTATCTCAACAACCTCCCCGGGAAGGACACCTCCATTGGTATCGCAAAGAGCCAGATAATCAGCACCCGCCCCGGCGGCCACCTTTAAGGTTTCCATTGCATACTTTGGATTCTCATTAAAACCGTCAAAAAAATGCTCCGCATCAAAAATAATTTCAGGAAAATACTTTTTTAAATACTCAATTGAATCAAAAATCATACTTAAATTATTTTCAAGAGAAGTTTCTATAACTTTTTCCACATGGGTAACAGATGACTTGCCCACCACACATACGGAATCCGTGCCCGACTGGAGCAATTGCTTTATGTTTTTATCATCTTCCACTTTAATATTTTTATACCTGGTCATTCCAAAGGCAACTATTTTAGAATACTGAAACTTTTTATTTTTTAGTTTTTCAAATAACTCCATCTCCTTGGGATTAGAGACAGGAAATCCAACTTCAATATAATCAATTCCAATATCATCAAATCTTTCAATAAGCTGTAACTTATCATTAACCGAAAAAGATATATCCGCCCTCTGGGCGCCATCTCTTAAAGTGGTATCAAGAACATATACTTTATCTTTATTTTTTGATTCACTATTCATCTCATTCATTCTGGTATTTCCTTTTCAAAAAAATTTTAAATGATTCTTATTTATAAATTTATTTATTTTTCACTTACCTTAAAAACCATTATTCAACAGATAACCATGCAATAATGCCATTTATTTAAATAGAGCATACAGTCAAACAGGACTATCTTTCTATATTATCCCTGGTAAAATTTATATACCCCCCGCTTTTTATTATACCCTGTATAAAATCAGGAAGCGGTTTTATCTCAAAAACTCTATCTTTCGTAACATCACTGATTGTCCCGCTGCTTAAATCAATTTCCAGTCTGTCTTCATCTTCTATAAAACTGCCTGCCTCTTCGCTTACGATAACCGGGAGCCCTATGTTTATGGAATTTCTGAAAAAAATCCGCGCAAACGATGCGGCTATTACTACCTTTACTCCGCTTGCTTTTATTGATAACGGAGCATGTTCCCTGGAAGAACCGCAACCAAAATTACTGCCTGCCACTATTATTTTTCTTTCCTTCACCCTGCGTTTAAAATCTTTGTCCAGGTCCTCAAAACAGTGAGAAGCCAGCTCGCTTTCATCGGTTGTATTAAGATATCTTGCCGGTATTATTACATCGGTATCAATATTATCACCATATTTTATTACACTTTCCCTTATTATCATTATATAACCTCCCCCGGTGTTGCTATCCTGCCGGCTATTGCAGATGCAGCTGCCACCGCAGGCCCGCTCAGGTATACTTTACTTTCAGGATGGCCCATTCTTCCCACAAAATTCCTGTTGGTGGTAGAAACTGCTACCTCACCTTCAGCCAGAACACCCATATGACCTCCAAGGCAGGGCCCACAGGTAGGTGTGCTTACCGCGCAGCCAGAATTAATAAAAGTCTCAATATAACCTTTCCTGAGAGCCTCAAGATATATATTCTGGGTCGCAGGAATTATTATGGTTCTCAAATTATCGTTTACCTTTTTATTTTTTAAAATTTCTGCCGCAATCTTCAGATCCTCAACCCTCCCATTGGTGCAGGAGCCTATCACCACCTGGTCAATTTTAACATCTGCTAAACCCTTTGCATTCCTGGCATTGGAGGGAAGATGCGGAGTTGACACCTGGAGTTCTATATCCGAACAATCTATATTATATATTTTCTCATATTCTGCATCGGGGCCGCTATAAAATACTTTATAGTTTCCATCAGATCTTGACTCTAAAAATTCTTCTGTTTTTTTATCTACCCCGAATATCCCAAACTTTCCCCCGGCTTCTATTGCCATATTGGACATGGTAAATCTGGAATCCATAGAAAGTTCGTCTACGGCAGGTCCGCTGAATTCCATTGATTTATAAAGTGCTCCATCCACTCCAATCAAACCAATTGTGTACAGAATAAGGTCCTTGCCGGTTATCCATTCTTTTAACTCTCCCGAGTAAACAAACTTAATGGTGCCCGGAACCATAAACCAGAGCCTGCCTGTGGCCATTGCCACAGCAGCATCAGTGCTTCCAACTCCTGTTGAGGCAGCCCCGAGTGCGCCGTATGTACAGGTATGTGAATCAGCACCTACTACAAGATTACCCGGAAGCACCAGCCCTAACTCAGGCAGCAATGCATGCTCTATACCCATTCTTCCAACTTCAAAATAATTTTTAATATTATGTTTCCTGGCAAATTCCCTTATAAACTTGCACTGCTGTGCGGATTTTATATCTTTATTCGGGGCAAAATGGTCGGGTACTATAACCACCTTTTCCCTGTCAAACACTTCCTCTTTCCCTATCTTCTCGAATTCTTCTATGGCTATAGGCATGGTTATATCATTTGCAAGCACAATATCCACATTTGCATTTACTATCTCACCCACGGATACATACTCTCTTCCACAGTGTTCTGCGAGTATTTTTTGCGCCATTGTCTGCTGTTTGTTTTTTTTGCTGTTCACTCTTATGTAATTCCTTTCTGATAATCTCACCGGATAACAATATAGAACCTTAAAAACTCAATTATCCTTCGCCTCTACAATTCTATTCATAGCTCCGATATACGCCTTTATACTGGCCTCAACTATATCTGTGCTTATACCGCTGCCCATGACTTCAACGCCATTGGTACTTACCACTACCTTAACCGAGCCCAGAGCATCTTTCCCGCCGGATACAGCTTCTATATTATATTCTATTAACTTCACTTTCATTTTGGTTATTTTATCAATAGCTTTAAATGAAGAATCAACCGGCCCGTCTCCTTCCGAGGTACTCTCGCTTAGTTTACCATTTACTTCTATGCCTACTGAAGAAGTAGCTCTAATATCTGAACCGCTTTTAACCCTGTAATATTTAAGCTGGAAATGCTCCTCAACCCCGTGTATTTCATTTTCTACTATCGCTTTTATATCCTGGTCATTTATAGCTCCTTTTTTTTCTGCGAGTTCTTTAAACCTCTCAAAAGCTTTTTCCATTTTTTCCCCGTCAAGCTGTATACCGATTTCTGACAGTCTTCCTGCAAACGCATGCCTTCCTGAATGTTTGCCCAGCACAAGTTTCGATGATTTTAATCCAATATCTTCCGGTCTTATTATTTCATAAGTGGACCTGTCCTTCAGCATCCCGTCCTGATGTATGCCCGCTTCATGACTGAATGCATTTTTCCCCACTATCGCTTTATTTGGTGCAACAATATAACCGGTTAAAGACTTCACCATACTGCTCGTCCTCATAATCTCACCAATATTAATATCGGTATATAACCCCAGGTCTTTTTTCCTTGTGTCAACAACCATTACAACTTCTTCAAGTGAGGCGTTGCCCGCTCTTTCACCAATACCATTTACCGCACACTCCACCTGTCTTGCTCCATGCTTTACAGCAGCAAGCGAATTGGCAACTGCAAGCCCGAGGTCATTATGACAGTGGACGCTTACTATAACATTTTCAACCCCGGAAGTATTCTCAAAAATATAGTCTATCAACTGCCCGAACTCGTCGGGAATTGTATATCCAACCGTATCCGGAACATTTATCACGCTGGCCCCGTTTTTAATAGCAACTTCAAATAGTTTGCAGAGAAATACACGGTCACTCCTGGTTGCATCCATGGCTGAAAACTCAACCGTATCTGTATATCTAAGGCTCCTTTTTACTGCTTCAGCTGCAAGCTCAAGCACCTCTTCCCTGCTTTTTTTTAACTGATATTTAAGATGAATATCAGACGATGATATAAAAGTATGTATTACCGGCAGGGCAGCTTCTTTAAGTGCTTCTCCCGCAGTATCTATATCCTTAAAATTTGCTCTGGCCAGAGCCGCCACTTTCCTGTCCTTAATTTTAGCCGATATTTCTTTTACAGAATTAAAATCACTTTTTGATGAAATTGGAAAACCTGCTTCTATGATATCCACATTTAATTTAGCAAGCTGCCCGGCAATTCCTAATTTCTCCCCGGTATTTAGATGAATACCCGGTGCCTGCTCTCCATCACGAAGAGTAGTATCAAAAATATAGACCTTATTTTTTACACCTTTCATTACTAACCACTTACTTTCTATTCCAAAAACGCACCCCTGGATTTCTTTAATCCCTGTAATGCTTTTTAAATTATTATCACCAGATATATCCTTTTCCTCAAATTGCTTAAAACTATTTACTGGTAAAGATTGACTATCTTTATATTCTTAAAGCCTGATAGTCTCTTAAATTCTTCAAGTATCTCCGGAGTTACTTCGTTGTCCAGATTCAACCCCATAACTGCATCGCCGCTTAACTTCTTCCTGCCCACGTGCATTGATGCAATATTTACCCCGAGCTCCCCAAAAGCGGTACCTATTCTTCCTATCTGACCAGGGATATCCTTGTATTTTATAAATGCCATATACCTGGAAGGAACCATATCTATTTCAAATTTATCTATTGCTATAAATCTCGGGGTATCCTTTTTACCGGTAGTCGTCGCTGAAATAGAAAGCTCACCATTTTTGCCCTCACCTGCCAGGGTAATTAAGCTCACATAATCTTTTGATTCGCCGCTTTTTACTTCTTTAACTTTCAGGCCCATCCCCCTGGCCAGCAGGTCTGCATTTACCAGGTTAACGTTCTCCGCTGAATATCTCTCAAGTATTTTTACCAGTATGAGGGAAGTCAGAATCCTTACATCAAATTCCGATACCCTGCCAAAATATCCTATTTTAAGGCTATCCAGATTGCCCTCAAATAAATTTACAAAAAGGCTGCCCAGGTCTTCACACAGCTCAAAGAAAGGCCTGAGGATATCCATAAGTTCCGGTCTTATAGCAGGCGCATTCACAGGAAAAGCAGCTGTCCTTCCATTTAAAACATCTATAACCTGGTCAGCAATTATAGTTCCTGCCCTGTCCTGAGCTTCTTCCGTGGACGCTCCCAGATGAGGGGTGCATACAACTTTTTTCAATTTGAAAACAGGCGAGTCGGTACATGGTTCTTTCTCATAAACATCAAGCGCCGCTCCCCCTAACTTACCGTCTTCAATGGCTTCTGCAAGATCCTTTTCAACTATAATTCCGCCTCTCGCCACATTCAGGATAATGGTGCCCTTTTTCATTTTATAAAATTCTTTCTTATTAAACATCCCTACAGTATCCTTATTCTTGGGTAGATGTATTGAAATAAAATCAGCTTCACTGTAAAGGCCCTCCAGTTTGCTGGCTTTCTTTATTTCAAGCTGCCTGAACCTATCCTCGGAAACAAAAGGGTCATAGGCTATAACCTTTACACCCAGACAAATCGCTTTCCTGGCAACCAGTCCTCCTATCTGCCCGAAACCGATTATTCCCAGGGTCTTTCCCTCAAGCTCTATGCCTTTGAACTTTGATTTCTCCCACTTTCCGCTTTTCAGAGAAAAATTAGCCTCGGGAATTTTTCTGGCAACTGAAAGCAGCAGTGCTATTGTATGCTCTGCCACAGTGACTGCATTACTGGTAGGAGCATTAACTACCAGAATTCCTTTCCTGGTAGCAGTTGGGACGTCAATATTATCCACTCCTATCCCCGCTCTTCCTATAACTTCCAGCTTATCAGAAGCTTCAATAATATCTGCTGTAAGCCTGGTGGCGCTTCTTATAATTACCGCATTTATACCTTTAATCTCCTCTTTAAGCTTTTCTGGCGTAAGGTTCTTCTTCTCCTCCACCACAAAATCATGCTCCAGCTTTTTCCTGGACTCTTCTGAAATGCCGTCGGTAATTAATACTTTCTTATTCATATTTATTCACCCTTAAATTCCATTTTTAAACTTTCAAGAATCAAGATAATTATTTTCCATAAATGTCTTTTCTGCTTCTGCAATTCCCGAGCCTATCTCAAATTGAAATCCGATTTCTTTTAACGTCATCTCCAGAGCACTGATTGCAATAATAACATCAAACATTCCAAAATATCCAAGATGCCCTATTCTTATTATTTTTCCCGAAAGTTTTCCCTGCCCTCCGGCGATGGTTACACCATATTTTACTCTCATAATTTTAGTAAGTTCCCTGGCATCAATTCCTTCCGGAACAATAATGGAAGTTACCGAGAATCCCCTTTTATCTCTGTCTTTAACCAGAAGTTCCAGCCCGAGCTTTTCTGCTGCCTTCCGGGTAGCGAGCGCCATTACCCTGTGTCTGTTAAAAACTTTTTCCAGCCCCTCTTCCAGTAATAAATCCAGTGCCTTATTCATGGACACAATTATTGATATGCCCGGAGTCCAGGGTGATTGCGGCGGTGTTTTATGTAAATAATTTCTTGCCGTTGCCAGATCAAAATAAAACCTGGGAATATCTGACTTTTCATTAAGCTTCCATGCTTTATCGCTAACACTGATAAATGCAATTCCCGTTGGTGCACTTAATGCCTTCTGAGAGCCGCCGATTACGACATCAAGGTTCCACTCGTCTGTCCTTAGGTCTGACGCTCCCAGGCCGCTTATAGCATCCACTATAAAAATTGCGGGATAATTTTTTACTATACTGGCTATAGTTTCAACATCATTTAAAGCTCCGGTTGATGTTTCACTAAACTGCAGTATAACTCCTTTTATCCCGGGGTTTTCATCCAGAATCTTTTTGATATCACCGGGTTCTGCTGTATCTCCCCATTCATAATCAAGAGAAAAGACCTCCAGACCGTATTTTAAGGTCATCTTCTTAAATCTTTCACCGAAATTACCAATATTTACAACCAGCACTGCATCATCCCTGGAAAAGAAATTTACTATACTTGCCTCCATGGCACCTGTCCCTGAAGAAGTCAGTATGAAAACATCATTTTTAGTTTGCAATAATCTTTTTAATTTATCGGTCACTTCAACAAAAATTTTTGAAAATTCAGGAGACCTGTGATGCATAAGAGGCCTGGCATGTTCAAGTAAAACTTCCTCGGATATAGGCGTAGGTCCCGGAGTCATTACATATTTTTTTATCATACTTTCCCCTTCTAAAAAAATTTTTTACAATTTTTAATTAAAACAATGAAATCCAGAATATATTTTTAACCTTTCAACCTGTATATTTCTTCCGGCAATCTATTATTTTAACCGGGCCTTTATTTACCAGAGTATAAATATTCCCATTTTAATAATTACAAACTTCTCTGTCACCATCCTGTTCTAAATTGATTTAATACTTGCTGCCTCTGGTACACGCGATTTTGCCCGTCCTTATCAGCTCAAGTATTCCAAAAGGCTTTATCAGGTCCTCAAGGGCTTTAACCTTACTGCTGTTTCCGGTAATTTCGATTATTAGCGTCTTTTTACCCACATCCACTATATTTGCCCGAAAAATACTCACTATTTCCAGTATTTCGGGCCTGATTTTTGAATCGGCGGATACTTTTATAAGCACCAGCTCTCTTTCCACAATATTCTGAGGGTCTAGTTCCTTAATTTTTATTACATTTACCAGTTTGTATAGCTGTTTTATTATCTGTTCAATGCTCTGTTCTTCCGCTTCAACCTCCATTGTAATCCTTGAAGTTTTCTCATCTTCTGTTGGACCCACCGCAAGGCTTTCAATATTAAATCCTCTCCTGCTAAAAAGGCCGGATATTTTTGCCAGTACACCTGCCTTATTCTCAACTAAAACTGAAATAATATGATTCATAATATCACCTGCTATCCATATAAGTTTTTCTCTAAATACATTCTAACATATCACTTATTGAGGAACCCGGTGCTACCATAGGATATACGTTCTCCTCTTTTTCTATCCAGAAATCAACCAGAACTACCTTATCAATTTCCAGAGCTTTTTTGATGGCACCTTCTATTTCATCTTTTTTTGTAACCCTTAAACCGACTCCTCCATACGCCTCAATTAGTTTTACGAAATCAACGCTTCCATCAATAGAGGTACTGGAATATCTCTTATTCCAGAATAACTCCTGCCACTGTCTGACCATACCAAGATACCCGTTATTAAGAAGCATAATTTTAATATTTATTTTATTTGCAACTGCAGTAGCAAGTTCCTGCGAAACCATCTGTATGCTCCCGTCACCTGATATATCAACCACCACTTTATCCGGCATTCCCGCTTTTGCACCAATTGACGCAGGCAGGCCAAAACCCATGGTTCCGAGCCCACCCGAAGTTATGAGTGTCCTTGGCCTGGTAAATTTATAAAACTGCGCAGCCCACATCTGGTTCTGGCCAACTTCTGTGCATATAATTGCATCTCCCCGGGTTAATTCATGTATTTTCTCCACAATATAAGCGGGTTTAACCCCGTCTGAATCTCTGTCATATTTCAACGGATGGTCCTCTTTTAATTTTTTAATTCTTGATAGCCACCCTTTCCTGTCAGGCTTTCCCTTTTTGTCAATATATTTTTCATATTCATTTTTTAAATCAGTAAGAACTATCTTTGCATCTCCTACAATAGGAATCAGAGCCCTGATATTTTTACCTATTTCTGCAGGGTCAATATCTATATGGATTACTTCCGCTTCCGGCGCAAACTCCGATAGCTTACCCGTGACCCTGTCGTCAAATCTAACCCCTACCGCGATAATTAGGTCTGTTTCTGTAAAAGCCAGATTTGCATACTTTGTTCCATGCATTCCGGCCATGCTTAAAGATAAGGGGTCTGTCTCCGGGAAAGAACCCATTCCCAGAAGTGAATTTATTACCGGAATTTTACTGACCTCTACAAACTTTCGCAAAGCTTCACTTGCATTTGATAAAATTACCCCTCCGCCTGAAAAAATTACAGGTTTTTTGCTCTTCGCTATTTTTTTTGCTGCTTCTTTAATCTGTTTGAGGTTACCTCTAAGAGTTGGCTTATATCCGGGTAGCTCAATAGCCACCTTAAAGTTATCATCAATTAAATCAGTAGTCAGGTCAACCGGTATATCAACTAAAACCGGACCGGGCCTTCCGGTGGACGCGACTAGAAATGCTTCCCTTATAACCTGCGGTAAATCTCTAATATCTTTTACCAGATAATTCTGCTTGGTTATTGGAGCGGTTATGCCTGTTATATCTGCTTCCTGAAAAGCATCCGTTCCAATCAGGTTGGTTCTGACCTGTCCTGTTATAGCAACTACCGGTATCGAATCCATCTGGGCATTGGCAATACCTGTTACCAGATTGGTTCCGCCCGGTCCCGATGTCGCTATACAAACACCGGTTTTTCCGGTTGCCCTGGCGTAACCATCCGCTGCATGCGCTGCTCCCTGTTCATGTCTTACCAGTATATGTCTGATACCACTATCATATAATGCATCATACAGGGGAATGACCGAACCGCCGGGATAGCCGAATATGACCTCTACACCCTCTTTTTCTAAACATTTTACTATCATCTGTGCGCCACTTATTTTACTCATAATAAAATCACCCCTGTACTTGTAACAACATTATAACAAATAATTTTGATAATTATATCACTTTTATCTGACTTTTTATAATTTATTTTAAAAAATTTTTTTTATTTTTAAAAAATTTATAACCATAAAATATTTAAACATAATACTGTTCAATTTATCGCCTGCCGGCTTTACTCCTTTTATATTTTAGAATTACATTTTCAAAATATCCCGATTATAAGGTATACAGAAATAAGAGTTACTTATAAAAGAATTCTCAGGATTATTGCTTCTAATATGCTGGTAACAACTATCCTGAAAATTAGGATAGAATACCGACCAGAAGTAATAGACAGACTAAAATTAAAAGAATACAAACAGAAACAGTAGCAGCATTATTTATACTAATCCAGCCGCTCCGACTTTTAAAACAGTTATTCAAAAACCTGTTTTCCAATTTTTTCAAAAATATTTTTCTATTTGTATCCATAATAATCATTAAAAGTTTATTTGAGGAAATATAATAACATAGATAAATTACTAAAACAATTAGAAAATAAAATAATTATAAAAAATAGAGTTTAAGTTTTATATAAAGCTTAAACTCTATTTACCAGGCTGCCCCTTATGCGCTTTTACCCTTTACAGGGTTACTTAAATTTTTTTAGCCTGTGTAATTGTTATTATTGCAACTGAAACATTACTCAACAATATTAATTTCAGTCCCTTCTTTAAACTCATCTTCTTCCCCTCTATTTATTGCTTCCTGGGATTTTGACCTGTACTCCTGCACCAGAAGATGTCCCTGATTTAAATTCAATACCGCATTAAAATTTTCTATGGCTTCAGAATAATATTTTAATCTGTACATAATTAAGCCCTGTTTGAATTCTTCATCTACCATTCCCTGCTTATTGGTAACTCCATTTTTACTCAACATTGCAGTGACATCAGAGCTGGGTCTCAAAAAATTTACATTTTCAGTCGTACCCATGGTAAGTACCCCGATCACCTCTCCGCTGTCATTTAAAACAGGACTTCCACTGTTGCCCGGAGCTGCTGTTATATCAACCTGTATAACTTCAGTGCCACCCACCATCTTTTTTGCACTGGTCACACCGGATGCCACAGTCGGGGTCATTATACTTTCCACGCTTACCTCTGCTGTCCATGGATATCCAATAATGGTTATATTATCCTGAATCTCGGTCATTGAGGAATCACCGAGCATAATGCCGGAAAGGGATCTTCCAGTAACCGGTGTTGTCCTGAGAATGGCTAAATCCCGCTGTTCCCACGGGCTCAGGTCAATCAGTTCGGCTCTGGTATAATTTTCATTGGTGTTGTCAGGCAGACCGGCGGTTGCAGTATTAAACTGTACCCAGATTTCTCTATCAGGATCGGGTTTATTTTCACCCTCAATCCTGAAAGTGTTAAAAGCGTTATCCCAGTCCTCATCGGTAAATGTGGTTACATCATAATAATCATTTATATATGCTTCTATTATAGTATATTTTATCTCATCAACTGGAGTATCCACAACATGGGCTGCTGTAATTATATGCCCAGTATTCGGGTTTACACAGAATCCTGTCCCCCCGAGAGGTCCGTAATAGTATAATTCACTCCATTCATCATACCAGGCATCATATACATAGGCATAATAGTAGGTAGCTATATAGCAGACGGAGGGTTGTGCCAGAATAACTCTATCCTGGGAAGTAATTTCATATGATATTTCTTTTGTGCATCCGAAGACAGAAATGCCGGAGATAAAAACCAGAATTAATAAAGGTACGAACCATTTAATTATTCTTTTATTCATTAATCCCCCTTTGTAATCTGAGATTGATATTAATAACAATATTTATAATCATACATATATTATAATTTAAATTATATTTTCTTTTTTTTTGAGAGTCAATAAAATTATTAAATTATTATTATATTTTTAATGATACTTATTATAAAAATTTTATAAAAATAATTATGAATAGTTGAAAATTTTGAAAATAACTTTCCTTTTCCAATATATTTACTTTAAAGACAGCCATAATAAAACTTTTTTACTTCCCATCTTCCAGGTTTAAATAATTGTAAGGAGCACAAAATTATGAAATTAAATACTAACATGTATAATATTCTATATAATATCCCGTAAACACACTGACATACAAACTGAGATCATGGAAAATTTAAACAGACATTTTGAAAAAAGTTATAATACCGGTGAGATAACCGGGCCTGACGCTGTGGGAACAAGCAGAATTCCACGTGTTAAAGGCAACCGGGGTTATATAAAGCTAACCGGAAAAATAACCGGAAATATAATAAGGGATATAAAATTTAAAGCAGAAGGTTGTAACCACACAAAAGCAGCGGCCGGTTGTCTTACTGCTCTGGTCAAAAATAAAGACATGCTTGATTCCACTCTTCTAACCGGAAAAGACATAGAAGACCATCTGGGAGAATTTCCTCCGGGGAAAAAGCATGTTCTTGATACTGCAATAAACGCCCTTAATAATCTTATTACAGATTATTTTTCCGGGCCCCTTGCTTCAAATATTTATAAAGAAAATAAAAATAAAGTAGCAGTAGCTATGAGTGGGGGTATTGACAGTTCAATGGCCGCAAAGATTTTAAAGGACAGGGGCCATCAATTAATAGGCGTAACCTTAAAATTACTTCCCGATGATTTTTACCGGAAAAAGCACAGAAATAATTTAACACGGGAAAAAGATTTTAAAACCGCAAGAATGGTGGCATTAAAATTAAATACTCCCCATATAGTCCTGGATTTAACCCGGCTATTTGAGGATAAGATAATTGAGCCTTTCTACGTTAATTATATAAAGGGGCTCACCCCCAATCCCTGCGTGGAATGCAATAAGTATATTAAATTTGGTATTCTTCTTGAAAAAGTTAAAAATTTTGGCGCAGCTTTTCTTGCTACCGGTCACTATTGCCGAATAGAAAAATCAAAAGACTCAGGATTATATGAACTAAAAAAAGGCGCCGATGAAAATAAAGACCAGAGTTACATGCTGTGGAGACTTGGCCAGGAGCAGATATCACGGATAAAAACTCCTCTGGGAGAATTTTCAAAAATTAATATAAAAAAGGAAACCAGAAAAATTTTTCCCTTCCTGGAAGACAAAAATGAAAGCCAGGATATCTGCTTTATACCCGAAAATAATTATCATTCATTCATAAAGTCCAGATTAAGGGACATTAAAGAAGGGCCGATACTGGACACCGGAGGTAACATTATCGGTACTCATAAAGGATATTTTTTTTACACTATCGGACAGAGAAAAGGACTGGGCATAAGCCACACTGAGCCTCTTTATGTAAAAGAAATATTACCGGATAAAAATATAATAGTAGCTGGCGAGGAAAAAGATATAATGCAAAAAACATTTAATGTAACAAAAAGCAATTTTATTGCCGGAAACCCTCCCGGAAAAATTTTCAGGGCAACAGTAAAGATAAGATATAAAAGCAATGAATCTCCAGCAGAAATAAAAATTACCAGCAAAAATACAGCAGCCATAATTTTTGATGAGCCGCAAAAAGCAATCACCCCGGGCCAATCGGCTGTTTTTTATCACGGTGATGCGCTTTTAGGAGGAGGTGTGATTACAAAAATAACATCTGGCAGAGCCTGAATAACTTTTAGAATAATAAATAACTCAAACAAAAAAATAAACAAATAAAATTTAAAATCCTATTGACATTACTGTTGCTATCTGCTATATTATAAATTGCCTTAGAAAAGGAGGTAACTTTCAGAATTAACTGAAATTTACAAACGAAAGAATGTAAAAAGTAAGTTTTAAATTCTAAAAGAACCTGAGAAAAGTTCTAAGGTTAAGGTCCCAAGATGTTAAGTAGCCTAAGGCGTGAGCTAAGGTAAAAGATAACTTGGGATCCTTTTTTTATTTAGTTTTTCTTTAATTATCCATTTTAATATTGCCGGAAAATAAATGTTTTATTTTTATTTACTTTCATAGTTGCCGCCGCTTACCATAATTTTGATCACCCTCCCCTGCTAACGGCTCCGGGATTAAACTTTAGATTATAAATATCATATAAACCCGGCATCTTTTTTAGTTTATTAAATAAAAATAGTTAAATGGTTCAATCTTAACCGTAAATTAATTGCAAAATAAAATTAAAATAAGTAAAATATTTAAAATTAAAATTTATAAAAGAGGAAATCATGACTAATCCTGAATATGCTTTTTTTGAGGGAAAAATAGTTCCAATCGTAGAAGCTAAAGTAGATATCAGAACCAATGCTCTCCAGTACGGAACGGCAGTTTTTGAAGGAATAAGAAGTTACTGGAACGAAAAAACAAAAACAAGTTATATTTTTAGAATTAAGGATCACTATAAAAGGTTCCTTTCCAGTTGCAGGATAATGATGCTTGATATAAATTATTCCGTTGAAGAGCTCTCCAGCATAACTATAGAATTATTAAAGAAGGAAAAATACACAGAAGATTGTTATGTAAGACCATTTGCCTATAACAGCGGCCTGGACATAGGACCTAAATTAGTTGGCAACAAACAGGACATTTTAATATACTCTATACCGCTCGGTGAATACCTGGATATATCAAGACCCATAAATGTTTGCATATCTTCCTGGGAGCGCGTCTCAGATAACGCAATACCTCCCCGGGCAAAAATAGCCGGCTCTTATGTAAATGCCGCATTTCAAAAAACAGAAGCTCTCCTTAACGGCTACGATGAAGCCCTTGTTCTGACAAATGATGGGAAACACGTAAGTGAAGGAAGTGCCATGAATGTCTTCATGCTAAAAAATGGTAACTTAATCACCCCTCCCGTAACCGATGATATACTTGAAGGCATCACCCGTGATACAGTAATAAAACTTTCCGAAGAAGTCGAGAAAATTAAAGTGGTTGAAAGGTCCATAGACCGGACAGAACTCTATACTGCCGATGAATTATTTTTCTGCGGAACAGGAGCCCAGATTTCATCTATAGGAAGTGTGGATAAGCGGCCTGTTGGAGACGGGAAAATTGGCCCACTTACTAAAAGACTGCAGGAACTTTATTTTAATGTGGCAAAAAATGAAGTTGAAGAATATTCTAACTGGTGCACCAGAGTATAAAAACTAATCTTTTTCAGGACTATTTCTGAAATATATAACAATCTATAATTAACCTGTATAGTATATATCTTTAAAAGATATCACCCGGCACGAGAAATTGTTGGTGATACCCTAACCGTTCTTTTTATTAATAATATTTGAACAAAATTCAGCATAATTACAGAACTTTTTACAGCTGTTCTTGAAGTTAGCTTTAAAATTTTTATCTCTTATATTTTTTATTTCGCCAAGAATATCCTTTTTTAACTGTTTTATTTCATTACTATCAACCGTAATTGATTTTTCTACCCCATCCCCCAGATAAAAAATGCATCCTTTTATATCACTTACCGGTTTACTGTAAATTTCTGATAATGCTGCTATATAAGCTTTCATCTGGAACCCGGCAGAATTTTCGGGATTATTTTGATTTTTATTATTTTTATTTTTAGAATAAGAAGATAATTTATAATCAATAATCCTTAGCTTATTATCCGTCTTGATGTCAACCCTATCGAACCTGCCAACAATATAGTAATCCTTAATTCTCCAGTAAAAAAGCTGCTCCAGCATTATTGACCCTACTTCAGAAAAATTCCATAAATCACTGTTCATAAAATTCTCCAGGTATTTTTCTATCTCTTTATCATTAAAATGGCTCATAACCCTTTCTTTTAAAATTTTATTATGGAACCCGGTCAGAGTTATATTTTTCAAATACCCGTGGACTTCTTCTCCTCTGGCAAGTTGTTCGCTTTCTTTTTCAGGTATAAAATAAATATGTTTCCACCTGTATAGCAGCGGGCATTTTTTATAATCAATAATCCAGGTTAAAGGGAAAAATCTTCTGGTAGTAATATTATCTTCTGGATAGCTCCCATAAGATAATTCAGAATTAATTTTATTTACAATTTCCTGAACCCTGCTATTTTCTATCCGTGTATCCCCTGCTTTTATAACCCTGTTTGCCAGAATCTTCTGATAAAATTCCCACCGGTTCTCATCCGTTACCCTGATATTTTTGCTATCTTTCTTATCAGAATTGATAAAGTTCAGGACATCTTTAAAGTTCTCATAATCTTTATGTGATTGTTCATCGTAATGTGCTCTTATAAAATCCAGGCCTTCTTTATTTATAACCCTCAGGCTGTTACCTTTTACAATATCCTCAAAGAAAGGCACTATTTCTTTTGGCTTAACGCTTTCACTGGCAGAAGCTAAATTATCTTCATATTCACTTGATGACAGAATGAGAATCTTCTTTGCTCTGCTGCATCCCACATAAAAAATTCTTCTTTCTTCTTCTATTTTTATATCTTTTAAAGACTCAGAAAAGCCCCTGGCACTATTAAAATCTTTTTTCTTCTTATATATGCTGTTATCTTTTCTCAGCTCAGAGGGGGCCATAAATCCTCCGGACGAAATTCTTGCCTTATAATCATTTTTCCACAATCCCGGCAGGAAAACTACTTCAAATTCAAGCCCTTTGGCCGCGTGGATACTCATTATTTTTACAGAATTCTCGCCTGAAAATTCCACGCTTTCCGGGTCATCGTAATCTGTTTTCGCCACATCTTTAAGAAAAGTTATAAAGGCTCTAAGATTATTTTCTATATAGCTTTTCTGAAAGTCAGAGGCCACCCTTATAATATTCTCAATATTTTTAATTTTTTTCCGTGCGACGGGGCCGGGACTTGATTTTAATTCATTTATTATCCCCGAATCTTCTATAATCAGGCTGATTAATTCTTTGAGCTCCAGCTCTCCCGATTTACTTATATATAGCTTCAGACTGGAAAGAAAACTGCCCAATCTTTCTTTTGTCTCTCTGCTTAAATAAGTATTCTTTTTATAATCTGCTATTCCTTCAATTATATTCATACTATCATTGGGATCAGATGAATTTCTTTTAATAAAAAAAATATCCCTGTCACAAATTTTATATTTTTCTGATTTAAGCAGATACACTACTGATATCTCATCATTTATATCCTCTATAACCCTGAGCCATGAAATAATAAATAAAATCTCCGGCTCAAAGAAAAAATTCTTTCCCCCTATCAGCTCAAATTTAATACCGTTAGCTTCCAGTTCTCCGGTAATCTTTTCAAACTTTTTCCTTCTGGCAAGAATAGCCATTTGCCTTAATTTAATCCCTCCGGCCGCCAGATACTTTATAATCCCTGCAATCTCTGCTGCCTCTTCTTCATGAGTTTTTTTATAATAAAATATAACCTCTGATGGCTTACTCTTATCTTCAGACTTTAGCTCTTTTTCAAATCTTTTACTATTTGAAGAAATAACCCTGTTTATTGAGTTTATGATGTTATTCCCGGATCTGAAATTAGTGGTAAGAAAAAAATCATGCACATTACTGTTCTTAAATTCTTCAAGCCTGTGAAAATTTAATATGTTCTCCACACTGGCCCCCCGGAAAGAATAAATCCCCTGGTCATCATCTCCCACAACCACTATCCTGTTGTCCCCGGGTTTATAAAGCATGGAAAGAAGATATGCCTGTGCTATATTGGTATCCTGGAATTCATCAACGAATATATATTCATATCTCTGCTGGTACCTGGCTCTCATTGACTTTCTCTCCCGGAGTAAAAGATAAGGCATAAATACCTGGTCGGGGTAATCTATACAGTTGCTTTCAATCTTCCTTCTTTCATATCTTTGATAAATAGTGAAAAGTTCGCGCTGGATATATATTGATTTTTCTTCTTCATTTTTTAGGGCTTTACTTTTGTATCCGGAAAGAATTTTTTCATAATTATTTAGATAATCTCCAAATTCAGCCACAGATATAAGATTGTTTTTTAAATTTTCTACGTAATTAAGCAACTTCTGAATGAATTCTCCAGCTTTTTTCCCGGGTTTTAAATACTTTAGATTGGACTCATTAAATATTTCATATAATATCTGCCAGGACTGGCTGTTATTTATAATTTTAAAATCTTTTCCGAGGCTAAACTCAAAACTGTGCTCGCTTATTATTTCATTTCCAAAAGAATTAAAGGTGAATACATTAATTCCTTCTATGTCTATATCTTTTTTAATATTTTCCTTAATTCTTACTCTCATATTCTCAGCAGCATTTCGGGTGAAAGTAAGCGCCAGTATTTTATCCGGGCTACATAACCCATCTTTTAGAATTTTTATAATATTACCGGTCAGAACCATTGTTTTGCCGGAACCCGCACAGGCAATTATTCTTTTTATATGATCTGTGCTATTTACTATATCAAGTTGTTCCTCTGTTTCTTTAATTTCTTTAACCATAGTATTTTGGACATAAAACCTTAAATCCACAATTTAAACATGCATTATAATTTTTCGGTATGGCATTAAATTCTTCCTTCTTTATTTTAGCAATGCTATCCCTAAGGATATCTTTAATTTCATTACTCTCATAATACTCATCGGCCACTACTGCTACAGGCTTCTTTAAATCTCCAGGAAAAATATATTTCATCTTTACACCCATAGATTTAAAATCCCCGAAGTCTTTGCCCAGGCTCAGAGCCAGCCTGTACATTTTTAACTGCAGTTCTTCTCTAAGTTGCTTTTCACTATACGAAGATGAACTGGATTTATACTCCACAAGCTCTATATTTTCTTTATCAGAAAAGTTAATCTGGTCTATCCTTCCAGTAATTTTTTCACCATTAAGACTAAAAGAAAATCCTTTCTCAACTATGGACTCATGTGGATTAAGAGGCATTTGATTCTCGAAAAAATTTTTAAATTGTATCAGCGCTTTCTGTTTCAAATCTCTTTTTAAAAATTCAAATTCAAAATTAAACCTGTCAAATACAACCTCTATTATTTTCCTCAACCTCTCCCAGCTGAAGTCTTTTTTATTTTTACTGTCAAAAAACAATTTTATTACCTGGTGATAAATTTTCCCTATAATGAGGCTCAGGTTTTCCTCCTCCTTTAAACTAAAGTAATACTTTATCTTATATTTAAAAGGGCATTCCCTGAAAGTATTTATACCACTGTAAGAAAATGATAATGGAAATACACTGAAAGGGTTCTTATTATTTTTGGTAGGCTCAATAAAGTTCCACCACTCCCGGGGGCTATAAAAATATTTTAAAATAATAATTCTATCCAGATAACTGTCATTTCTAACTTTTAAGTTTTTTTCTATCCTGGTAGTGGTAACCAGTGCTTTTTTTCTTACCAGCCACATATTATTTAAATCTAAATCAGAAAGTATGCCTGGTTTAAATTTTTTCTTATCTGCCGGTGGCTTTTTTTTGCTATCCTCTTTTTCTTTTTCCTTTATGTATCCATTACACCCTGAACTTTTAATTTCCTTATATTCAGGACCTAAATTTTTATAGATATCCTTTATATTCTCAAAGAAAATAGACTTCCCTCTTCCGCTTGAAGTTATACACAGGTATTCTCCCGCCCTCGTGATTCCATTATAAAAAAGCCTCATTTCGTTATAAAGATGCTCTCTTTTTACCTCTTCGGGCTCAAGAATTTTTGCACCATTTAAATAATTAAATATCTGTACATCAAAAGCCTGGGTAAAGGTAAACTTTGCAGGTAAGTAATTTTTGTTAATAAAAGGTATAAATACGGCCCTGAACTCCAGTCCCTTGCACTGGTGAAAACTTAAAATACTGACTGAACCCTCCTGTATTATATCTTTTGTGCTTTCTTCTATCTCTTCTGTAAATTTACTTTCTAAAATATAATCAATAAAATTAATATATGATTCAACATCATCGGGAGTATTATTGGCACAAAAATCTTTTACATCACTTAAGAAATCACTTACATTACTCCACTGGTTTTTTTTATAGACCTTATTGTTGCCTCCGGTCAATAACTTAATAACACCTGCTTTTTTATTACGTATGAGCTCCAGTAAAAAACCAAAAGCATCTTTTCTTTCCATGACCCCTGCCAATTTATAAACTTCCGAAATAAAGCCCCTGACTTTAGAAATCTCTTCATGCTCGCCACTCCTTTTATTTTCCCGGGCACATTGTCCTTTAAGATAATCCCACAGATTGCTGAAACCACCGCCACTGGTGACACTTTCCAGGTAAGCTCCCTTAATCTTTTTAAAATATAATGGTTCCAGATTTATAGATTCAGAGAGTACCACATTTTCCAGGAGATTATCCATTTTAGAAGTAAATTCTTTATCCATTTTATAATTCGGTTTACTGCTATTCTTATCATCCTCTGTAATTTTTCTGCCCGTATCTTCTACTTTTCTCAGCGCAACAAGAAATCTCAAAAAGTCCAGCAGGTATCTGACAGGCCCGTTATCAAGGATACTTCTTGTCCCTCTTCTCAAAAAGGGAATTCCATTCTGCAGCAGGGCATTCTCAATAATATGGGTCTCATAGCCCAGCCCTTTGACAATTATCGCCATTTCCTCAAATCTTATATCCCTGCTCAGGAATAGAAACTTAATTCTGCGACAGATGTAATTAGCTTCTTCCAGTAACGTATGAAATTCCTTCACATGTAATTCCCCGGTGGACTTACTGTCAGAAACACTGCTATCTCCGGGTATTCTATTTCCAACCATGCTTATAAATTTTTTGGAGATTCCATTTATTACAGGTATACTTCTGTAGTTTTTATTCAGGAAAAATATATTTTTAGAATCAAGGCTGCTGTAAACAGACTTAAAGATATTCGTGGTAGAGCCTCTGAAAGAATAAATTGACTGGTCATCATTTCCAAAAAAAATACAGTTAGAATTTGAAATATAATTTATAATTTCAAATTGAGCCTTATTTACCTCATGAAGTTCATCAACCAGTATATATTCATAATTATCTTTATAGTAATCTCTTATTTCTTTCTGGTTCTTAAGCAGGCTAACCGTTTCTTCCAGTAACATACCATAATTGTACAGTTGATTTTTTTTTAGCTCTTCAACATATCTCATATATATACCTGCCAGTTCTGAAAGCGCAGGATTTGAAAATGGTGTAAATTTCCTTAGCAGTTCTCCGGGAGTAAACAGGTTTTCCTGGGCACGGAGTATAAAATCAAACACCTCCTGGATATAGCTATTTTCTATATAAGGATTGTGGTTTATATATCTGTATGTATGGGGATATTTTCTTTTATCAAGTTTTTTTATAACTTCTTTAAGAAGTTTCCATTGCTGGACCGAATTTAATATATTTATTTGTCCAAAGGGATTATCTCCGCTATTTCTCTTTAAAGATTTGTTATCCTCTGTCCCGTCACCATATAAAAAAACTTTTGCTTCCTCTATAAAACGTGTGCAAAAAGAATAAAATGTTTCTATGGGAATCTCGAATATGCTACTGTTGATTAAATAAGTCGTTTTTTCCCTGATTAGTTTGGACCACCTGCGATTAAAACAAAAAACTAAAAGCTTTTCAGGATTTATCTTTCTGTCATTAATTAA
>Ga0307428_1000453_pt1 | contig 27037 bp, 29 predicted proteins | sample SalMarWE160240MG_FD_202161 | JGI IMG/M metagenome (GOLD analysis project Ga0307428, IMG submission 202161) | Salt marsh sediment microbial communities from the Plum Island Ecosystem LTER, Massachusetts, United States - WE1603-240 | ecosystem: Environmental > Aquatic > Marine > Intertidal zone >...
CAGAAAATCTTCTATAGTTGGCTTTTCTGTATCAGGGTCTTTAAGATAGTCGTTTATGAGGTCTGCCATGTTTTCTTTAACTTCTTTTTCTGTCTTTCCTTGGGTAGCAATGTCCAGAATGGGGCATGAAGCAACGAACCATTTGTTTTCTTTAGTTATGAGAATAGGAAGAGGAACTTGGGTAGTCATAGTAAATAGAAGGATGATTTTTGGCTTATAAAGGATTTTGCATTTTGTTGACAAAAAAGTGAATTGTGTTTAGATGACTGTCAAGAAGATCTGGAAACATAATTTAGGTTTAAGAATTAATTTTTTGCTTTTTGATTTAAAGTGTGCATCGTCAAGTGCGGGTCTATAGTGGAATCGGGATGATTTTCGAAAACAAAAAATTTGAGCGCTATATGGTTGCTAATAAGTAAAGGCTCTTCTTGAACCCATAAATCCTAATAAATTAATTTGACGGAGTCTTTAACAGATCCCCGGATTCTTACGAAGAGCCTTCACCGTTGCCTCCTAGAAACTCTTCGTGGGATCCTGAAGTGTGTTTGTTGATGGAATTCTGATAGTCTACGAAGAGTCTTTCTACTATTCTATAGGTTGATGATTGGTTTAGAAAATGTGGTTTTAGTTGTTTTGGAATTTGGTGATTAGGTGTTCTATTAGGTTTAGTGGTGTAGTTAGGACGGGTGTTAGTGGTCCTAGTGTTTTTAGCATTTCTTTTAGGTTTTGGGTGTCTGTTTCCTAAACGTTGGAGACATCTCTAATTCTCCCGCAACTCCCCCTTTTTTTGTATTATGGCTCAAAAACATGAAAGTTTCAGGGAATCAGTTTTGAGCCTCTTTATTAGCAGCCATGGGGTCCATCAGTCCACGAAGTTTCAAGTAGTAGTAGGACAGAAACTGTAGATTCGCGAACTACTACTTCTAATGTTAGAGTCATCTAAGAGGGTCCTACAGAGACTTTTCTCAAAAACCTTTAATCCTCTGATCTACGAAGAGTCTCCTTGACCGTTTGATGCAAGCACAAGACCACATCTTTTTGCAGCTGCTAGACTTCTAGCATTAGAAGTTGATGAACAATAATCCGTAGCTTTGCTGTTTATCAACTTCTAAGCCTAATCGCTTTTTCACGAAAAGATTTTCCATCTTCCACAAGAACTCTAAGCCTCTTTGGCAATCAAAATGCTGAAACTGACTGAAAATCTCGTCTATACAACCTGAAGAAAATTGAAATGAAGCGTGTACACAAATGGAAGCTGATTCCCCGATTAAGACGCGACTTTGCTGCCGAAAAATAGACGATTAGAAAGAGAGGGAGAAATCAACCAAAAATGATGGTTTGTTAGTTTTTATATGTAATGTGCTGGGGCGAACGTTACTGTTGTGTTTTCGATTTTTTGGTGGCTCCAGAAGTTTTTTGTTATTATTAGTGCTTTTTGTGGTTTGTAGGTTTTTATGAAGCTTCGGAGGCTTCTGGAGATTTTTGGTTTTTGGAAGGTGCGGTATTTGGCTTCTATGGGGATTAATTCGTCGTTTAGTCGGAGGATGAAGTCGACTTCGGCTTTAGCTATTGTTCTCCAGTAGTTTATTGTTTTGTCGGGGAAGCTGTTTCTCAGGCTTAGAAGCACGTGGTTTTCTATTATTGCTCCTGAGTCGACTCTTTTTGTTAGTGGGTTGAAGTTGCTGATCATGTGGTTTCTTAGTCCAGTGTCAAGGAAGTACACTTTGGGGTTTTTCTTTAATTCTGTGATGGGGTTTCTGTGGAAAGGTTGAATGAGTTGTATTATGTAGGTTTCTGATAGTGTTGCGATTGTTTGTTTTGTTTCTTTGTAGTAGCTTTGGCATTTGTTGCTGAGTTCGTTGTAGTTCATTAGGTTTCCTGTTAGAGCAGCTAGAGTTCTGGTTATGCATCGGTATTTGGTTGGGTTGCTGATTTTTAGAAATTGGATGATGTCTTTGGAGACGTATGTGTCGTAGATGTTTTTCAGTATTGTTTTTTTGGTTTCGTTGTCTTCGGCTGTTATTACAGCCGGGTATCCTCCGAATGTCAGGTATTCGTTAAGCAGTGGGGTGAACTCTTTTTGGAAAATGTCTGTTTGTGGAGGTGGGATTGTGCCGTTGATGATGAAGTGTTTGATTTGGCTGTTTTTTTCTTTGTAGACGTTTGCGAGTCTGGGGTTTTTTGCGGTTAGGAATTCGGGAAAGCTAAATTGGAAGAGTTCGAAGAAGAAGACTCTTCCAACTAGAAATTTTGCCATGGCGTCGCTGAGTTCTAGAGATGAACTGCCAGTAACTATGAACTTTGCGTTTTCGAAGGTGTCGTACAGCAGTTTTAGTGTTTTTCCAGAATTTTTTACGTAGTGGTATTCATCCATCAGAAAATAGTATTTGCCATGGTTTATCATGAAGCTTTTGATGTATTCTTTTGGGTTGGTTTCGAAGGCTTCAAGGATGTCGGGATCCTCAAAGTTTAGAAATGTTACATTTTCTTTTTTTAGTTTTTCTTGGAGAATTTTTAGGATTGTGGTTTTTCCTGATTGGCGTGGACCTTTGATGGCGTATGCTTCTTTTCGGTTTAGCCATTTTGTCAAGTAGGTTAGTATGTCACGTGGAAATATTTCAGTGTTCATAGTTAACAATAGTATTATTAAATACTTTTAAATTTTACTAATGTTAAAAATAAACAGTCTTTAATATCAACAATGGATACGTGATGACTCCTTGATTTATTGCCTCATTTGTTAAATCTCGCTTTGATTCTAAAATAATAGTTGTCTTTTTGATAAAAAATGACCCCCATTTAGGTTTTCAACATACTTTGCCTATTTGGATTCAAATATGATTATGGCTTTTGGAAGATGATTATTATTTTTTCGATGAGGTTTAGTGGGATTTTGAGTATGTAGGAGAGGGGGCCAAATCCTTCTAGGGTCTCTTTTAGGTTTTGGGTGTCTGTTTTGTTGATGGCGCCCGTCAGTGGCGCAGCTACAGTGTAGGTGGCTAGGAAAATTAGGGTTCCGGTGATTAGTATAATCCAAGGAGATTGTGTGAGTTGTGATGTGGTTATGTATGTGATTGTGGCAGCCAGTGTTGATGCTAATAGGATTCTTGCTGATGAAGAAAGGCTGATTTTGGCTGCGAGGTGTGTTTTTATCCACCAGAGTCCTATGATTGTGCTTGGGAATCTGCTGACTAAAGTTGTGATGATTAGTCCGACTATTCCGTAGGTTGGTATGAGGATTATGCTTAGTGGGAGTGCAGTGGCTAAGGTTACAATGGTTATTTTCATGTTTGTTTTGGTTTGGCCTTGGCTATTAATGAGGGCTCCAACGCTTAGGCTTCCGAATGCAGAAAAGAGGTAGATCATGGCATATAATGATATGTAGAGTGGGGCATCTGCATATTTTTCGCCGAAAAGGGTGAAAACTGCTGGTTGTGCCAAAACTATCACCAGTGCTGTTGCGGGCACAACAAGGAGTGCTGCGTATTTTACGGAGAACTGGAAAATGTTTCCCAGTGTTTCTTTTTCTTTTTGTGCGTTGAGTTTGGAGAAGGCTGGGAAGAGCACGGTGGTTATTGGTGTGGCGAAGAAGGTGATTAATACGGCGAAGTTTAGTGCCACTGAATAGTTGCCTATAAGTTGGTTTGTGCAGTAGATTGCTATTAGAAAGTTGTGGAATTGTGTGACGAGTCCATTTAGGATGGCAGAGATCGAAAGTGGTAGACCATACTTGAACATTGTTTTTATGTTTTCTATGATTGCTGACTTTTCGTGGGAGAGTTTCTCCGTGTTCTTGTAGAGGATAATGTAGAGCAGTGCAATGCTTACTAATCCGGAGATTAGAAAGGCTATTGTGGTTCCGATGACTGCGCCGAAGACTCCTAGGCCGAAGATTACGAGTAGAATGGATAGAGTGGCTTTCAGGGCGGATTGGAGTACTAGTGTAATGCTGTGTAGTTCCATTCTCTCGTAACCTGTGAAGATGGATCGAGCAGCAATTAGAAGTGCTCCTCCTAATATGTTGAAGGATGCTATTCGGATCAATGGTGCTATGTCAGGTCGTTGAAGAAGATTGGTTGCCATGAAATCTGAGAGGATAAATGAGAGGAGAGAAAGAGACAAGCCTAATGCTAGCTCGAAAAGTACACCGGCAGATAAAATGCCTTTCACGTTTGCCATTTTGTTTTCTGACCGGTATTTGGCTATAAATCGTGTCATGGCTGAGTTTACGCCCCAGTCTCTGAGGAGTGCGAAAAGGTTTGGGGCAACTACTGCGATTGCGAGTATGCCCATGTCGGAGGGAGACAGTAGTCTTGCTAGGAATATTATGTATAATGCGGATATGATTGTTGAAAGTATTAAACCGTAGAAGAGATTAAATCCGCCCTTAACTGAAACTCTAGCTAAACTTGCTGACTTACTCATGAGAATCCAAACTCGAGTAATTTGCAGATCGTAGTTTTAGGTATAGTTTGGTTAATAATATTTTGAAGGTTACAAAGAGTCTTAGTGGGTTAAAGTTGTTGGGGAGTTAAAACAACAGCAAGTAAAGAAATTAAAGCTAATCCACTAAGTAGTGCATCTGCACAGGGAAATTTTTTTCACTTTTTCAAGGTTTGCCCAAACATTTGTAAAGTATCGATTTTTTTAATTTTCTAGTATCTATGAAATTTCTTGTATCGATAAGGCAGCAATTTGGTGCAAGTTCATTTATTTTTTCTTCAAGATTATTTTCTTCAAAATATGAATGGTTGACTAGCAAGATTATGCAATCTTTAGCTTGGATTGCTTCTTCTAGACTTCCGCTTTTTGCGCCATAACTTTCGTTGGTTAAAGGATCAAAAGTTATGATTTCCTTACAAGTTTTGTTCAATTCAGTTATGACAGTTTTTGCAGGTGTTCGTCTTGTATCAAGCACGTCTTTTTTGTAAGTGACTCCTAGAACTGCAAAAGTTGAGTCTTCAATAGTTTTTTTTCGTTTTTTGAGGGTTTCTTCTGCTATGTGAATTACATAGAGTGGCATGTTTCTGTTTATGCAGGCTGCCTCTTCTATGAATTCAATATTTGTACCCATTTTTCGTGCTTTGTACAATAGATAAAACGGGTCTTTTGGAATACAATGACCACCGACTCCTGGACCTGGATAATGAGGAAGAAAACCATACGGTTTTGAGTTGGCAGCTTGTATGACTTCCCATGTGTCTATTCCTAGCTTCTCAAGGAATTTTGATAAATCGTTAATTAATGCTATGTTTACGCTTCTGAAGATGTTTTCTAACATTTTTGTGGCTTCTGCGACCTTTAGAGAGGATACTGGAACTACTTTTTCAACGATTTGAGAGAATAATTGACATGCTATATCGGTGCTTTCTTTGTTTATGCCTCCTACAATTTTTGGGGTGGTTTCCACGCTCCATTTTTTATTCCCAGGATCAATTCGTTCAGGAGAGAAACTGAGATAGAAATCTTTCCCTGCTTGATGAGTTGATCTTTCTAGTATTGGTTTGACTATTTCTTCTGTTGCCCCTGGATATATAGTACTTTCAATTATCACCATGGTTTCTTTTCTAATGAATTTGGAAATTGTCTTACACGTGTTTTCTAGAAAAAGTAAGTTTGGGGTCTCGTTTTCTAGCAAGGGGGTTGGCACGTCAACAATGAAAACGTCTGCGTTTTTCAAGATTTGTTCGTCATTTGAAACCGTCAGATTCTTTGAGATCTCAGATAATGTTTTTGCCCTCTTTGTTTTATCAGTTGGTAGTAGCGATTCTATTTCGGGGATGGCCTTTCCTTGGCGTATGACATCTAATCTTTTATTGTCAATGTCGTAGCCGACGGTTTGGAATCCAGTCTTAGCAAATAAAGATGCTAATGGATATCCAACATGCCCTAAACCCAGAACTGCAATCACAACTTGTTTGTTTATAATTTTTTGCTTTAACATTTAATTTACACATCTAGTTTAATGCAATTATATGAAGAAGCTTATTTTTTATTCTTTTTTAAATTTTGGCATTAAAATGATCAATTTCTTCGACTTCATTCTGAAGAAGTTTTTCGCATAGATCTTTTATGTGAAATCCGAGCCTATTCTTAGTAAAGTTATTTTTAACAAATTGTGCGCCAGCATGATTTAAGTCCATATGAGCATAAATCAAAAAGTTTTGTTTTAACTTGCGGGTAATCTAAACCTGAATAATGGCAGAAAGGGAATTTATATTTATAGATAACATGTCTACCATGGATAGAGCTTCTAAAACCATCATCTACAAACCGTCATGATAAGGAATTCTTAACAATACAGACAATTGCTCATAAATATGGACCATGTTGGAGATCCACTTAGTTGAGAATATATTCTGAGGAAAATATGGTCGATCAGTTCCAATTACTATAAACTTAATGAATGGAAAATCGTTTGCAAGTTTTTCAATTATTGGTCCATTATGAAAAAGGTAACTTCTTTCTGGAAGATATGCTACAACTGTGAATTCATCAGGTAACGGGCAACTGTTATCAGGTAATTGACCTATGATTGGCATATATTATATAGTTGTCATGTAGTGTTTTTATTTTGGAAAGTTTCCAGAAATAATAGCTCAATTTTCCTAGATGAGATATTACGGACGAGGAGTAGATTAAGAGTTTATGTAATACTTTTTCATTTGGAATTACCATTAGTCCAATATCAGATATAGTATAGGGAACATGAAATATTTCTAGAGTTTTTTGTAAGAGTATTCTCATAAGGGTTGAACTGGCAGAGGTCAACCCTATTTCTACGATATAACCATGGTTCTGAAGAATCGTAGTTACCTGTTGCACGTCAACAATTCCAACGTGAATCTTTCCCCATATTTGTTCTGCATATACTCTTGAAATCTTAACCAATAGTTTTTCTCTTGTTTCTGTTGGAAATCTTAAATAGACAAAATTGGGTCCTAAGTCCAAAATATGTGCTAATACCAATTTATAGGTTCTTATGTGTTCAAGGATATCGGTGCAAATAACTTCATTGAACACACCTTTTCTAAAAGGTAAGAAACGAACATCACACACAAAATAAAAAGCCTCCGAATCTGATTTCTTGGCGCATAATATTTTAACAAGATCTATGTCGACTGCTATAATCTGCCCACATTTGCATAATTTTCTTTGGCTAGTATAGCCACACCCGACCACAAGGGAAAATAAGTGATCATTCACTAATCAACACATTCCCAAACTTCGGCTGAACTGTCTCAAAAAGAATCCTCCCTGAAACAAAAAATATTGTCATGATATGGTAATTCCTGTTCTTCAGAAATTTTTACTAGTTCTGAGGGTATTCCTTTGCCATGTCGCAGTTTATAGAAAGAATAATTATTTACCGATTTAATGAACCTATAAATGTCACGCGTAATTCCACCATGTTGCGGATGCAGGTCACTATATTCCACACATAACATAGGTGCTTGCGAGCCACTGAGCAATGTTTTAGCACCCTTCAATATTTCTAGTTCAAATCCTTCCACATCAATTTTTATTAGGGTAGGAATGCGTAATTGCTTGTTTTTAATTAGAGTGTCAATTGTAGTTACTTCGACTTCCTCGCCTAATTCTTCAGACGCACCTTCTGGACGAATGAGAGAAGCTGAGCCTCTATTTATGCTAAAATTATCGTATATCCGTGCTTTAGATACTTCTGCTCCTAAAGCGATGTTAAGAGGGCGGACGTTTCTTAACTTATTTATATGAATGTTATACTTCAGCATTCTGTAGATTTCAGGATGCGGTTCAACAGCGTAGACCAAGCCACTGTTACCAACAAAATGTGCAGCAATGCACGAAAGAAAACCAATGTTAGCGCCTGCGTCTAGAAAAACATCGCCCTTACGTAACAAGTTCCTCAGAACGGATAATATTCCAGCTTCGTACTCACCAAAATAATATATGGATCTTTCCAGCCCTTTATCAAAAACAGGATCAACTAACATATCAACACCGAAGATGGTGGAGCATACGGTAGGACCAACAGGTGATGGTACCAACCAATGGCATAGTTTGTTTCGTAAAAAAATTGCACCTTTAAAATAATGATTTAGTAAAAAATAGGAAAGTTTACGGGAAACTAGGAAACGTATATTTTGTAGTGGATGCATTTTTTCTATCTTCAACTTTTCTCGCTCTTTTGTCTGGGTTTATTCGGTATAGAGCTTGATGTGTTCAGCCACACACTTATTCCAGCTGAATTTGTTCTTAACGAACCTTATAGCGTGTCTGCCCATTCTATTCCGTAATCTTTCGTTGTTCATCAACTCTAAGATCTTCTCCTTTATTGAGTCTGGGCTGTTTTCTGGCACAATAAATCCCGACTTGTTATCATCTATTGTCTCTGGGATTCCCCCACTACGAGTTCCAATGACTGGAACGCCGTAGCTTTGTGCCTCCAAAAAGACAAGACCTAATCCTTCAACGTCACCTTTCTCTTTTATATACTTAGAAGGCATACAGAAAACATGGGCAATCTTATAAAATGGAAATACAGATTGCACATTCCCTGCAAAAATTACGCTTCTCTTTAAATTCAGTTTATTTCTCAGTCCCAGCAAATGTCCTTTTTCCGGGCCATCACCAACTATTATAAGTCTGATCTGTTCCTCCCTGACTTTATGAATTGCATGTATTAAATCATCTACACATTTCCTTGTAACAAGCCTACCAACAAACAACACCACAAAATCGTCATTACTTAATCCATATTTTTCTCTTAGAGCTGTCACTTCTTTTGGGTAAACCTTGGGAACAGATATACCGGGATAAATAGTTTTAAGTTTGTTCTCCTTAAGCCCATATAATCTTTTGACTTCATTTTTTGTAAAAATACTATTAAATATTATTTTGTCTGCATTATTAAAAGTTTGATTAATTGGAAATCTTAATGATTTCCTTCTGAAAGCTGAAAGAACAGTTAGTCCATGAACCATAGTGACGAATTTTTTATGCAAGAAGTAACGGTTATAATCTGCGACAAAAAAACCTGTGGGAAATGTTGTTATGGAGTGAAATACGTCAATATTTTTCTTCTTAATTACATAATGAAGGATTTTAAGTCCTTTTCTCAAAAGGTTTGTCTGCGGCAATATCAAAATATCGAGTTTCTTATCTATTATTTCTTTTCTTAGTTGTGTATTAGCAAAAGCAATAACCGAAACTTTCTCGATTCGTTCATCATTGGAAAGGGAATTAGCGATTCCAGAAGCAAAGGTTTCTATACCTCCGACCGATGGTGCGAAAGTATCAGACAATATGCATATCTTCATTGTTCACCCACCGAAAAATCCTTTTGAACTACTTCGGTTATGGCTCAAGAGGCTGAAGTCCATAATGTCCTATAGTGACCATATCTAAGTTTAAGGAGTAGGGATTTGATGACTGGAACCAGAACCAGATACCCTTGATGGCCGACAAGTTTATTGGAACTGCACGTTGTTCATGATATGACATTATTTCGATTGTGGCCTTGTTCCACGATCCCAGCTCTGCCCAAGTTATTGAGTAAGTTCTATAATTTCCCTCGTAATCTATTAATTGAATGATCCTCTTTTCGTTAACAGTCACGTTACTTTTGACATAAAAATGCATCCAAGTGGAGTTTGAGATATCGATGGGTTCAGATTCTTCAAAAAAGACTTTAGCTAAATAATTTTTGTCCACGGGTAGCCAATTGCTCACTATCTTCAAACTTGCAGATCCCTCCATTTTATCTTCAAAGTCTAGAGATAATGATCCTCGAAAAACATTATTTTTTTTATCAAATGGTACGCGAAAAGTCTCTAGGTTGTCTAATGTGGTAATAGTCTGCTCCAAGTACACTAAATCATGGAATTGTAAGTCATTAACATCGTAAATTAGCACATCCCTACCATCCAAGTTAGATGAAAAAACGGTATTAAACCCAGGTAGGGGATCCCGAATATAAGAATATAGTGTAGTTAGTTGTGGATACGTGGTAAAGAATGAGTAGTCAACCAGCAAATAATTAATGTTAAAGGTACGAATTATCTCAATCAAGTCAGGAAAGCTTATTTGAGCAGTAGTTTTCCCGTTTATACGATCCATGAAGATCCCGACACATTGTCTGTTAGTGTACCAAGCTAGTTCTCTGGGTTTGCGAGAACCAAGAATATCACTAGACAAAGTGTTATTATTAATCCATTCAATAGCGTCATCCCAGCCCTGTTGCTTTTTTGTGTCTAGTTTTTGAGTGATAACATTTTGAGTTTGAAAATAAACGGGGTACCATAACTGAATTAACATTACAGCCATTATCAGGATAGCTATATGCCCCCAATGAAGCTTTATGAATTTTCTACAGGAACCAAAGCTAAATTTGATTTGCACCACAGGGGTGAATGAATCTATCAAGAAATCGAGAAAAGCCGATGCCAGTATTATTGAGATGCTAATTGTAGTTACATAAAACCGAAAACCATCAGTATAAGAAAACAGGGGATACGCAAAAAATGCTAGAATGAGAACGAAACTAGCCAATAGAACCAAAAGCACAGACAGCCTCCGTTCTTTGGCTGCTAAGAAAACCGAAAACAGTGATGCGTACAGTATTGGATTAGAAGCGTATTGAACTAGATACTGAACATAGGTGTTTAGAGCATTGGATAAAAATAAGGTAGAGGGAATTGCTTTCGCCACTGCAGTCCCGGCGTTTGGGGCGGTCATAACATATGCTTGTGGAAAACTGTAAGATCTAACCTGAAAAACGAGAACTACTACTAGAATAATTGCGAAGTAGAAAAGAAACCAGCCTAGCTCATTACGAAGACCATGTGCATATCTAATAATAAATATTGACGCCAAAAGTAGAAGCATTGTCAGCGTCACATACATATATGGGAACGGGGTTAGTCGCATTACGATTACTGTAAAACCTACAACAAACACCAAGAATATCGTCTTCTTCAAATTGTCTCTCAAAGCATGTTTATGGGACAACAAGAGTGGGATTAGAGGCAAAACTACCACAAGAACATAGAAGTTTTGACTCCAACATAGAACGGCGAGCGATGCTAGTAGACTTGACAACAATAGAAATCTGATTTTGTCTTTTTCCAAAAATCCTAGAAAGAACATTAGTGATGTCAAAGTGAATAAACCACTGGTAACTTCAGGCCCTTGAATAAAACCTGACATCATGATGAGACTCGGATGAAATACTGCAAGCAATGCTGCAATAAATGCAGTTTTGTTGGATTTAGTGACCCTAAATGCAAGCCAATACAAAACGGGGACCATTAGCGAACTCAGAAAAATCAGCACAAGTTTAGCTGACGAAAAAGAAACACCGGCTATCGAGAAAAATACTGAATAAGCAAAATAAGCTCCCTCATGTCCATTGAAACCTAATTGCTCGGTAAACGGATAATCACCAGCAGAGTTTACTATATTAGAAGTGAAATTTCCTGTCTGCACGAGCGACCGGGCTTGGTCCAGGTATAGTCCGGCATCAGAGGTTAAGCCATTGACAGGTTGTGAATAATAAAACCTCAAAGCAAACGCTAGGACTAGAAGCGATAGTAACAGAATGTGCTTTTTACGGAAAAAGCTAGATATACCAAAGCCTCTGAACCCTTTAGACTGTGAGTACAACTGAATGAACATACATTCAAGAAACGTCATGATAACTAACGTTAACTTAAAATCGAACCTGTAGAAGAGAGAGACTGTCGAAAAAAGGATTAATACGTTGAATAATTGTAGAAGGAATCCTAAAATGAGACTTGAGGCTATTGGATCCATGAGTGCGTCGCTGGTCGTTTCTTTGGTAACTAAAGTGCACATTATGTAACCAGGAACAAACAGAAGCCCCACAATGCCAATCAAGAATGCGAGAAACTGATAGTTCAAGAGGATGTTCATCGCTAAAAGGGACAATAATGCCGAGATAATAGGCAGTACCAAAACGTGGTAATTATTCAATTTCAACATTAGTGCTGCCTTTCTACAAGTTTTAGTGTTTCTTTTGCAGTATTTTCCCATGAGAATTTCTTGGAAGCCTCAAAAGATTTTTCGCCCAGCTTCAGCCTCAAGTCTTGGTCCTTGAGCAATTTGATTATTGCTTCGGCTATCAAACTACTATTTCCAGGAGGAACAAGCAATCCTGTTTCTGCGGATACAATCTCGGGTAATCCCCCTGTCTTTGACGCAATTACCGGTTTGCCTGAAGCCATAGCCTCTAAAGCGACGTTGCCAAACGCTTCCTGCATTGATGGAACAACACAAATATCAGATGCAGCGTAATAATTAGGAATTTCACTGTTTGGAACGAAATTTACGATGGACACATATTTTTCTAGTCCACGAATTCGTATAAATTCACTCAAGTTGCGCCGAAGTATTTCGCTATAGCCGCCTACAAAACATAGTTTGACTTCTTTGATTTCTTTAGCAACTTCTGTAATCGCTTGAACCAAGTGGTAGGCACCCTTTGAATAGCTGAAACTATTAGCAGCCAGAATCAGATATTTAGGATTGTTCAATTTTTTTCTGATACGCGCCCCGTTAATTTCAGGGCTAAACATTTCATGATCAACACCATTGTATATTGTAGAGACCCTTTGATCACATACACCGAGTTTCTTGAGTTCCTCTTTAACAAAGTTACTAATAGCCACAACGTGCGGTGCAAGATTGTAACATAGTTTTGTCACGTTCTTAGAAAAAATGCTTGTGGACAAGCTCAGCGCAAGAGATCGTGGTGACGGATAGTTCACGCCGATCGTTGGTTTAAGGAAGTCGAAACAGTGGACTTTGGCCAAACATGGCACTCGCACACTATCTTTCATAGCATAATAAAGTAAACCGGAAATATTGGAGAACTGAATGGCTTCCACATCATTTCCGGTGATGGCTTTGCAGTATTTATGAATACGATAAGCATATGAAAAAGCCTTCAATCCTCGAAGGTAAACAGCAGGTATGACAACGCTGTTAACACATCTTTTGTCCTCAAGGACAGTTGTCGAAACACCTGATGGAAAGATTATTGAGACTTTAAACCCCAAACGGGTAAATGCATCGGCCATTGCTAGAATATGGTAGGCTGCCCCACCCTGCTCAGCGTCAGAAACCAAAACTATAGTCAAAACGATAACTCCATCGGATCAGTTAATTCTGTCTGGTATTTCATTCATTGTTACAAATTGAACTCTGAAAACTGTCCTAAGATAGTAAACTGTAGATAACACGGTCGTTTTCGAAATGTTATACATCATATAATCCCAAGGGTCTTTTCGTTCAAAAGACCTAATGATGTTGAGAGGTAATGTCAGTGTCCTCTGTAGGTCAATCGAACCTTCCGTACCTGTCTGCTTGTTTTCTCCATGAGAGGCCTCGGAAGTTATGTCGTCATTCGCATTTAGAAGTAATTGTCCCATACCTATTTCCATTGTAATACACATATGTATTCCCGTTATCTATCCTAACTCATCTATTATGAGATAAGGGAAGAATATAAGCACTTTATTTTCATAGATATCGCGTTTGTATCAAAATGTTCTTTAACTATTTTTTGTCTTTTCAGACATGTCTCTTCAGGCTTGCTCTCACTTTCAAGTAGTTTTATCACAGCATTACCTAACGCATCAAAATCTTTTTTCGGTACTAGGAGTCCTACTTTGAATATTTCAACAATCTCTGGAGCAACCCCAACTGGAGTAGCCACTATTGGCTTGCCAGCGGCTAATGCTTCTATGATTGCCCTACCAAAAGTCTCTTTAAGTGATGGAAATATTACGATGTCTGATTTAAAAAGTAAGCTAGAGACGTATTTGTATGGAATTCTTTCTAAAAAAAACACGTTTCCATTCACACCCAAACGTTGTGTCATTCTCTTTAATTTTGTCTTTATAGGACCCCCTCCTGCAAAAATAAATACACTGTTATGATAAGATCTTAAGACCTGTGGAATTGCTTTTATTGCATATTTATGCCCCTTATTAGAAAGCATACTTGCCATGTAAACAATAATTTTCTTCTCTTCAATCATGGAAAAAAGTTTTAACAGGTTAGAGGGAAGTGTGTTTTGCGCGTATTCGAAGAACTTTTCTACATCCAATCCGTTATAGATCAAGGAAATTTTTTTCTCTGAAAAACCCGCCATTTTTAATTTTTGTTTAACAATATTAGATGGAACTATTACCACATGCACCAATCGAGAGAGAAGTTTAGAGATTACTATGTTAAATATTAAGTTGGACCGAATTAACAAACGTGGGTAAGAGTTGAATCTACAAACAATTTTTGGTCTTCTACTGAGAGGTCTTACCGCGATATAAGCAAGTATGGCTGTTAATATTCCTTGAACGTGTACTACGTTTATCTCATTTGTTAATACTATGTGTCTAATCAAATTAATACACTCCCTCTTTGGGGGAATCCTGTCTACATTAGATCTAAATAACTCAATGCCTTCGTTTTTTAGTTCTTTATGGAGGTCTCTCTCTTGTTCACCATTGCTAGAAATAGCAACAACATGGACTCCTTGCCGCTTCAGTGCTATTGCAAGCCGGGTTAAGTGATAGTCTAAACCTTGGCCTGCCGTAGATGCAAAGAAAAGTATATTTACTTTCATCATTGATCACTTGCCTTTTTCAATTACTGTTGGCATTAGAGGTTTATCAGCCACTAATGAATGAAAACAATTACTTCTAAGGAATGGACGCCTAGCATATTGATCCAGTGCCCAATACCGAATCGAAACAAAGTCAGACGTTTCCATAGTGTATTCTGTTTTAAGTAAAACACAATTTAACAATTAATTATTTTCTCGTAAACTTTTTCAAGTTTCGTTACAGCGTCAGTCCAGTTACAGTTTCCAAAAACAAACCTACGCCCTCTTTGGCCCATCTCCCTCAACAACTCGCTGTCAGTAAGCATCTTACCCATAGTTTCTGCAAGCTCATTGACATCGCCATATTTCACTGAAAAACCAAATTTACCGTCGCAAATGACTTCACTTATGGCATTGCCCTTGCTGACCACTACGGGTGTTGCACATGCTACAGCCTCAAGAGGAACTAGGCCAAACACGTTTCTCGGTTCCACGTTCACTACTATACTTGAGTCCACATATGCACTGATTTTCTCATTTTCTGATAATACTCCAGTAAATACTACGTTATCAGCAATTTTTAGAGAGTCCGCTAGTTCCCTTATTGTACCCAAATATCCGCTATCGGGTCCTGCTATGACTAATACTACATTGTTATACGTCATATTCCTAATTAGGTAGGTGTAAGCCTTCATCAAGAAATTTATTCCCTTCACATGAGTGATTCTACCCAAGTAGAGTATTATCTTCTTATCCTCATCTATGTTAAACTTCTTCTTGAAAACATCGTTAGACGGTAGATTACCATACTTCGACAAGTCTATCCCGTTAGGTATAACCTCGATCTTCTCCTCAGGCACACCCATATATCTATACTGCTTAGCCTCCATCGAGCTAAGAGCAATAACCTTAGAAGCATCTCTCAACAACTTATATCCAAAGAAAACATCATAAATCCACTTCAATCTATGCTTCGCCATAATCCTGGGAAGAGAGCCATGAGCTTGTAATACAAAAGGAACACCATACTTCTTAGCAAATTTGTATGCCACCGCACTTTGAAGACTTCTGTAGTCGTGGATATGAATAATTTCCGAGGTTTTGATGACTTTTTTAAGAAATAAAGTGGAGTTATAAGAAGTAATGTGGATACTATGCCTATCGAAGATTGAGGAAAACATTCTATGCGCGTGGAACATCTTTATCCGGTTATAGTTGCAAATTATATCGTCGGGGAAAAAATTCATACCCAATGATCTATTTGTTGCGAATAGAAGAACTTGATGCCCTCTATGTGCTAACATCTTTGAAACGTCATAAGCAACCCTAGCAGAACCGCTTGAACAATAAATGGGATAAGATATCGAACTTACTTGAAGTATTTTCAATAAATCAATTTCCACCAAGGCGTAAGGTTGAGTTTGTGAATTAATAATCTTGTTTTTCCCGATGGAGCAAGCTCCACATTGTTTACCATTTCTATTACGATATCTAATTCCCAGCCTACCTTTCTTTTGAACGCATCTATGATTCTTTTTTCATCCTTCAATCTAAAGTTCTCATTAACATTAAGCCTCAACATCACTTCTCCAAGTTTATATCGAAAGAATTGGAGAGCATACACCTTATTCAATTCGTCACCATGAATGTTCAACATATTTAAAGAAATAAGTGACTCATTTTGCCTTAACCATATCTTGTAGCAATCTACCAGTTACATCTTCGATAATCTTAGTTACGCAAAACATGCACTGGCTTCTTCTTCAGATACATGTGCATAGTGTCTTGTTTGATACATGATAAGTGGCGTAGCAAAAGCCGTTCCCACAAGTTCAGTTTCTTCTCCAAACCCTTTAATTTTGCTTTCATTCTCCTTTCCGGCTGGGTGTCCATGTTTTTCATCACTCAAAAGCGTACGGGCACCTTAGAGATCACAGCTTTAAATTTCCCGCTTTTCTCGCGAGAGATTTCATCTACAAATTGAATTTCGATCTCCGTATCTGCCCCAAGTCTCTTATTAAATTCTTCTAAAAGACGATTGCTGTCTTTCTCCGTATATCCTAATCTGGGCACCACGTTAACTATTACTTTGTCAATGCTTTCTTGAATTATTTGACTTTCTTTGATGTTACGCATTTCTTTGAATATGTGGGTTAAACGTCCTAGATATGGACCATTTTGCGTAGTTAGAAGGTCGTCTATTCTACCGATGACTTCTTTGACCAAAGGAAGTCCCCTGCCGCAAGGGCATGATGCCTCGACGGGTTTTGCTAAATCTCCAATCTTATATCTCAGGAGAGGAAAAGCATAATTTATGAAGCTAGTGCATATCATTTCACCAACTTCGTTTTCAGATACGTCCTCACCGTTTTTAAGAAATTCTATCACACCATATTCGGCGTCTATATGGTAACTTCCAAGTTCACATTCACCAATTGAGGCAGCGATTTCCGTCATGCCATACATATCAAAAACCTTGCATTGAAACGCTTTTTCTATTTTTTCACGCTGATAGGCAAGAAGCGTTTCAGATGATGTGAAAACAGCTTTAACTGGAATAGACTCAATTTCATTCTCAAGCATATATTCTGCTACAACGGAAATTATGTAAGGATACCCTTCTAAATAGGAAGGACATAATTTCCTTATTTTTTCTATGTAATAAGGTAAGTTTTTCTTGGTGAGGTGATGCATTGAAAAAAGGTATTGGTTCTCCGCATGATTAACCCTCCAAAACGGAGGTCCTCGTTGGTTTAGTGCAACTATCATTCTACTCCCAAAAGTAACATGGGGCTCCCTCGAACTGACTACTCCCGCTCTCTTTCTTATTCGCTCTACGAAAGCATATGCTTTCGCGTTAGCGTCATGACCCCAAACAATATCGAGCGATGTTCCGGTAGTACCGCTAGTATGATGGACAGCGTATTGCCATCGATGATAGTTACTAGAAATCAACTTTTTGAAGTTAAATCTAACTTCTTCTTTTGTGAGAATTGGTATTTTTTTTATGTCTTCAATTGTCTTTATGTCATCGGGCATAATATTATTGATTTTAAAGATCTTGTGATAATAAGGAACATTAGTATAAGCATATTTTACCAATTTTCTGAGTTCTTTCGTTTGTAGCTTAATCAAATCATCTTTACTTAAGCGTTCAGTTTGTTCTAATTTATTAATTATTCTTCTAAATGGTCTTGAGTATTTTTTATTTGCCCAACTATAACCATATACTGATACGATGAGGTTTTGGGCAGGTACAGGAGATTTATTATATAACCATTCTTGCATGTTATTCATTTCGATCATCAAATGTTTTAAGATAATTTAATTCGTTGCGAATGCTCTAACTTATTAACTATCATTTCAACGACGCGTATGGTTTCTCTGGCTTCTTCAGGTGTTACTGGAACGGACTGATCGTTTATTATGCTTTTAACAAACCGTTCAATCATTATGTTATGACCGAGCATTTGTTTACGAAGCATCACTTTTAATGTGTTTGAAACAACGCCACTTATTATTTGGGTTGCATTACTCAAAGAAGAAGAAGCCAAGGTAGTCGGTTTAAGGTGTTCTCGTTTATACCGTGTCAATATCATGCCTTGCAGGTCGATCCGTAAAGCATAATCGGTTCCAAAAAGGTCGACTTCACAAGCTGTGTAATCGTTTGCGTGAGAAATGTATATTGAACTGTTTATGTTTTCCCCTTCAAGCTCTACTCTATATTCATCATGCGAAACCCAAGGATAATCAGTTTTCTTCCTAGCGGAAACATCAACATCCTTGAGATTTTTCAAAAACTCCAGAGTCATGTAAACAGCGTGTGGACCAGTCTCACCAATCGCACCTCCCGGTAACTTATGAATCCAGTGATTCTCATGTGAAATATACTCTGTTTTTGGAGTCAAAGACAACACTCTCATGCCAGTTAATTCTCCAATAGAACCACTTTTGACAAGTTCTGCAGCTTTTAGAAATGGCGGATAGAACATCTGATTATGAACCACACTGAGTTTTACGTCATGTTTTCTAGAAGCCTGAATCATCTCATCACAGTCGGAAAGACTGGATGCCATAGGTTTCTCCAATAATACATTACAGCCACTCTTAATAGCCTCAAGCGCAACAGGCGCATGAACCTTCGGTGGAGTGCACACATCGACAACATCAGGATGCTCTCTTAAAAGCATCTCCGAAAGATCCGAATAGGAGTTAGGTATACTAAACTTGTCAGCTACACTTTTTGCGAGTTCTGGATTTAGATCACAAATAGCACATAAAGAAACATTCTCTTTTAATCTGAGAAAGCTAGGTATATGGCGTTTTTGAGCTACAAATCCGGATCCAACGACAGCAACTTTTAGTTTTTTCATTTTTAGCACCTAATCTTATTTCACGAAGAAGGAAATATAAGAACAAAGTTTTTAAGGTTTATTAAGTCATCCATCATAATATCCAACTTAATTTTAAGCATGTACTCCAATATCATTCAAAATTCCAGTAGTTCTAAAAGTTTAGGAACAAATGTTTATTCAGGAGTTCTTGAAGGTAAAACATTCTTTTCAGTTCCTTTTCTATTGGGAAAAAGCAAGTTCGAAGATAACTCATTCGAGGTTTTAGCTGTGTTTATCATTTGATCCAAGATTCTTTCTAGTTCATGGCCAATTTTCTCTTCGTCATGGGTGCCCTTAACACAGTTGTAACCATTTCTTCCGATTTCACTCGTCATTTCATGATTTCTCAAAAGGTTAATTGTTTTATCTGCAAATTCATCAATATCTGAGTATACAACCCCTTGTTTCGACTCTGAAAACATTGAAAGCATTCCAGGTAAGGGTGTTGCTAAAACTGCCTTTCCGCATGCAAGATATTGTATTATTTTCCCGGGTATGATATCCCTTGTGGTTGCATTAACCTCAAAAGGATTAATACAAATGTCAGCGAGGTTAATGTATTGTGGCATCAAATCAAAAGGTTGAAAACCTGTTAAAACTACATTTTCTGTAAGCGTTAAATCAACAACAAGTGTCTTTAACTTACTTAACAGGGTACCTCCCCCCACGATTATTAGTTTTGCATCAGGAATCTCTTTAACAACTTTCGGGAACTGCTTGATATACAAATCTAGACCGGAAAACTCGAACAAGGTTCCAATGAAAACCACGGTTTTATTTTCTTCAGTTATTCCCAATTTTTGTTTGAGGTCCTCAGTATCAACATCAGGATTGAAGGTGTTCATATCCACGCAAAAGGGAAGCATTTCCACTTTTTCTTTTTCAGCGCCTAGTCTTATTACATATTCTGAAAGTTTTGGAGATAATGTTAAGATTTTATCTACGTGTTTGTACACCCATTTTTCAAGAGAAAGAGTGATTGGCCTTAAAGCCTTAGTAGGAACCAACATGTGTAAGATGTCTATTGACCTGAAAATTACAGGAACATTATGTTTTCTAGCGATTTTTACGGTCTGGTAACCATTGGTAGGAACGGAGTACAGAATTATCGCGTCTATTTGTTTTTCTTTGATAACTCGTTCAATTTCAAAGTAGTGAGTAAATAACGAGGATACTCTATCAAAGAGAGGTGTTTTAATAAAACCCGGTCGAATCAACGTGGTCGTAGAGCCATTGCCGGTTCTGCTAACGTTATTAAAGACTTTTGTTTTTAATGTTCCAGGATCAAATATGTTCTCTTTACTCCATTCGTGTTCAAAGTCAATTACAAACACGTTATGTCCTAAACTGGACAATAGTTCTGACCAACTGTGTATCTCAAAGACAACTTTTTTGAGCAAATCAACTTCGTGAACAAAAAGAATATTCAAGATTTAACTCACTTAACTAAATCTATAAGCATACGTAGACCAGCGACGCCCGTCTTCAAGTCCTTCATTGACCCCATTTTTTTTGTCCTCTTCCAGATATAACTCCCCCTTAAGTAAAAAGAGGAATACGCTTTCTTATTCCATTTTCTCAATTCTTCTTGGCTCAAAGTCGCTGTTTTGAAAGAAGGATAATCCAAAGACTTGAGATCAGCATACACATATTTTTTCCATTCAGTAGGCACGTACCCCTCTTTTATAGCAAGATCATAAAGGTCGGTGCCGGGATATGGAGTTGTCAAGGAGAACTGAACAAAATCAGGATCGATCTTCTTAGCAAAATCTATGGTGTCTCTAATAGTATCCGGCGTTTCTCCCGGAGACCCAATCATAAAATAAGCTACGGTATCAATACCAGCCGCTTGTGTTAATTTGAAAGCATCAATTATCTGCTCTAGCGTTATATCTTTTCTAAGGTTGTTAAGAATTGTTTGGTTACCAGACTCAATTCCATATTCAATCATATAACAACCAGAATCTTTCATAATTTTTAGCAACTTATCATTCACTAAATTAACTCTCGTTTCACATGTCCACGGAATATCCAGATCAAGTTCCTTCAGTTTATTACAAAGAGAAATAATTCGTTTCTTGTCTAAGGTAAATACATCGTCATAAAATTTTATCTCTTTGATACCAAACTTTTCAATCAAAAGCTGAATCTCAGCTATCACATAATCTGCACTGTTGCCGCAATATTTGCTTCCAAAAACGGATTTGGAACAAAATATACACCGGTAGGGACAGCCTCTACTAGTAATAATTGGCATAGCAGGCAATCGTTGTCCAAAAGGAGGGTGTAACCGATATTTATCCATTGATAACAAATGAAAAGCTGGAAAAGGCAAAGAATCAAGGTCTAAAATAGGCGCCCTTTCTGGATTACTTCTAATAAATTCACCAGAACGATAAGTTATTCCACGTACATCATTAAGACCAGCCATCCGGTCTTCATCTAGCGCTTTAACTAGCTCAAGCATAGTTTGTTCTCCCTCTCCACGAACAACTACATCTATTGCAGGAGCGCTACGCAAAGTCTCTTCTGGAAGTATTGTACCATGAGCCCCGCCAAGAACGATTGGAACATTGCTGTCAGTTTTTTTCACCAGTTCTGCTGTTTTAATAGCTTCATCAATCGCTGGAGTGAGAGCAGTTATCCCCACAACATCTGGTTTTTCTTTGGAAACTATTTCGGGAAGTATATCTTCGGACAAACCTAAAGCAGGTAAATCCAATATTTTCACGTCATATCCGTTTTCCATCAAAACCGCTGCAATCATGGCCAGACCCAGAGGCGGCTGGGGATACTTGGTCACATAAAACGGATTAATTAGCAAAATTCTTTGAAAATCTTCAGTCAAAACGTAGCACAGCTTTGTTCTCTTTGTTGTCAATAATCAGCAATAATTTTCTAGAGGGCAAATAGAAACTTTTCATGTATTGTCTTCGTCTCAACGTATTTTAGGCTTAAAAATATTAACATTAGCTATCAGTAAAATTCTGCAGATTTTTGAATGTTTTCCCAATTTTCATTAAACCATTGGTGAACATGCCTTAAGCCTTCTTTAAACTCCATCTTTGGTTCATAACCTAAAATTTTTCTCGCTTTCTCAATTGAAGCAAGAAGTCTCGTCTTTTTGTCCCAGTTTCTTCTCTCTTTGTAAACTATGCCAGAATCGTTTCCAGTTAACTCGTTGACCCACTTGGCAAGATCACCTATTTTTATTTCCTTTCCTGTGCCAATGTTGATTGCTTCTCCCACAGCCTCTTCGTAATAAACCATAGTCAATAACGCATTAACAATATCCCCTACATAGGTGAAATCTCTAGTTTCATTGCCAGTCCCTGTAATTGGCAAAGGTTTCTTGTTCATTGCCCAATAGAAAAAGTTGGGAATAACATTGCGGTATTTTCCCGGAAATTCTCCTGGACCATACGAATTAAAGAACCGAGCGTTTACTATCGGCAGATCATACAGATTATTGAAATAGTTAGTGTAGAGTTCTCCAAGCATTTTCGTGACTTGATAGGGAGTATAAAGTTTCATTGACGCGTCATGCTCCTTGAAAGGTATCTTCGAGTCTGAACCATAGATTCCGCAACCAGACGAAGCATAAATGAACCGCTCAACGCCGACCAGATGAGAATACTCAAGAACTTTAAGCGTACCCAAACCATTCACCATAAGATCAGTCTCAGGATTATCCACTGAATTTTGGTTAGCAAAATGGGCTGCCAAATGATACACTATCTCCGGTTTATTTTTGAAAGCCCACTTCAATTTTTCGTCGTCAAGGACACTGCCTTTAACAAAAACAATCTTCGAGTTTACCGGAATGTTCCATTCGTAGGAAGAAGAAAGATCATCTAGAATGACAATTTTTTTGGTGCCCAACTCGGTTAAAGTTCGGGTTAAATTCGATCCAATCGCTCCTGCCCCGCCAGTTACAAGCACAGTTTTCCCATCAAACGCATTAGATACCTCTTTCTTCACAGCATCCACCTTAAACTAACTTTTTGCCGTAAAATTCTTTGAACCATTCAACGGTTCTCTGCATACCTTCGTCTACCGGAATGGTTAGTTTGAAATCTAAGTCCCTTTTAGCCTTTGAGGAGTCTGGCGTCTTAATCTTAGTAGTGAAAGGTTCATCCTCTTTATAGGAGACCAATGAATCGTCTTTTCCAACACTTTTCAAGATTAGGTCTGAAACGTATTTGATGGTGTATTGTTTGTCTCCGCCCAAATTGTAAACCTCACCAGACTTAAAATTGTCAATAATGTTAGCTAATGTTCTGCAGAGGTCCTCAATATACTCAAGAGTTCTTTTGTGCCCAAGATAAACCGTGTAGGGTTCATCTTCAATAGCGCTGTATATGAACTTGGGTATCCAGCCACGATAGGGAGTATATTTATCCCCGGGACCATAAACATTGAATAATCTCACTCTCACGGTCTCTGTCCCAAACATTGTCGCTGAATTCAATATTTGCAGTTCGTTAACCCACTTCGATATGGCATAATCGTTCATCTGTTTGATTGGAATCTTATCCATAACATCTTCGCTCATTACACCATCATAATCCCCATAAACTTCTGCGCTTCCAAAGAAAATCATGCGAAACCTCTTTTTCTCTTGCAGTCTCAGAATGTTTTTTGTTCCTACAGCATTGGTAGGCCAGAGGTTTTCGTAGTAGTCCTCACCGTTCCATCGTCCATATTCTGCGGCAGCATGATAAACATAATCGAAATCGTGTTCACTAAACACCCGTTCAACTTGGCGATACTTGCTAACATCGCATCGTATATAGTTAGGTTTTTCAGAATGCATCAGATCACACGCCCAAACCTCATGCCCACGACGCTCAAGCTCACACATCAGGTTTGAACCAATGAAACCGAGGCCACCAGTAACCAAAACTCTCTTTTTTGTTTCAGTCAAGTTTCCACCTCAATATTTTAACAATTTTTTTACTTGCCTTTCCATCTCCAAAAGGATTCTTCCAACCCTTGGAGGCTTTCAACATTAATTTTGTTTTTTCAAGGATTCCTCTAGGAGATGTTCCCGCCAAAATGTTTGATCCAACCTCTAGAGTTTCTGGTCTCTCCGTGTTATCTCTCAGAGTAACGCAGGGAACTTTCATGATGCAGGTTTCTTCTTGAACTCCTCCGGAATCGGTAAGAACTAGCCGTGCCTTACTCTCAAGATACAAAAAGCTCAGATAATCTAAAGGCTCAACAAGTCTAACACCGTTAAGTTTGACTCCAAAATACGCTAGGCATTTTCTGGTTCTTGGATGAATCGGATAAATCAGATCGACACCAAATTCTTTCTGGACTCTTTCAAGACCCTGCGCAATGTTTCGGAGACGTTCCTCACAATCAACGTTTTCTTGTCGGTGAATTGTAACCAAGAAATAATCACGATCACTAATCCCCAAATCATCTAGAATTTCACGTCGACCTTTGGATATCTCCAAATTCTGGAAAACTGCGTCAACAATCGTATTGCCCGTAACAAATATTTTCTCTTCAGGAATACCCTCATGAAGCAAAGCTTTTTTGGATTCCTCGGTTGGAGCAAAAAGAAAATCTGCTGAATGATCAGCGAGAATTCTGTTAATCTCCTCAGGCATGCTTCGATCATGACTTCTTAGTCCTGCTTCCACATGCCCAACAGGTATCCCCAATTTTACAGCCGCCAAAGCACCAGCAAGAACAGTGTTAGTGTCTCCTTCAACCAAGACAACATCAGGCTCCTCCTTCAGTAACATCCTCTCTAAGCCGATGAGCATCTTGCCTGTTTGTTCTCCATGGTTACCTGAACCAACATCCAAATTATACTTCGCGCCAGGTAATGCAAGCTGCTCAAAAAATACTTGATCCATTTCGTAAGAATAGTGCTGTCCCGAATGCAGAACAAAGTAGGCTAACCCTAAACGTTCACATTCACGAATAATCGGAGACATCTTGATTATCTCTGGTCTAGTTCCCAAAATAATCGCGATCTTCAACTAGACGCCTTTTCCTGTTTGATTCTTTTAACTTTGAAGATCACTGTGCCACCATCAGTATACGGTTCTCCGGGATCAACACACTGAATATACGCATGTTCCCTATCCTCTGGCTTTGACAAACCTAATTTTACTGGATCAGCGCCAGACTCTAGAATGAGAACATAATGCAACAAAGATGAAAGCGCATGGACACAAAGAGCATCTGTCCTTTCCAAGACTATCTTGGGATCATCAATCACTATTCTGTCTCCAACCTTGTAAACTGGGCATTTGCCCCTGATTTCACAGACTTCTATTTCCAGCATTTCTCGAATTCACACTTGTTTTGAACAAACATAAAGATTTAGTTGCCATTCTTTTGTGTCTGTCTAGAAATCGCATAAAGGGTTATTGCAGTAAATAAAGTAAACATGCCGATGAGAATAAACGCCATAGAAGCTAAAGCAATGTTTGTCATGATTTGCTGTTCTTCTGCAAAGATTTTAAGCATCCATACTCCGAAAGCTGTTCCAGCAAAAAGAAAAATTATTCCTGGTAATCCCAAGAGTATTAGTGGCTTTTCTTCCACCACTAGTCGGATAATTGACATTAATACGCTGGCTCCATGCCCCCAAACATTTTGAGTTGAAGATCGCTCCAACTCTTTATATTTTACCTCTACCGGAACCTCCACAACGGTTAAACCATTCTTCTGTGCATTCATCAGAACCTCTACACTTGCACCCATACCATTCTCAACCAACCTTAACTCAGAAATAGCCTTACGTCCATATACTCGAAATCCACACTGAGCATCATGCAACCTATGATTGGACGCAGCACCAGTCAATTTAGTAATCATTTTTATTCCCCAACTTCTGTAATGGGGAACACCATTCTTTTTTGAGTTCAAGAAACGTGACCCTAACACAATATCCGCATTATTCTCCAAAACTGGCTTAATAAGATGCGAAATCGCATTGGGGTCATGTTGCCCATCTCCATCAAAGGTTACCAGAACATCTGCATTCAATTCTCTAGCCATAGTGAACAGACTCTTCGTAGCTGCACCGTAACCCAAATTCCTTTCATGCCTAGTCACTTCCGCGCCCATTCTCTTTGCAATCTCAGCAGTATAATCTGTGGAACCATCGTCGCAGACCACAACAACATCAACATACTTTTGCGCTTCCAACACTAGTTTAGCAATTGTTCTTTCTTCATTAAACGCGGGAATACCAGCAACAACCAAAGGCTTAGCCAGACCCAATTGATCATTAACTTGCTTCAAAGAAGTCAACTAATCAACCAATCCAAACACTAAACAATTTGATATACTGAGATTCTTCCACTGTCAAAGACCGAAGTCCAAGCGCCTGAAAACCGCAGATTGTACCAGTCAATATCCTCGTTCCACCAAACAAAATATGCTTTATCGAAACCCTCATCAACAGCAAGGTTTGCAGCTGATTGCAGGTCATGATCAAAAACAATCGCAACATTATCTTTGTTAAGATATAGTAAGGTCCAGAACTTGAATACGTCATGTACGAGCAGGGAAGACTCATTATTCATGTTCGTATTTAACCATTCGAAAGCTTTGATGGTGTCTTCAGTATCTCTAAGAGGAACTGAGCTACTCTGCATCGTAGAGGGAACATATTTGAAAGTACTCTCCCACCCAATAACCCCATACTTACCATCGACTAAAGGACAACACATAAACAAAGCACCAACCACAACCGACACTAAAGCTAAACCAACACCAACTTTCTTTGTGATCTTTAACCAACCCAAAAATCTAGAAACACTAAACGCTTTGCCACACTTCGCGGCACTCCACAATCCGTTAACCGCAAAAAACGTGAAAGGAAAAACAAGCATCAGCATCCACCTACCCCACAACAGCAAAGCAGAGAAAGGCACTATCAAACAGCCAAAAGCTCCCACTAAGAGAATAAACATCCAAGAACCAAAGATTCTATCCCTGAAGTAACCAACCACAATCAATGGCAACAACACTATATAGAGAAGAAGAAACAAGGAAAACACGT
>Ga0307428_1000458_pt1 | contig 26900 bp, 15 predicted proteins | sample SalMarWE160240MG_FD_202161 | JGI IMG/M metagenome (GOLD analysis project Ga0307428, IMG submission 202161) | Salt marsh sediment microbial communities from the Plum Island Ecosystem LTER, Massachusetts, United States - WE1603-240 | ecosystem: Environmental > Aquatic > Marine > Intertidal zone >...
ACCAGCGAGGCTCCCCGGACGCAGCGCGGGGCATTCGATTTACCGACTCTCAGTCCGCTGGAGCAGCGCCCATGTCCGCTGTTACTCCAAAAGCGGACAAACTATTGCAGTGCCGCGAATGTCCGCTTTGTGCCAATAGCGGACATGGCGAGAAGTCCGCAAGATGTCTACTTTGCTTCTGAAAGCGGACATTCGTCAGCGCTACTGACACGTCAGCTTTGGGCCAAAGCGCGAAATAGCGGTTTGCCACAGCAGGTACCGCTTTCCCTCAACTTTCGAGTCTTTGTGTGGGCTCGTTACCGGCAACTGGCCGGTAGCTTACTTTTGCAGCTGTCACTACCCCCGACGCAACGGAATAGGGAATTATTTGAGCGAAACACGGATTTTCTGCACACGAACAGGGAATTACGGACCAAAATTAAAATCTCTGACGGATAAGGTTTTCGGCACACACAGGTATTATTATCATCACCGAACGTAGGTGTGGCAACCGCAAACCCCGCGGCGTAGATCAGGGCTTGAAATCGGTACTCCGCGAAAACCAACGTAAAGGCCAAACATGGCGATTATCACTACTATTCGTGATTCTTCGACGGTACTCGAAGAACGCCGGTTTAATCCACGTATCGAAGCGAGAGTCGCTATCGCCGGCCTGGGCACCATTGGAAAAACACTGGTACGAAATCTGTCGCGCGGAGTAATTCCTGGCATGAAACTGACTGGCGTCGCCGCACGTGACAAGACAAAGGCGCGACGAACGCTGGACAGCATGTCGTTAAACGTTCCCGTATATGATGTCGAAAAGCTGCCCGGCATTGCCGACGTTGTCGTTGAATGCGCTCCCGCGGCAGTCCTTGATAAAGTTGTACGCCCCGTCCTGCTTGCGGACAAAACCGTAATCGTTCTTAGCGCCGGTGCGCTACTCTCCCACCCCGATCTGATTGAGCTTGCGCATAGAAAGTCTGGTCAGATCATCATTCCGACGGGTGCTTTGATCGGGTTAGATGCCGTCAGCGCAGCGGCAGAAGGGAAAATCTCCTCGGTCAAGATGGTTACACGCAAACCGATCGCGGGTCTGATTGGCGCCCCTTATCTCGTCGAAAACGAGATTGATATTGAGAATTGTAACGAGCCGACCTTAGTGTTCAGCGGAACGGCGCGCGAGGCCGCGAAGGACTTTCCCGCTAATCTCAACGTAGCGGTCGCTTTATCTCTTGCTGGCATCGGGCCCGATAAGACAATGCTCGAGATATGGGCAGACCCCACGGTTACAAGAAATACCCATCGAATCGTCGTCAACTCGGACTCTGCCCTTCTCGACATGACCATCGAGAACATTCCGAGCGAGAACCCTAAAACTGGTCGCATAACTGCGCTGAGCGTCATGTCGACGTTGCGAAAGCTCAATGTGCCAGTACGCGTCGGCTCATAAGCCGCGCAAAAAGTCTGCGCGCATGCGATGATCCTCTTGGTCTAAATTTAGCGCATATCGCCCTGGCGTCGATGCATATTCTGGTCATTCCCGCGACGCGCTCGATGTTTGACGCGACTGCAATAAGCATGCGGTAAGTTGCCGGGCTTGCGGACTCGACGATAGAAGAAATCCGCTAGCCAAGGCGTGAATTGGTAGGGTACGCTGCGTTTGATCGAATAAGGGAGGTTGACCGATGGGTTACCGAAAATCACTCCTCACAATTGCGACCGCCTTTTCTGCGCTGACGACCCTGGCCATTGCGCCCGCTTACGCCGTGGACATGCCCTGCAGCACGGCGAAATTGATCGTGCCGTGGGGCGCCGGCGGCGATACCGACATCATCTTCCGCCTTGTCGTCGACGAAGCCAACAAAGAAGGCGCTAAACCTCGGTTGCAGGTCGTCAATGTCGGCGGGCAGGGCGGCAACAAGGGTGCGAAAGACGCCAAGGCCGCGGCGCCGGATGGCTGCACCCTGTTCGCGATGCACGACAGCGCTATCATCAGTTACCTGGCCGGACGCGTGAACTTCACATGGGACGCGTTTGATCCGATCGCCAGTGTCTCCTACACGCCGTCGGTCATCGGCGCCAATGCCGCCACGCCGTACAGCAACATGAAGGAATTCGTCGCCGCCGCCAAGAAGGCGCCCGGCACGATCACGACCGGCGTGACACTCGGCTCCACCAGTCAGTTCGTCTTTCTGCTGATCGAGGATGCCGCCAAGATCAAACTGAAATACGTGCCCTATGAAGGCACGCGCCAACGCCTGACCGCCTTGCTCGCCAAGAATATCCAGATCGGCGAGATGAACATCCTGACCGCCAAACAATACATGAAGGAAGGTTCGCTGAAGGGGCTCGGCATCGCCTCGGAGAAGCGCGATCCGTTGGCGCCCAATCTGCCGACGCTCAAGGAGCAGGGGGTCGATGTCGTCTACGGGCTCACGCGCGGCGTTGTGGCGCCCAAGGGCACCAAGCCGGCCGTCATCAGCTATTGGGAGGGCGTCATCAATAAGGCCGCTCACAGCAAGGCGGTCGAAGGCGCGCTGGCCGCCAAGGGAACGTCGGTCGTATTCAAGGCCCCGGCCGAATACACCAGCTTCCTCAAGAAATCCTACGCCCAATACGAGAAGCTCGCGATCTCGATCGGAATGTACAAGAAGAAATAGATGAGTGCGGGCCGTGCGAGCGGCGAGCGTCGGCCTTCGTGCCGTGCTTGCCGCTCGCCCGGACCCAGCTGAGGGGGAACTGACACGTGCGCCGCCTCAGTTTCGATTCCATCGTCGCGACGGTGTTGTTGCTTTTCGGCGGGGCCCTCTTCTGGGACACCTTCCAATGGCGGCGCACGCCTTATGCGACCATGGCTTCCAGCGTGTGGCCGCGCTTCGTGTTGCTGGTGTTCTTCGCGCTCTGCGTCATTTACCTCATCAGGTCGCTGCGTCGGGGAACGGCGGGTGAGACGAAGCGAACCTTCGTCGAGTGGATCGCCCACTACCGCAATCCACTCTGGTGCTATGGCCTCTTCCTGCTTTTCCTGCTGACCATGCCCTATCTCGGCATGCTTGTCGGCGGCATACTTTTTGTGTGGGGGGTGCAAGCCACGGTGGGCGAGCGAACCGCGCGCGCGCATTTGCGTCATGGTGCGATCGCGATCGGTTCGGTCGGCTTCATGTGGCTTGTTTTCACCTATGCCATCGGCGTCATTTTGCCGGCGGGCAGCCTCGTTCACATCTAACGCGGCGATCATGCGATGCAGTATCTGGATCACGTGATCGCGGCGTTCGGCGCGGTCTTTGAGCTCAAGAACCTGATCTTGATGACGGTCGGCGTCGTCGCCGGCCTGATCGCTGGCGCCATCCCCGGCTTCACGATTGCGATGGCGATCGTGCTGACGCTGCCCTTCACCTTCGGCATGCCGCCGGTGGAAGGCCTGTCGACCATGCTGGGCGTTTTTGTCGGCGGGCTGTCGGGCGGACTGATGTCCGCAGTCCTCACCGGCATTCCCGGGACGCCATCGGCCGTCGCCACTACCTTCGACGGTTTCACAATGGCGCGCGCCGGCAAGCCGGGCTTGGCGCTCGGCATCGGCGTGTGGTCGTCGTTTTTCGGCGGCCTCCTGAGTGCCGTGCTGCTGTCGGTATTGGCGCCGCAACTTGCGCGCATCGGCCTCGAGTTCGGGCCGTGGGATTTCTTCTCGCTGGTCGCCTTCGCGCTGACCATCGCCGCCAGCCTGTCGGACGAGGACCTACTCAAGGGTCTCATCGCGGGCGTATTCGGCATCCTGGTCGCCTGCTTCGGCGAAGACCAGGTCAATGGTGTGGCCCGCTTCAGCTTCGGCGTGGATGCGCTCGAGCAGGGTTTCGCCTTTCTGCCCCTACTCGTCGGGTTGTTCGCTTTCAGTCAGCTGATGTCGGACGTGCGCGATCCAGGCTCGGCGACCGAGGCGTTGTCCGAGCGCGGCGCAGCCGGTGTCAAAATCGAGCACCTGAGCGCTATCAAAGCGATCTTCGAACGTTGGGGCATTTGGCTGCGCTCCTCGCTGATCGGCGTCTTTGTCGGCGTGCTGCCGGCGGCCGGCAGTTCGATCTCCAACATCCTCGCCTATGATCAGGCCAAGAAGTCCTCAAGGCACCCGGAAAAATTCGGCACCGGCATTCCCGACGGCATCGTCGCCTCCGAATCGGCCAACAACGCCACGGCCGGCGGCGCGCTCATCACCATGATGGCGCTCGGCATCCCCGGCGACGCCGTCACCGCGGTCATGCTGGGCGCGCTGCTCATCCACGATATCGCGCCCAGCCCGACTTTCATCAGCACCCAGCCGCAACTTGCCTATGCCATTATCGTTGCCTTCTTCCTCGCGCATTTCATCATGGTGGCGTGCCAATCATTTTCACTGCGACTATTCGTCCTCATTATGCGGGTGCCGCTCTATGTGCTCGCCGCGGTGATCCTCGCCTATTGCGCCATTGGCGTGTTTTCGCTGAACAATGTCGATTTCGACCTGTGGACGCTGTTGATTTTCGGCATCGTCGGCTACGTGATGGTGCGGCTGGGTTTTCCGTTGACGCCGATGATCCTTGGCGTCGTGCTCGGGCCGGTGGCCGAGGTCAATCTCTCCCGCTCGTTTGCCACCAGCAGCGATCTGACCTTGTTCGTGACGCGGCATTGGTCGCTGTTCTTCATCATCCTAGCCGTATTCTCCCTGATCTACCCCTGGTTCCAGCGCGCGCGCGGCCGCAAGAAATGGACCCTTGGCTACGCGCCGGCCCTCGCCATCACACTCGCCCTGCCGCTTTTCCTCATGGGCGGCTGGGTGAGGCCGATCTTGGCGTTTGTGCTCCTGATCTTCGGTATCGGGCTCATCTGGCGCCGCGGGCGCGATGGCTGGAAGCTCGAAGCCGGCGACCTCGAAGGCGCGCGTCTGCATCAAGGCTGAGCGGGAGAAACTGCCCGCGGACTTATGTTTTCCGAAAATGACAAACTAGAAATTCATGTTCGCTTTGCTGGGTCTTATGTGCGCTCTATCCCCAAAAGCGGACATCCCAATTGCCTCGACGAATGTCTGTTTTGGGTCAAAAGCAGACATCGTGCCGAGCTCATGCAGTGTCCGCTTTACCCCCGACAGCAACCGCAATAGCGGACATCGTTAGTGCACAAGTCAGCGAGCACGAACTGATTTCCTAATCAGGTGGCCTACTTTCTTGGCTATCACTATACCCCCTGTCTGTTAGCAGGGAATTTTGGAGTAGAGATTGGTTCGACTGCGACTGCGTCCGCCACCACCCACTCTCGACTTTCCCCGACATGCAGAGACTTGCCGCATTCGCCCGCCATTGGCGGGCATTTTCGGTATGCACTTGTGGTCTCCGGGTCTCTAGGGCAGGCGACGGCGCATTTCGGACCTCAGTCTCCGCGGTGAAAATTCCCGTTCCTGCCGTTGGAAAGGTGTGGTGTCGAAAACGTCACCTTTTTGGCAGTCGCTGTTCGACAGAATACCGTTCTCTGTCGCCGCTTAGATGTGTTCACAAAGCCGAGCTCTAATCGGCGCTCGCCGGGGAATCCCGAGCCTCGATTTTCGTAGCGATCTCTGCTGCCGTCGCGGTCAACAACTTTCATGCCAGGCACCGTGGCAACGACAGATTGATGCCGATGAACTGGTTCCAACGAACGAGGTGCTGGTTGGAGCGTCGGACGTCCCGAATCGGCGAGCTGATTGCGCCTACGAGGGATTTTCGTGGTTGGCGGAGATCGAGAAATTTCTCGCGCTCGTTATGTAACCGAGGTCGAAATTCGATCGGCTGGTGCCCACGCAGGACTGATCGAGGCCGGTCTAGCTCTGATTGCCGAAGCGACCACATTTTGCAAAGCCGTGATCGCTCGCGCGCGGTGTGCGAAATGGTCTCAAGATTGCACTATTGGCGCTTTGTCCAATTTGCCTGAAAAACTGTGCTGCCCTGGAACTGGGAAGCGCGATCCAGCAGATTATTAGCGGTTCAACTTTCGGACCAAGCGAATTTGGTAACTGCCCCGGCAGCGCGTGCCGATGCCTATATATATTCCCTCTCCGGTTTCACCCTTGATCCTGCCTTGCGACGCCACGGTGAAGTTCTTGTTCACGAGCGCCGGGTTCGCAAAGTGAAAACTTCCATCTTTGCTGATAACTCCAATCTTCCTGCCATTAGGTGCAGTGATCACGCCCTCCAAAATCCGTCTTGCAAACTTCAAAGATTTTATTCGGCAATACTGCCCGCCTGACGCCTCGAATTCCCAAATGCCGTCGAATGCGGTTCCTGCGTCGCTCGTAGGCACGTGTCCCATCGGCGCCGCGCCACCCGCCGGCGGTGTCATCGCAACGGATGGGGGTGGCGGCGCGGCGGGCGCCGGGGGAGGGATCGCAGCCACTTGGCTCTTCTTCAACTCCTCCAGCCGCGCGCGCGCCATGCTGGCGTAGACGGTATTGCCGAATTGCCGGATATAGTCTTCCAGCACGGCCTGGCTCTTCGTCTCGCGCGTCACCGCCCATGCCTGCGCAGCCGGATCGAGCGGCGGTATCGCCACAACCTCTTTGTTCTCCTTGTTCTCCTTGTTCTCTTTGCTCTCCTTGTTCTCTTTGTTCTCTTTGTTCTCCCGCGCGCCGGCCGTGACTTTCAACTTGAATTGCCCGACCAGCGAAATCGACAACTCGGGCCGCTGCTTGCCGTCCGTCAGTCGGTCCACCTCGTCCTGCACATTGAACAGCATCTGGCGCACGTCGAGATCCGGCGTGCCCAGGTTGTCCAGCAACGCCGTCGCGAACGGGCTGTTATGCCCCGTGCCGTCCGATGCCACGTCGTTCGCCTGCGTCGCATAGGCGACAATCAGCCCATTGGCCTCGACGCGCGAAAGCCCCCGGGTCAGGAACGCGCTGCGGTTGGACCCGTGGATCGATGCCACGCGGCGCTTAAGATCATCCTCCACCGGGTTGTTACGGCAGGCATCGAGTATGATGATCCGCGCGCCCGGCGCGCGCTGCAGGACGTCGAACAGGTCATCGAGTGGCATCAAACGAAACCGATTAACGTCCTCCGCGCTCTCGAGCTGAGTGTCCACCGGCAGCAGATAATTCTTGCCGGCGAATTGCATGCCGTGCCCGGAATAATACACTAGCGCAATCTCGGCGCCGCTAACCGCGCGCGAAAAGCGATCGAGCGCATCGTTCATCCCCGCGCGGTCAAGGTCGGTCGCAATGATGGTCGAAAACCCGAGGTCGCGCAGCGACTTGCCGATGTCCTGGGCGTCGTTCTTCGGGTTTATCAGCGCCGGCACATGCTGGTAGGTGCTGTTGCCGATCACCAGCGCCACGCGCTTGTCGGCATGCGCAACGCCGACGCTGCACATCAGCAGCAAACAACTTGTAAGGGCTAAAGCAAAGCGCACCCCGGCCTCCTAATCATCCGTCTGATGATAAATTACCATAGCCGACCCCTCCAAACGAAAGGGCACAATGCTTCGGATGCCCTTAGTCAAGTTCGACCGCGTCAGTTCCGATTCGAAATTTGAGCCGGTTCCAATCGCTTTAACACGACCTTGCCTGCACACCTGGCGCCAGGCGTGTAATACGACCCAATTCCGGATTCACCCGCCAATTTGCCGGAGACCTGTTTGAAGTACGCAGGGTGTCCCGCTTTGCCTTCGTACCTGAAGTTACCGGCGCCGTCGACCCGCCCCGGCTTACGATCAGGCGCGGCTAGGATCACGTTATTTTCGATTATAATTCTACGAACGACTCTCCTATCTCGGCAGAACTTGTTATTGATTAGGGTTTCCTCCCAAATACCATCATAAGGCCCGAGATTGTTCTTAGGGATACCGGGCGTCGCCGGTTGCGTCATCGCAACGGATGGGGGTGGCGGCGCGGCGGGCGCCGGGGGAGGGATCGCAGCCACTTGGCTCTTCTTCAACTCCTCCAGCCGCGCGCGCGCCATGCTGGCGTAGACGGTATTGCCGAATTGCCGGATATAGTCTTCCAGCACGGCCTGGCTCTTCGTCTCGCGCGTCACCGCCCATGCCTGCGCAGCCGGATCGAGCGGCGGTATCGCCACAACCTCTTTGTTCTCCTTGTTCTCCTTGTTCTCTTTGCTCTCCTTGTTCTCTTTGTTCTCTTTGTTCTCCCGCGCGCCGGCCGTGACTTTCAACTTGAATTGCCCGACCAGCGAAATCGACAACTCGGGCCGCTGCTTGCCGTCCGTCAGTCGGTCCACCTCGTCCTGCACATTGAACAGCATCTGGCGCACGTCGAGATCCGGCGTGCCCAGGTTGTCCAGCAACGCCGTCGCGAACGGGCTGTTATGCCCCGTGCCGTCCGATGCCACGTCGTTCGCCTGCGTCGCATAGGCGACAATCAGCCCATTGGCCTCGACGCGCGAAAGCCCCCGGGTCAGGAACGCGCTGCGGTTGGACCCGTGGATCGATGCCACGCGGCGCTTAAGATCATCCTCCACCGGGTTGTTACGGCAGGCATCGAGTATGATGATCCGCGCGCCCGGCGCGCGCTGCAGGACGTCGAACAGGTCATCGAGTGGCATCAAACGAAACCGATTAACGTCCTCCGCGCTCTCGAGCTGAGTGTCCACCGGCAGCAGATAATTCTTGCCGGCGAATTGCATGCCGTGCCCGGAATAATACACTAGCGCAATCTCGGCGCCGCTAACCGCGCGCGAAAAGCGATCGAGCGCATCGTTCATCCCCGCGCGGTCAAGGTCGGTCGCAATGATGGTCGAAAACCCGAGGTCGCGCAGCGACTTGCCGATGTCCTGGGCGTCGTTCTTCGGGTTTATCAGCGCCGGCACATGCTGGTAGGTGCTGTTGCCGATCACCAGCGCCACGCGCTTGTCGGCATGCGCAACGCCGACGCTGCACATCAGCAGCAAACAACTTGTAAGGGCTAAAGCAAAGCGCACCCCGGCCTCCTAATCATCCGTCTGATGATAAATTACCATAGCCGACCCCCACCCTGGAAAGGCACAAAGGGCACAATGCTTCGGAAGCTCTTCGTCGGGAGTGCTGATCCTGCAATGTGCAGCTTCACTTGAATGTCGCGACGCATTCCATCTTTTCGTTCAGCACTGGCACGTTGTCGAATAGCTTCGTCGGCCTTCTTTAGCCCGCCGGTTTGAATTTTCTTACCGCTAAGGCTCACCGGCCCGTGGTGAAGATGCCCTGCATTCCGACTCGGACCGGTGAGTTCGAGGCACTTTGCGCCAATACTTTCGCTGCCAGAGTGGCCTCTTTCTTTCCATCAATCTTGCGAAGCGTCGCCAGGAGTTCGGATAGTTGATGCGCGGAGGCGACCGCGACGAGATGATCGGCGCCGAACGGAGCCGAGACGTCCAGTGGCAACTGGTAGGGACGCCCCGGATCAATAGTCGGCGGGTCGCGGTGCGTCGTGAGTGGATAGAGGAACTGCACCGTTCCGTTTCCCGTGATGTTGAAAAGGACGAAATAGGGATAATGGCGGCCGGTCGCCACCAGCGTCAGGTGCGTGCCGATGACATGGGTTCCATCGGACGCGGCGGACGGCGCCGCGGAAATCGATTCCTCCGGGAGCATGAGCCGCATGTCGAGCCCGGACGCCAGCGTTATTTTGCGTACGGCGTCGATGGCGCGCGCACTGTCCACGACCGCTTGCAGGTCGCCGGCCTCGATCTCGGAAGCCTGGGTGTTTCCGAGCTTGTCGAACACCTCGCGGGTGGAAGCATCCCAGGTCAATTCCGCGGCTTGCCCAGGAGCGACCAGCGCGGCGCCCTTAAGCGTTCGTGCTATCGCGGTGCGCTGATCATCGGACGTGCCGCGGATCTGGAGTCGGACCAGGCCATTTTCAGGTTTCGGCTTGGAAGTGGCGGGCGGCGAGCTGAGAAAGAACAGTGGGTCATCGGGGCGCATCTCGACGCCAGCGCGGACGTCCGGCTCGGGCCAGCGCACATTGGGATGTTGTTCGGAATCGGAAAGGATCCGGATCGAGCGCAGGACGTAGCTGCTCAACTCGGCACCACTGACGACACCATCGCGGTCGCTATCGGCGTGACCCGCGATGGCCCTGGCAAACGACCAACTGAGCGCGCCCTGCGGCCGGCCATCAATCTCAAGTTCGGGCACCAACTCATTGCGTCGCGCACCCGACAGAAATACGACGTGCGGAAGCTTGAGCACATTGGGCGCGCGGGGAATCTTGACCCCAGCTTGCAAGTCTTTCTCGACATCGTAGATCCCGGCAGTGCGGTACCGCACTTCTGCGCCGATACGGGCGTCGATCTTGCGGGTCATTCCGCCCGAGTGGCATGCGTCGGCGACGAATATGATCTTGTTGCGCCCCTGAACGGATTTCCAGAGACCTTCTAGCTCGTCATCCAGGATGCGCTCCTCGTTGAGGGCCGGCTTTGAGCTATCAAATTTCGCCAGGAGGAATGAATTGTGCAGGCCGTCGGGCGTTGCGCTCAGGCCTGGTCTTCGTTCCTGACTGCCATGGCCTGAATAGGTGACCAGCAGGGTATCGCCCGGTGCCGACTCGGCGACCATTCCCTGCCAAGTGTGCAGGAACGCCGCCCGGGTTACATCTCCATCGAGAAGAACGCGTGTCGTTGCAGCGAGCGGGCGGACCGCGGCCTCGATCCCTTTGGCGTCGTTAACGCAGCCTTGAAGTTGAGGAACCGGCAGATAGCTCATCGAGTGGTCCCGATTGCGGCGACCAATGCGTCCCTTATAGGCATTGATGCCGACGATCATCGCGTGCAGACGGGGCGACGACGCCTGGGTGTAGGCGGGCCTTGTCCCTAAGGTGAGCGGAAGCGACGAAGCGCCCAGACCCAGCAAGACGGATCGGCGCGTCAGCATGGCAAGAGCCCCTTGTGCGGAACCGTCAGCGGTATTTGACTTCGACCCGCCGCAGCATTTGATAGATCTGCGCCTTTGAATAGTCGGACGCATTCGCCAGCGCCAGTGGCTCGCGTTTCCCGCGGCCGTCGGCGTCAACTTTGGCGTCTGGGTAGCCATGCTCGACAAGGTAGTGACGCACGGCCTTGGCGCGCTGGAGCGAAAGTGCGAGATTGTACTCGTCGGAGCCATCCGGATCAGTATGTCCGACCAGAAGAACACGCGGGTAGCCCTGCTCGCGGAGCAGTCGCGCCGTCTCGGCGGCGTATACCTCGCCAAGCTTTGTCATCTCATCGCGGCCGCGGACGAATTGAACCGGCACCGGTACGGCTTCGACCGCAACGTCGCGAACCGATCGCGTCAGCAGCATGTCACCTTGCACGAACGTGCTCGACAGCATTCGCGACTCGTTGGCGAGCTTCATCAATTCCTGAATGACTTCTTTCGGTGGCGGATCGGGAACGCTTTGCGGGTCTTTGATATCTGCTAGGGCGGACTGATAGGCAAGGCTGGCGGCGGCATAGTCGATCTTGCCGCTCGAGGTCGGCACTTTACGCCGCAGGTCCCCGATCAGCTTCATCATCTTCCACGGTTGCGCATAGGTCATCGCGCTTTCGAGGATCGCTAGCTTACGCGCGGGTTTTTCGATGTGGTCGGCCTCTCGCACATGCGCCAGCGCCACTTTGACGCCGACTTGCTTGCGCGTCGCGGCCGGGCATTCGGCAGAGTTCAGGATCGGCTTGGCGGCGGCGATGATGGCACGCAAATCGTCTTTGGTAAGCGTCGCATTGAACGGATCGAGAAGCTGTTTGCAGTCAGCTTGCGCCCACGAGGCCGTAGCCCCTGCCAATGTTGCGGCCGCAACAAGCAGAGAGGCAATGAAAGATATCCGAAACATGTCCCTGCGTTCCTGTGGTCCCTAGCGTCTGAAGCGGCGTGAACTTTCTACGGAATGCCAACGGTCGGGACATTACCCGCGTCGGCGATGTGGCTCACGAACAGGACTGTGCCTGCGCTGAATCGACGTGCGCCAGCCAAAAGGGGCGCACCCGTGCGAACTGGCGATCGCTGAAAAGTGGCAATGACGGGCCATGCGCCACTGTGCTTTGATAGTACTGAAAGTCAATGGAGGAATGATACTTCACCATTTTTTATTGTCGACAGGCGGCATTGTCCCCGAAGCTGGGAGCTCGGCTCAACGGTGCAGCCCTCCGGGCCCCTGGGCGCGCGCTTGATGCGGTCTGGAGGCACTTGCAGGCCCGCAGCTTTTGGGCCGAGGTGCCGGCTGGTTCGTTCGCGGTTGGGTCAGACGCCTCACTTTGCCGCCCTATCGCGTGCCATGACATTCGAGAATGGGATGGGTGTGTGCGGGATGGCGGATGCGGCGTCGCGGAATTTGCGCCCAATCACGGATCGTGCCGCCCAGATCGGCTTTCAATTCGCCCGAACGATTGACGCTTAAAGACTTGCCTCCGACACACGGTCCAAAAGCGCGTTGCAAAATCTTCTCATAGGGCAGAAGATGAATATGGGTAACCGTGCGGGACAGTGAGTTGCCAGCGAAACCATCGCAAATCTTTCACGGCGGCAAGATCGCCACGGCAACGGCGGGCGAACGCGGGATCGCCTCCGTGCTCTGGCTGGTTCTAGCCGGGCCGATCGTCGATGCCTGGATCTTCCTGTTTGAGGCCAGCTGGCTTGCCGTTCCGGCCGGCGGGGGCGCGAATTTCTGTCCGCGCCCCGTGGCGCAAGGCGGGCTTGTTACTGATGAGCTGCGCCTCCGTGAACTGGCGGCCCTGCTGGTCAGCGTCAAATCCGATCTGACTACCCGGATCCCATGCCCGACGTCGCAATCGTGAGCAGCTTATGAGCGACAATCCAGACAGGGAGAGCTGCTCCCAAGCCGGTGCAGATCGATGATCAACGCCTCGAACTACGTTTGCGCCACGCCGCTCGAAAATCTGGTTCTCGCCAGAGGTGCCACGGGCGCCGTGCTCGATCAGTCGGCGAGCATGCTGGCCGAGATCGAGCGGCGTTGCGGCGCCGATGTGGCGACGCTGTTCGCGCAGCCGGCTATAAAGTCAAGTCCTGAGAGCACTGTCGTGTCCTGGTACGCGGCGGCGGATGGCTCGCCGCGTCCGTTGGCCGACTTTGATGAGATCGGGCAACGCCCTTTCGTGGAAATCCTTCGCGCCCGCCTGGCGCGCCTGCTTCCCATCTTTGCCGACCCGACGATCGGGGCGACCGTGGGCGGCGCGCTCAACATCCGGTCTATCCATGAAATTTATGTTGTTGGAAGAGACCCGGTCATCGTCAATTGGGGAATGCTGCCGCGCGATGTCGCCTCATCCGAGACGGCGCGCGAAGCGCACTTCCGCAGCACCCTGGGCTCGTTTGTTCCTAGAGGTTTTCCGACGCCGCCATTTGATTTCAAGGACGGGCGTGCCTTCACAGATGCGATCGCGCGTCAACTGAGGGCCGCCGAGGTGCGCGAAACGGCCGAGGCGCGCGACAAAGCGCAATCAGCTGCCACAGACCAGGCAAGCCAGGCCGCGAGCGGGGCGGTCGCGGCGGCGAAGAAGCGTCGCCCGTGGATTGCCCCGCTCGTCGCGTCTGTCCTGGCCGCTGCTGTGCTGGTGGCGCTGCTTATGCCCGGTGTTCTCCGGTACGCGACGATCGTCTCACCGGATCATGGCCTGATTGATCGGGAGCGGCAGATCGTGCAGGACGTCAACAGTTCGCTCGAACAGCAGATTGCCGAGCTGAAGAGAATAAGCGCCGAGTTGGTCTGTCGCGCCCCCCCCGGTGCTACCAACATAACGCTTGCCCCGCTGAACCTGCTGCCGCCGCCAGCCCAGAGCATTCGAGTTGCTGCGCCAATTCCGGGCGGACCGACCAACGCTGCCCAACTGGCCGACCAGGCTGTCGTCCTCGTGCGGTCGCAACTTGGCAACACTCACAAGACTGGCAGCGCTTTCTTCATATCCGACCAGTTGTTGGTAACTAACGATCACGTGGTTTCGGGCCCTGGCGGGCGCGAGGCGACGGCTGTGACCATCGAAAACAACACGCTTGGTAAGCGCATTCCAGTAAAAGTCCTGGCGCGGTCACATGTATCACGTCCCGGCGACCTTGATTTTGCATTGTTGGAGGCACCCGCAAACACCTCGCGGGCTTTCCTCAGGCCAACCGCACAACCTGAAAAGGCATCATCAGTCCGCTCTGTGGGGTTTCTAGAGCTTGCAGGTGACACAGGAATTCCCGAGTCAATAATCACTGATGGAATTGTCTCAAGCTTCATCGCCTCGAGCGGACGGAATGTTATCGTGCACTCGGCTGCGATCGCCCATGAAAACGCTGGTGGGCCGGTGATGGATCTCTGCAGCCGAGCGGTTGGTGTGAATACTTGGCTGCTGACAGACTCCGGTCCGCCGGCCGGAGTTTCTTTGGCACAGCCCGTTGCAGCTCTGTTCGAATTCTTGAAGGCCAACGGAAAAACCATTGCGCTGGATACCGCTCGCTGCGCGCCGGGCGGCATCGCTTTCGGCGGACCAGCCGCGACGTCTCCGGTATCGCCTAGGTCGCGACCTGCATCACCAACGCGGCCTCCAGGCTGAGAATCCAAGCCATGACCCGCAGGCTCATTGATTTTACCGAGGACTCGTCTCTCCGGCAGACGATCCCGAAGGCACTGAGTTTTTCCTACATCCGCGCTCTGGTCGAACAGCATCTCGGCGCAGACGCGGCCGCGATGCTGAGTGAGCCGCAAGTCGTGCCACGTGAGGGCCGCCACCAGTGGCTCGCTGAGGCCGCGCTCGATGCGCCGCTGGTGCGTCTCGATCGGGCTTCTGCCGATCAGGCCGCGGCGGCGAGGCGTACGTTGGACGAGGTTCGCTGGCGGGCGCGTAGTACCTGGGAGAAACTCACCGCGACTGGTAACGAACAAAGTCGCCATCAGGCGGTGGCGATTCTGCGCGCCTTCAAAGTTCCGCAAGATAGCGAATACGTGTGGCTGATTGGCGAGCGGCCGGTCCTGGTCGGCTGGGGCCACGAGAAAGCCAGCGTCGTCCCGCTGGAGCCGGCCGAGCTCGCTCTAACCTACCGCCGGCCGGTGTCGGACGTTGCTCCTCGCGCGAGCGCGATCACAAAATCTGGACCGGTACCGCCGGTTGCGCCCGTGAACCCTTCAGGGCCGGCACGCGCCACCTCGTCGTGGAGTTGGCTTGCAGCATTTCTGTGGGTGTTGTTCATCGCCCTCGCGCTAGGAATCGGAGGGCTGCTTTTGCCGGCCTGCTCGATCCAAATCCCGGGCACGCAATGGCACTGGACCTGGGGGGCCGACTGCGTGGCACATGCGCAAAATCCGCTGGCGGACTTGTTTGCGCAAAATCGCGCACTTGAAGAGGGTCTGCGCGCGCAGCGCGTCGCGCTGGCGGCGCGTGACTTTTGTCCACCGGCGCCTCGTCCCGAATCCGTTCCGCCGGTTTCCAATCTTCCCACACTCCCGTCTAACGTCGACACCAGTGCTCCGGTCCAAGTCCGCCTCGACTGGGACACGGACGATGATCTTGACTTGGTCGTCAAATGCCCATCCGGAGGATGGATCTCGCGGCTAAAGCAACACCAGTGGGAGGAAAGTTGTGGCGACGGTAAGCGCGATCTGGATGCAAACTATAAGATGAGCAAGAGGGACTACCCAACAGCCGAGCACATCGCGTGGCGCAATATTCAACCCGGCAACTATCGGGTAATTGTCTGGCCGGTCAAAACCGGTTCGGGCAACCCAATTCCGTTTCACGTCACACTAACATTGTTCGGGCAAACTCAAACCTGCTCAGGAGAGGTGGTATGGGATGACAAAAAAGGGGAAGGCTTTTCGGCGTATGTCATTGACTTTGACCCAACGCAGCCCCTCCCATCCTGCAATGCCAGCTCGGCTGCGGAAGGACACCTTCAAGTCTGTACAACGGGTTGCGGAAAAGATTGAGAGGATACGCCGGCCCGAAGTGAGTTATTGATTTTGATTCTAAACGGCCCTTAACATGGGGATGTACCGAAGGACGGCAAGACGGCGAACAGAATGACGGCGATTTGAGTTAATAGTTTGAGAGGGACGATGTCCAATCTGAGTACGCTCGCAAGCTGCAAGCTGATTCCGTTCAGCGGAGTTCAGTTCTACGTCACTACGTTCGACCGCGATGCCAGCGGCCCGTTCAGCAGAAACTTCTACGTCGTGCGGCAGCGAGCTCGCGAGGGCGAAACCGAGGAAGTGCGTCTTTCGCTCAAGCCCGACTGGGACGACGACAATCCGAACGCGCAGATCGAGACGCCGGAAGAATACGAGTACGAGGCCGTTTCGAAATTAAAATCCTATGAGGCCTTCGTCGGGGAATGGATGCCGGTCCCGGTCCTGAAGGTGCTGGGAGAGTCCGCGGGCGGCACTAGGTTTGACGTTGGTCCCACTAATTGGGCCCGGGTGCTCGTGACGCCGCAGAACCCGGCCGCGACTGCCAGGGAGGCTGCGAAATTCAGCGTCGTCTATGCGTTTGACACCCAGGTGGTTGAGAATCCGGCCGATGAATCCGTCTACGTGGCCCCCATCGAAACCGATGCATGGCACGAGGTCGCGTTTCGATTTGCGCCGAAGATAGCTGAAGTGAGCCGGTTCCTGCGCGACGAGCGAAGTTTCGAGAAGGACGGCAAGCCCGACAAAGTCGATTTGCAGCGCTGGATGTCCGCCTGGGTCGAGCGGGTATTTGAGCAGTACCAGCGCAGCCTACGTCCGGGCAAGGTTCCGGACGAGGAGGAACGAAGCAAGTGGCCGATCCAGGCGTGGTGCCGCTACATGACGTTCGTGCAGCTGCTAGCGAAGTTTGCGCCGCCGCCGGAGATCCGATTCGCCGACACGTTCTCCGGCGATGCCGGCTTCCGCAAACGCCACGACAACGTCAGCGATCAGAGCCGTAAACCGGTCGACGTATCGCTGGTGCTCGACATCGGCAATAGCCGCACCTGCGGAATCCTGATCGAGAGACTTTCGACCGCGCTGACCAAGGCCACGCTAGGCGATGCGATGCTGTTGCGCCTGCGCGACCTTGCCCGACCGCATCTGACCTACAGCGAAACGTTTGAAAGCCACGTAGAACTCGCCCAACCCTGTTTCGGGCAGGATGACTTGTCGGAGCAGTGCCGGGCGAACGCCTACCTTTGGCCGAGCATCGTCCGCGTCGGCCCCGAGGCGGTGCGTCTGCGCGACCAGGCGGAAGGAACCGAGGCGCTCAGCGGCCTGACCAGTCCGAAGCGTTACCTATTCGACATCACGGCGCAGCAGCAACCGTGGCGTTTTCAGCAGACGAGCTACGACAGGCTCGGCGGGCCGCCTCCGCTCGACACAGCGGTCCGTAACTATGTCGGGCCGCGCGGCGACGTTAAGCGGCAGATCAATGCGGAGTCTAATTTCTACAGAAAGAAGCTTACCTACCCGCACGAGAAGATCGACATATCGGCCTATCCACAGCGCCTGTCATTCTCGCGGTCATCGATGTTTACGTTCATGCTCGCCGAGATCATCTGGCAGGCTTTCACGATGATCAACAATCCACAGGTTCGCGCGACACGTCCGGAGGCCGATACGCCACGCAAGCTCATGCGCGTCATTCTCACCCTTCCGACGGCGATGCCGATCAGCGAACAGCAAATTCTCCGCTCGCGCGCGCTCGCCGCCGTGAAGCTTCTCTGGGATTTGACCGGGTGGACCAAGAACCGTCCACCTGGCGCGGAGGAACCCGAGATACAGATCTCATTCGACGAAGCAAGCTGCGCACAGCTCGTCTACCTCTATGGTGAAATCACGGAACGCTTCGCCGGCGACGCCAATGCATACTTCGATCTTGCCGGTAGACCGCGACCGCGACCAGCCGATGGAGAGAAGCCCAAGGCTGAGCCTGCAGCCGAGCGTTCGGTGCGAATTGCGAGCATCGATGTCGGGGGCGGTACGACCGACCTGATGGTAACCACTTATTTTGTCGAGGCCGGCAAGGCACTCGTGCCGTTCCAGGTTTACCGCGAGGGATTTCGCGTCGCCGGCGATGACCTGCTGCGTGACGTGATCGAGAGATCCATCCTGCCGGTGATCGAACAGCGGCTGGCTGACTGCGGGTTGCGCGGCGCGCGAGAGTTTCTAAATCGTTGCTTCGGAATAGACCGGGTCGATATGAGCGAACTGGACCGCCACCTGCGGCGGCAGTGCGTCACCCGAGTCCTGCGCCCGGCCGCGATCGCCATACTTCAAGCCGCAGAAAATGCCGACTGGGCCGCGGAAGCACAGACAACGAGCCAGACGCTGCGCGACATGATCGTCGCGGCGGGCAGCGCGGTGGATGATCCGGCGGCGGGCCGCGCGGTCCGCTATGTCGATGACGCGGCTAGCACAGAGGGGGCGGCGGGCTTCTCCCTGCTGGACATCCAAATCGATTTGCAGCTGCACGATGTGCGCAACGCGGTGGGAGCGATATTCGGCGATGTCTTTGACAATCTTGCCGAGATCATCGACCACCTCGATTGCGACCTTGTGCTGTTCGCCGGCCGTCCGTCCCGGCTCCCGGCCGTGGTCGATCTGCTCGTCAACAAGCTGTCGCTCGCTCCCCACAAGGTGATCGCGTTGGGAAACTACCAGGCCGGCCCCTGGTATCCGTTCGCCTCGTTGCGCAACTTTACCATCAGCGATCCAAAAACGGTCACGGTCACGGGAGCCATGCTGGCGCAGCTGTCGCAGCGCGACATTGAGAACTTCACCGTTTTTCTGGATCGCCTGAAGCATCGGTCGTGCGCCCAGCAGATCGGGGTGCTCTCGGGGACCGGCCAGCAGCTCAGGACTGAGGACGTGAAATTCAAGTTCGACCCGGCTCGACCGCCGAGCGTCCAAGAGATGGCGACTTATTCTTATTACGCACCCGTACGCCTCGGGTACCGGCAGATTCCATTCGATCGCTGGGTCGCGACGCCGCTCTACTTGTTGCGCCTGCTCGACGACGGAAAAATCCCCAAGCCGGTCGAGGTTGAACTCGCAAGAGGGATTTCCGACGACGAGGACTTCACAAGCGCGGAGGCGGCGAAGGAAGAGATCCGGATCGAATCGGCGACGTCCGCCGCCGGCGCCGATGTGACGAGAAACATGGCACTCGAACTCAATACGATGAAGGGCGCGGGCGGTTACTGGCTTGACACTGGGCTGCTGACGATCGGTTAGGGCAGGTAATGACGGAAAAACAGCCTCTTGCGACCGCGTGCGCTAACACCAGCGAAGCCATCAGCGAAGCTTTGGGTTGGGTCAGGAATGATGTGAATGTCCGCCGGATCAGCTCGGTGCGGTCAACGCTCGATCGCGAACTGCGGCGCGCCTTCATTGAAGCGGATCGTCTGGCGAAAGCCATTGAACGTCCCATGTGCGTTGGCGTCTTTGGCCCCAGCCAGTCGGGCAAATCCTATCTAATTTCCGCGCTTGCACGGCGGGAAACAGAGCGGGCCCTTGTCGCCTTTGAGGGAATTGCGCCCGGGCTCGATTTCGTGCGGCAGATCAATCCGGAGGGTGGCAGGGAATCCACGGGGCTGGTGACCCGGTTCTCGATGCGCCGCATCCCGACTCCGCCCGCCTATCCGGTCGCGGTGCGGCTGCTTTCTCAGTCCGATATCGTGAAGATATTGGGCAATACTTATTTACTGGATTGCGAGCTCGAAGGCGAAAAAATTTCGGAGGAGAGTGACCTTGGCGGGCTCGTCGCGAAGGCGCGTACGCTGACCGCGAACGTTCCGGGGATTAGCGAAGAAGATATCTGGGACATTCGGGAGTACTTCGAGCAGCGGCAGTTTAAGGGCGAGCCTATTGTCCGCCAGCTTTCAGCCATCGGCTATTGGGACACATTGCAAGAGCTGGCGCCGACGCTGTCGACCGAAGGCCGGAGCCTACTGTTTAGCATGCTCTGGGGGCAGATCGACGACTTTACCAAGGTCTGCGACAGGCTTTGCAAAAAGCTCGACGAACTGGGCAACGCAGCGGACGCGTTCTGCGCGATCGATTCACTGGTGACCCCGAATGGGGATCGTTTTGATCGCCGGCTGGACAGCATCGTCAATGTGGTCACTCTCAATACCCTGGATAATCCAGAAGGCGAATCGGTAGAGGTATGCACCGGAACGGGGCGCAAAGCGAAATTGGCGCGGGCCGATCTGACTGCTCTGGTCGCCGAACTGCACCTGAGCCTGTGCGCACAGCCACGGGACTTTTTTGATTACACCGACCTGCTCGATTTCCCCGGCGCGCGCAGCCGCTTGCGAATACCCGATGTCCGGACTTTCTTGAAGGCATCAGGCTCTTCCGAAGGCAAAGCTGCGCCGCTCGCGGATTTGTTCTGCAGAGGCAAGGTTGGTTATCTGTTCGAGCGCTACAATTTTGAACGAGAACTCACGAGCATCCTGCTTTGCATTGGTCCGGGCCCCGCCGAGGTCCGCACCCTGCCCGGGATGATCAAGGATTGGATCGATGTTTCTCACGGAGAAACGCCGGCGGCCCGGGCCGCAAGCGAGACGGCGCTGTTTTTCGTGCTAACCAAGTTCGACCGCGAGTTTGAGCAGGCCGCTGGGCAATCCGAAGACTCTTCTCAGCGATGGACGACCCGCCTGGAGAGTTGCCTCACCAAATTCTTCGGACAAGCCCACGAATGGCCACGTGAATGGAAGCCGGGGCATCCCTTCGACAATCTTTACTGGTTGCGCAATCCGAACGTCTTTTCACCGCAGATTCTGGATTACGACGAGGTCCGCAGGGAGATCGATGTTCGGGAAAACGAAAAGGTCCGGATCGACAAGCTTCGAAACGAGTTCCTGGAGAATGCCGAGGTCAAGAAGCATTTTCACGACCCCGGCAAAGCCTGGGACGAAGCGTTCCGCCTCAATGACGGGGGCGTGAGCTATCTGGCGGACTCGCTGCGGCCGGTCTGCAACCCGGACATCAAGCGGCGGCAGATCGCCGCCAGGCTTGGCGTTCTGCGCGGCCGCATCCACGACCTGTTGCAACCCTATTATGTACCGTCGGCTCCGGGCGAACGCCTGCAAAAGCGGATCGCGGTATACCAGACTCTCGTGCGGGCCATCGACGAAGCTGATCAACGCGATCGCCTCGGAAGCTTCATCCGCCGGCTGGGAGTCGAGCAGCTCGGGCTTTACGAGGCGATCCGCGCCCGGATCGCGATCCAGAATCCCGACCGTCTTCGCAAGCCCAACGACTCGGGTGGCCGGCAAGACGCGGCGCGCTCAAACGGGCGTACGCACAAATCCGAGCAGGCGGCGGAAGCGGCGATCGAGTGTTGGACCCAAGGCCTTTACGAACTGTCGCAAGACCGTTTCTTTGCGCAAGCTGTTGGCATAGATAGTTCCGATCTTTCGGAAATCAGAGATGAAATGGTCGCAGCGGAACGCCGCCGCAGTCTTCGCGAGACTATCGCCAAGCATATCCGGGCGGTCAGCACGCCGAACGACAAACCGTCTACATTCGCCGAAAAGGCAAGCGTCATCGCCGAATGGATAATCAACGGGTTCGTGTCAAGCTTTGGCAGTGAGCCGCCGCCCCACCTGCCGGCGGCCGCGACGCCGGCGCCGCGATCGAGACGGGGAGCTCTCGAGAAGCTGTTGGGCAAACGTCCTGTCGCGGCGGAACCGTCCAAAAAGCTGTCGCAAGCCGCGGAAGCGCAACCCGAAGAGCAGCCGCGCGCACTTCGGTTCGACGGCTCGGTTGAGGAGATATTCCGGCCGCATCCGCCCAATCCGACGCCGGAGACGCTTTCCCCCGAGCCGCGCGCGTTTCGCAGCCAGTACCTCCTTGATTGGGGCTTGGCGCTCGAGGATGCTATGCGCGCAAACGTGGAAGGGGGCACGATTGGGTCGCCCGAGGAGCGCAGGCAGAACGAGGTTCTCGAGCGAGTGCTTGGCCAGCTTGAGCAAGCTGCCACCTCATGAATGAACAAGGGCTGGCAAATCACGTAACTGGCCGGCCGTTGCGCGCTGTTTTGGGAACAGACGCGTGTTTTCGATAGCTGATGGAAATTTGCGATGGCCAGTGTTCGCGAGCTGATCGAGGCAGGGCAGCCGCCCCGCGAGAACGAGCGCGCACTGGTCGTAGTGGACGAGGCGGCTGAGACCGAACTTGAACTCTCCTTTTATGATTACCAACAGAGTCGGTTCATCGGTCCCCAGGGACTGACGAGCGAGCCGCACTTTTTTCGCGCGACGCTTGCCCGGATAGGCCGAAAAGCGGGCTATCTGGTCGGCCCTGAGGTCACGCGCTCTCTTCGGCACCGTGCGCTTGTCGGTATCGCGTCGCGCAACGGTCCTCTCGGCGACGTACCCAGCGATGTCCGCACCTATAGGCTTGTTGCGCATGGGGCGACGATCGACATTCCGGAGGCGAAACAGCCAGAGGTCGCCAAAGAGCTGGAAACCAGGGGCGGGGTAGCGCGCCGCGGTGTTGGCGACGGTAGTGATGGTGCCAGGGACGGAGGGACCGGTGGTCCCGGTCGTGACGGTGGGCAGCAGTCACCCGAAGTTAGACTCGATCCCGAGCAAACAGCCCAGCGGCGGCGCAGGCTCGCTTTCGCCGCAGGGCTTGTGGCGATTCTGCTGATCGTCGCCGTGCCATTCGCGCTCGCGCGGCTGGGATGGTACGGGTTTGTCGTCGGCGTGAACGGATCTCTGGATTTCACCCAGAACAAGCGGCAGTCCGCTTCGGAACCCTTGGTCTTTACGCCAGAATCTACCAGCATCGAAATCCGCAGAGCGCTTTGGGTAAGACCGTTCGAAGGCTGGTGGATCAGCAAAAAGCCGCCGGCGCAGATTGATGTCGATCGCGATGGGTGGTGGCTGACCAAAGATGACCAATCGCCGGACCATGCGACCACCATGGTCCTGCGCCCGAACGCGCCCGCGCTGTCGACCTCGACCGGACGTCTTCGCTCGCAATTGACGTTCCGGAACACCGATACGGGGCAGGTATTCGACAGCCGCGAGGCGACCGTGCAGCTGGTGGCTGTGCCGGTTGGCCAATTGCACTTCGAGCATGACGACGCCATTGTCTTTGCCGCCTTCAAGGGCGCACCATTCAATCCCAAGTCCGCGCAAATCAATCTGTCTGCCTCGGGAGCCGATGTCCGCTGGTCGGCGCACGATATTCCGTCGTGGATTCAGTTGAGTGGCGGCCCGACGGGACTACTCAAAAAGGACAGTACCGTCACACTGACAGCTGTGCCGCAGGCGGCAAATCTCGCGCCCGGAGCTTACGAAGGTCAGCTGACATTTCGCAACGACGAGACCAATAAAGTCACCCAGAAGCCCGTGCGCCTGGTCGTTCTGGATGCGGCGCTGGAATGCGATCGGCGCGCTGGAAGCCGGTTCGATCCGGATCGCCCCGCGCCGGCGCCATTTGTCGCCGACATGGGCACTCTTTCCGATGACGACCTGGACCTAGCGGCCCGGGTCTGCGCTGCCGCGTTCCAGGGCGACTCTTCTGCAGCGGCCCGGCGCTTCATTGCGGAAATGGGGCGGGCCTATGCGGCCCGCGCCGTGCGGCTGGCCAAGTCCCGTGCTGACACAGACGCCCGCGCCGCAATGAGCGACGCCGTGCGGTTATGGCAAGAGGCGGCAAAGAAAGGATCGACTGCCGCGATGAGCTTCCTTGGATCCTATTGGACGGGGCTCTACGATGACGAGCTCAAGCCGCCGTCGAACAAATGCCCAAGCACGCCGCCCCGCTTCTCCTTTGCCGCCGCGGATACGAGAATGGCGCGGGACTACTGGGAGCGGGCCGCGAAGGCCAGTCCCCCCAATCCTGAGGCGATGGCCAATTATGGGTGGCTGCTCGTCACGGCGCCCGATCTCTGTCCTCCACAACCCGGCCTGCAGAATATTTCGGAGGGCATATCCTGGCTCAAGCGCGCCGTTGACCGCGGCAACCCTGGCGCTGCGGAAGTCCTCGGCGAACTGTTTTACCTCGGACGGACCCCTTCGTCGGTCGCGCCGAACGACCGTTATACCAAAAACGTCGATGAAGGATTGCGGTGGCTGGCGATGGCCTGCCGGGAAGGCAACGCGCGAGCTAAAGACTTTGTCACCAGAATGATCAGCACAAAAGCGATGGCCCCGGCAACGCGCCCCCCTGGCTGCTGACCAGGTGAGGGCTCGCTTTCGGACTTAAGATACAACGTCGAATACTTAGTTTCCCAAACGGCTCAGATTTGCTTTTGCCTCGGCACTGCCGGCAGCTACGGCCGCGCGGTACCACCGAATGGCTTCGGTCATATCTTTGCTTACACCGGTGCCATTTGTATACATAACGCCAAGCTTGTTCATCGCCCGCGCGGCCCCCTTTTCGGCGGATTTGTGATACCACTTGAACGCTTCTGCGTCGTCCTTCCTGACGCCCGCGCCGATTTCATACATGAAGCCCAGCCAGTACATTCCCTCCGCCGATCCGGCATCAGCAGCCTTGCGAAACAATCGAACAGCTTCTTCTAGGTTTGCCGCGACGCCCCTGCCGTTGTGATACATGTAGCCGAGATTGGTTGATGCATCTGGACTGCCGCCGTCGGCCGCCTGACGGAACAAGCGAAGAGCTTCCTTGTCATTCCGCGCGACGCCCTTACCGTTTGTGTACATAATGCCGAGATTATTCATCGCCTCCAGGTAGCCGCTTTTAGCAGCCTTCCGGTACCAGGAGAGCGCTTCGGTGGAGGCGCCCTTTTTGTCCAATGCGCGGCCGAGTTGATACATCAGGCGCGCATCATTCGGCCGCGCTGCCGCCGCGGCTCGGCAAGGTGGAAGCGCCTCTGTCGGGTCAAGCAGCTCCCACCGGATGCCGGAAACACCGCTTCGGCGCGCTGTATCGTCCGGATTTCCCGCCAAGCGGTCGCACGCGCGGACGAACGCGCTTACCTGTTCGGGAGCCCCGGTGGCCAATTCCGCCAAGCGGGCGCGCGCCAGAATGGCATAGGCCGAGTTGCCGAAGCGCCGGATGAAATCCTTTAGTGCGGCCGGGTCGGTCGTATTCCGAATCTTATCCCACGCTCGTGCGGCCGGATCCTCCGGCGGCCGCCTGTTTGCGTTCAGCGCCGCCAAGCGGGCGCGCGCCCGATCGGCGTACTTCGTGTTGCCGAAGCGTCGGATGAAATCCTCCAGTGCGGCCGGGTCGGTCGTATTCCGAATCTTATCCCACGCTCGCGCGGCCGCATCCTCCGGCGGCCGCTTGTTTGCATTCAGCGCCGCCAAGCGGGCGCGCGCTCGATCGGCGTACTTCGTGTTGCCGAAGCGTCGGATGAAATCCTCCAGCGCGGCCGGGTCGGTCGAATTCTGCACCGCAGCCCACGCTCGTGCGGCCGCATCGTCTGGCGGCAGCTTGTTTGCGGCCAATGCTCCCAAGCGGGCACGCGCCAGATCGGCGTACTTCGTGTTGCCGAAGCGTCGGATGAAATTCTCCAGCGCGGCCGGGTCGGTCGAATTCTGCACCGCAGTCCACGCTCGTGCGGCCGCATCCTCTGGCGCCAGTTTGTTTGCGGTCAACGCCTTCAAGCGGGCGCGCGCCGGATCGGCGTACCTCGTGTTGCCGAAGCGTCGGACAAATTCCTCTAGCGCGGCCTGGTGAGTCGTGTTCCGCACCGCAGCCCATGCTTGTCCGGCCGCATCCTCCGGCGGCAGCGTGGTTGCGATCAACGTGATCAAGCGGCCGAGCGCCAAATTGGCGTACTTCGTATTGCCGAAGCGTCGAATGAAGTCCTCCAGCGCGGCGCGGTCGGTCGTATTCTGGATCGCAGCCCACGCTCGTTCGGCCGGATCATTCGGCGTTAGCATGTTGGGGGTCTGCGCGACGCGCTCGAATCTACGTTGATCAAGGTCTAGCAGCGCGCCGGTTAGCGGAGTTGCATGAGGCGTCACGCCGACGTCGACTGAAGTAAAGGCCCCTAGCGTTACTCGTGCGTGCGTATTGCCGGGCTCAATCCCAAACCAGGTCAACAGCACTGCACAAAACAGTACTGTCGGACGCATTCTAACCTCCCGAAGATTTTCCAACGAAGCTATTGCCTCCGATCGCGCCGCCGATCGGTCCCTGCGACAGCGGCTGATCGCCCCGAGCGTAGCGAATCTGCTCACAAAAGCAATCCGTTCCCTTGTGCCCGTCAAGGGCCAAGCGGGTCTAGACTTAAGGCCCAACGTCGCGGTGCCGCGCCGCTTCCGGCGCGTATAAGCCCCTCTAGTGACTAATTGCGACATTGGTATTTGCGCGAGGAAGAGCTACCGCGCGCTTGGCTGCGATTTGTGCGAGTGCCATCGGCGGCACGCCTTGCGAGACCAGCACATCGACCTGCTTCAGCTTGGCGACGATCTCCTCCGGCTTGATATCTTCCCCTCGGTATATCGGTCCTCCTTGATGCCAAATGACATACTTCAAATCGGACCCCTTCAACGGGGGTGGTTCATTCGTAGCCAATCGAGTATGGTTGTCAGAGGAATTAGTGAAGCGAAAGTTTCATTAGGAGCGCTCAATGATTACGCGGCATTCTTTGTATGGCGTCACGTTGGCTGCAATCCTGCTCGTTTCAGCGCCCGCAAATTCTGAACAGCCGCGCCAGAACAATATCCAGACATTTTACAGTAAGTGCAGCAAAGGAAATACGATGGACCAAGCGTATTGTCTCGGATTTATTTCCGGCGCCGCTCGTCAAATGTTTTGGACTGGCGCGTTTTTGAAAAACGCCAAAAATCATGACGATCGAAAATTAATCTCTTTCGTTTCTGCTTGTTTAGAATCTTCTGTATCGGATAGCGCAATGCTTCAGGCATTTATGAACTGGGCGCGAAACCATCCTGAAAAATGGCACATGGTTACTCAACTAGGCGTAATGGAAGCGATTCGCTCAACATGGCCGTGTGCCGCAATTTAGAAGACCATTGAGCCTTTAGGCGGACGGGACCTGAGC
>Ga0307428_1000464_pt1 | contig 26244 bp, 29 predicted proteins | sample SalMarWE160240MG_FD_202161 | JGI IMG/M metagenome (GOLD analysis project Ga0307428, IMG submission 202161) | Salt marsh sediment microbial communities from the Plum Island Ecosystem LTER, Massachusetts, United States - WE1603-240 | ecosystem: Environmental > Aquatic > Marine > Intertidal zone >...
TTGCCGGTTTCGGCGTCGACTTCGACTTCGCAGATGTGGCAGCCGGCCGGGAAGGTGAAATTGGCGGGATCGTAGAACGCCCCTTCCGAGAGACCTGGCTCGACGTCCTGCCACGGCAGTTTATGCGCGACGTAGGCTTGCAGCGTAATGTCGCCCCAGGCCGCCGACTTGTCGGTGCCGGCGACGGTGAACTTACCGTCCTTGAACTCGATGTCGGCTTCCGCCGCCTCCAGCACATGGGAAGCGACCTTCTTGGCCTTGGCCTCGACTTTGTCGAGCGCCTTGACCAGCGCCGAGATGCCGACCGCGCCCGAGCGCGAGCCGTAGGTGCCCATGCCGAACTGCACCTTGTCGGTGTCGCCATGCACGATCGCGATGTTCTCGATCGGAATGCCGAGGCGTTCGGACACGACCTGCGCGAAAGTTGTTTCGTGGCCCTGGCCGTGGGCGTGGCAGCCGGTGAGCACTTCGACGCTGCCGGTCGGATTGACCCGCACTTCCGCGGATTCCCACAGGCCGACGCCGCAGCCGAGCGAGCCGACCGCCTGCGAGGGCGCAATGCCGCAGGCCTCGATATAAGTGGAAAAGCCCAAGCCCCGCAGCTTGCCGTGGCGCACCGACTCGCGCTTGCGCTTGTTGAAGCCCTTCACGTCGGCGAGCTCCAGCGCCTTCTTAAGCGAGGCATGATAGTCGCCGGCGTCATAGGCCATGATCACCGGCGTCTGGTGCGGGAACGACTTGACGAAATTGCGCTTGCGCAGTTCCGTCGGCTCGATGCCCATTTGCCGCGCCGCCACCTCCACCAGCCGTTCCACCACGAAGGTCGCCTCCGGACGGCCGGCGCCGCGCAAGGCGTCGACTGGCACGGTGTTGGTGTAGACCGCGTCCACTTCGCAATAAATCTGCGGAATGGCGTACTGGCCCGACATCAGCGTGGCATAGAGATAGGTCGGAACGCAGGACGAGAAGGTCGACATATAGGCGCCGAGATTGGCGATGGTGTGCGCGCGCAGCGCCAGCATCTTGCCGTTCTCGTCGAGCGCCAGCTCTGCGTGGGTGACGTGGTCGCGGCCATGGGCGTCGGTGAGGAAGGATTCCGAGCGCTCCGCCGTCCACTTCACCGGCCGGTTCACTTTGCGCGCCGCCCACAGGCAGACGACCTCTTCCGGATAGATGAAGATCTTGGAGCCGAAGCCGCCGCCGACGTCGGGCGCGATCACGCGCAATTTATGCTCGGGCGCAATCCCGACGAAGGCCGAGATCACCAGCCGCGCGACGTGCGGGTTTTGCGAGGTGTTCCAGAGCGTGAGCGCATCATTGCCGGAATCGTATTCGGCAAGCGCCACGCGCGGCTCGATCGCGTTCGGGATCAGACGGTTGTTGACGATGTCGAGCTTGGTGACGTGCTTGGCGGCGGCAAAGGCCGCGTCCACCGCCTTGGCGTCGCCCAACGCCCATTCGTAGATGGTGTTCTTGGGCGCCACTTCGTGGATTTGCGGGCCCGATTTGGCTTTGGCGGCGTCGGTCACCGACGGCAGCACCTGGTAGTCGACCTTCACCTTCTCGGCCGCGTCGCGCGCTTGCGCCTGCGTCTCGGCGATCACCACCGCGACCGCATCGCCCACGTGATTGACCGTCTCGGCGGCCAGCGCCGGATGCGGCGCCATCTTCATCGGCGAGCCGTCCTTGGACGTGATCATCCAGCCGCAGATCAGGTTGCCGACCTTGTCGGCGGCAAGCTCCGCGCCGGTCAGCACGGCAACGACGCCGGGCATTTTCTTGGCAGCGCTGGTGTCGATGCTCTTGATCTTGGCGCGGGCATGCGGCGAGCGCACGAACACGGCACGGGTCTCGCCCGGCCGGGTTACGTCGTCGGTATATTGTCCTTTGCCTGTAATAAAGCGGATGTCTTCCTTGCGGCGCACCGCCGCGCCGATCCCGGTCGCGCTCATGGCGGTCTCCTCCCAGTAGTGGTTTTTTTAAAAGGCACTTTTAATTGCGCATGATCTTATCCGAAAACCGGTACCCACTTTTCGGGATCATGCGCTACTCAGCCGCTTGCCGTGTCGGCCCTCCCTTGCCCATGGTTTTTGCGCCCGCCGCGATCGCCTTGACGATGTTGTGGTAGCCCGTGCAGCGGCAGATATTACCGTCGAGCTGGGCGCGGATGGTGTGCTCGTCGAGGTCGTTGCCTTTGCGGCGCACGATATCGAGCGCGGCCATGATCATGCCGGGCGTGCAATAGCCGCATTGCAGGCCATGGTTCTCGCGAAACGCTTCCTGCATTGGATGCAAGGAACCGCCCGGCTCGGCAAGGCCCTCGATGGTGGTGATCTTGCCGCCCTCACACTGCAGCGCCAGCGTGGTGCAGGCCTTGGCGGCGATGCCGTCAATATGCACAACGCAGGCCCCGCACTGCGAGGTGTCGCAGCCGACATGCGTGCCGGTGAGCCTCAGGGTTTCGCGCAGGAATTGCACCAGCAAGGTGCGCGCTTCGACATCGCCAGTGACGGCTTTGCCATTCACCGTCATGGATACGGCTGGCATGACCTTCCTCCCATGTTCGGGGCCACAAAGCCCTCTTTTCGCATCGCCCGGCCAGGGCGGCGGTCGCGCGGGCTCGAAATCGAGCCGATTTCGGTCCGGATGCGCCTTACAACCGATTTAACTTTGAACCCCGGCGGCAGGCCGGGTCAAGGGAGTCAAAAGACGAAAGCCGCTCAAACTGCGGGGCGCCGCCCACTCAGGTCGCTGCTACCTGCGCGGCAAAGTTCTTGAAGAAATCGTCGGCGATCTTCTTGGCGGCGCCGTTGACCAGGCGCTGGCCGAGCTGGGCGAGCTTGCCGCCGATCTGCGCCTCGACATTGTAGGTGAGCAGCGTGCCACCGTCCTTTTCGCTGAGCGCGACGACTGCCCCGCCCTTGGCGAAGCCGGCGACCCCGCCGTCGCCCTCGCCGGAAATCTTGTAGCCGTTGGGCGGATCGAGATCGGTGAGATGGACCTTGCCTTTAAAGCGCGCCTTCACCGGACCTATTTTGGTCACTGCGACTGCCTGAAATTCAGTATCCGAATTCTTGTTGAGCTCCTCGCAGCCGGGGATACAGGTCTTCAGCACCTCCGGATTGTTAAGCTTCGCCCACACCACCTCGCGGCTGGCGGGAAGCTGGACCTCGCCCGTCATCGTCATCGCCATCGCCGGTCTCCCTGTCGCGCGCGCGGCCTTCAAGGGCCGGCCCGCTCCGACTTAAGCCCTCGAAAGGCCGCTGAAAAGGGCTTTGCAGAAGTTCTTGAAGCCCTTTAAGTGTCGCTCGGCGCGCATGCAGATTAAACGCGGTATTAGGGAGGGCGCTCATGCCGACGATCAAGACCGATGACGGCTGCCCGATCCATGTCGAGGTCGCAGGCAGCGAGAATGCGCCGGCACTGATGCTGTCGAATTCGATCGGCACCGACCTGCATATGTGGGACGACCAAGCGTCGGCGTGGTCGGAGCGCTTCCGCCTCATCCGCTATGATCGGCGCGGCCACGGCAAGTCCGGCGTGCCGCCGGGTCCCTACACGATGGAACGGCTCGGGCGTGACGTGCTGGCTATTCTCGACGCACTGAAGGTCAAGAAGGCCAACTGGTGCGGCCTGTCGATGGGCGGCATGGTCGGGCAATGGCTGGGCGCTAATGCCCCGGATCGGATCGACAAGCTCATTCTGTCGAACTGCACCGACCATTACGCCGACAAGGGGCCATGGAACGACCGCCTCAAGTTCCTGCGCGAAAAGGGCCTTGAGGCGATGATCGGCCCGAACATGGAACGTTGGTTCACCAAAGCGTTTCGCGACAACAATCCGGACGTCATCAAGCGGATGACCGCGATGTTCGTAGCGACCCCGCGCGACGGCTATATAGCCTGCGGCGCCGCGGTGCGCGACATGGACCACCGCGCGCTGCTGCCGAAGATCAAGGCGCCGACGCTGGTGATCGCCGGCAAGCAGGACATGGCGACGACCTTGGCCATGGGCGAAAGCCTGCGCGACCGTATCCCGGGCGCCAAGCTCGCGGTCATCGACGGGGCACACATCTGCAATGTCGAGCAGGTCAAGAATTATACCGACACTGTGCTCAATTTCCTTGCGACCTGAGAGGGCTCCCCTATGGACGAGCAGGAACGCTACGACAAAGGCATGGCGCGGCGTCGTCAGGTGCTGGGCAATGCCTGGGTCGACCGCGCCAATGCCAAGAAAACGCCGTTCAACGAGGAGTTTCAGGATTTCATTACCCGCACCGCTTGGGGCGAGATTTGGACGCGGCCGCAGTTCGACGAGCGCACGCGCCGCGTGCTGGTGATCGGCACCATGATCGCGCTCGCGCAATGGGACGAGTTCCGGCTGCATGTCGGGGCGGCGCTGCGCGAGGGCGGCTTCACGCCCGACGACATCAAGGAAGTCATCCTGCAACAGGCGATCTATTGCGGGGTGCCGGCCGCCAACCATGCCTTCAAGGAGGCGGCTGAGATCGTCGCCGAACTGGCAAAGGCAAAATCATAGGGCTCGCGGGCCGACGTCAGGAGACACGTCCGACTGCGGATGAATGGCCGGTTCGCATTTCATAAAGCGACTGCTGCAGGATGCGAACCGAAGAATAGAAGAACAGCCCCGCCATCAGCGCCGCAACGATCAAGTCCGGCCATTTCGTTGCGGTCGCCCACACCGCCAGCGCCGCAAGCATCACCGCGACGTTGCCGATCGCGTCGTTGCGCGAGCAGAGCCAGACCGAGCGCACATTGGCATCGCCGTCCTTGTAACGCATCAGAATGAATACGCTCGTGACATTTGCCGCGAGCGCCAAAATGCCGACGATGCCCATGACCTCGGCGCGCGGCACGCCGACGATCAGCACGTGATAGGCGGTCATTGCCAGCACCCAGAGCGACATCAGGCTCAAGCTTGCCGCCTTGCCGATGGCCGCGAAGCCGCGGGTGCGCACCGAGGCGCCGATGACGGCAAGGCTGATGCCATAGGTCGCGGAGTCGGCCAGAAAGTCGAGCGCGTCGGCCTGCAGGGCATTGGACCCGGCCAGCGCGCCGGCGCCCATCTCCACCAGAAACATTCCCGCATTGATGACGATCACCAGCCACAGGCGCCGCTTGTAGTCCGCGGACAGTCCGTCGAATTTCACGCCGTTTCCGCAGCAATCCGCGCCCATGGCCGAGCCTCCATTATGCCCAATATGGGTCGCCGGGGCGGTGTTACACAATCACGCCGCGGTGACGCGCTCGTCATTTCTACTTGAAAAGGTTTCAATGCTAGCCGTGGGCCGCTCCATTGGGAGGAAACCATGGCCAAGGTCAACGTCCGCAAGGGCATGCCGAGCGTCGCGCTCGACAAGCGCGAATTCAAAAAGCGTTATCTGGCGAAGTTCTACGATCCCGTTTTCGAGCCGCTGCAAAGCGAAATCGACACGATCGCGGATGCGGCCTGGACCGCCTATCACGAGTACCACAAGACCCCACGCACGCGGAAAGCCGGGCCCGGCTTTGCCGATCCGGATTTCGACGTGGCGGTCGAGTGGCTCGAGACGCGCGCCAATATCCAGGCCGCCGAGCGCCAGCAGAAAAATCCGAAATCGCCCTCGCGCATTCTGCTCGTCAACGGCTCCACCCGCAGCGAGCACACCTGCCCGGGCGAGATGTCGAAGACCTTCCGCCTCGTCACGCTTGCCAAGCAAGCAATCGAGAAGACGCGTGGCTTCGAGGTCGAGGTGCTCGACCTGTCAAGGCTCGCCTCCGAATACGGCCGCGTGATCTACCCTTGCAAGGCTTGCGTCTCCACCGCACAGCCGCTCTGCCACTGGCCGTGCAGCTGCTATCCCAATCACGCCCTCGGCCAGGCCGGCGACTGGATGGCGGAGATCTATCCGAAATGGGTGGCCGCGCACGGCATAATGATCATCACGCCTGTCAACTGGTACCAGGCGCCCTCCTCGCTCAAGCTGATGATCGACCGCCTGGTCTGCGCCGACGGCGGCAATCCCGACCAGACCTCGACCAACGGCAAGGATCCGGTGAAGGCGAAAAAGCTCGAGTTGAAAGGCTGGCCCTATCCGCGCCACCTTGCCGGCCGCGTCTATTCGGTGGTCGTGCACGGCGACGCCGCCGGCACCGAAAACCTGCGCCGCATCCTGACCGACTGGTTGATGGACATCGGCATGATCCCGTCAGGCCATCTCAGCCTGATCGACCGCTATGTCGGCTATCTTACGCCCTATGCCACCAGCCACGACGACCTCGACAAGGATGAAGGCTTGCAGGACGACGTGCGCAACGCCGCGCGTGCGCTGATGCAGGCGGTCAAGGATCGTCGCAGCGGAAAACTGCGACCGCCCGATCGCGGTCTGCACGAGGCGCAGCCGAAATAGCTTTCAGCGTCGGAAAGGCGAGTACCAGGTCGCGCCTTCCGGTACGGCAACCCGGGGACCCGTGAGCTTGACCGGCGCGGCCGCCTCGGCCGCGCGATCGTAGCGGCGCTCCAGGATGCCAAAGCCGGCGGCGACACCCGCGAGCATCAGCTGGATGGTCTGCTCGCGCACCAAGTCGGCATTATGCGACCAGATCGCCGGGCCGACCGAGGCGATGCTGATCAGCACCACCAGCATCAGAGCAGCTTCGAAGATCTCGGTATTGGCCTTGCCGCCGCGCAGATTGCGGAAGCGGTCGACGATATGCACCGCGCAGATGCCGGCGACGGCGAGCTTGAGCGTGGCAAAAAAGGCCGCGAGCTTGATCAGGCCGACTGGCGCCAACCCGAACAAGCGCCCGATCTCGAACACGAATTGTGAGCGCCAGACCTCCTCGAGGCCGTAAGTCGGCGAAGTGAGCATGCGCAGTGCGTCGAAGCCCCAGTACAAGGTGAAGTAGAAGGCGATCGCCAGGATCATGGCGACGGCGACGGCTGAGAGCTTACGCATGGTTTCCTCCTCAGACAGGATCGCAGGCGTAAACGCTTCAAATGCCGAGTTCAAAGCAAACCGATCTTTTACCTTACTTATTAGCCGCTTAACCACATGCGGGCAAAGTTCGTGTTCAGCCGCCGCGGCCCTCGCGGAAGGCCTGCGGCGTGGTGCCGGTTTGCTTGCGGAAAAAACGCGTGAAATGTGACGGGTCGGAGAACGCCAGATCGTAGGCAATCTCGTGGATCGGTTGGCCGGTGAACACCAGCTGGCGCTTGGCTTCGGTCAAGACGCGCTGGCGGATCAGATGTCCGGCGGTCACGCCGGTTGCGCGTTTGACATGGTCGTTAAGCCGGTCGGCGGTCATCGCCAGTTTCTCGGCATAGAAACTGATCAGCCGCTCTTTACGGAAATGTTCGTCGATCAGCCGACGCAACTCGTCCACGCGCGCATCGGCGGGCTCAAGCGTTACTGCGCCAGTGCGCGCGCGGCTTACGCCCAAACGGACCACCTCGATCGCAATGAGCGCCAAAAGGCCGCGCATCGCCAAGCGAAAGCCCTCGCGCGCCAGCGAGGCTTCTTCGTTGAGGTCTGCACACAGCGCCGACAGCCGCTTGACTTCCGCCGCGTTCTTCAGCGGCACCAGCGGATCGGCCGCCACCGCCTTCAGGCGCGCCAACGCCTCGCCCGACTGGTCGCCGAGCGCATCTGCGACGTCCTCGGTGAAGCTCACCACCCAGCCGTCGGTGACTTGCGGGGTGAAGCGGAAGCCATGGGCGGTGGTGGCGGGAATGAGGATCGCAGCCGGCGCCGAAAACGGCATGGTCGCGGTCTCGAAGCTCATCTCACCGCCGCCCTTCTTGATAAGGAGAATTTGAAACAGGTTGCGGTGGCGGTGGGCGCGGATGGTCCATTCGTGCAGCGAGGAACGCGAGCGAATCGTCTCGATGTGGATGAAGTCGAACGCGCTATCGTCCGGCGGATCGCCGTAAAGGTGAAACAGCGGCAGCGCGGTCGTGGCCATAAGGCGATCAGCATAGGCGAGGCGGCGCGGCAAGGCTATCGCCTGGCATTGCCCGGCTTCGCAGGGCTCTTGTCGTCACGGAACGGCTGGGTCAAAAGCCGCATGACGCGTAGTTCCGCCATGTCGCGGAAGATCGGCAGCCCGATCACGATGCCTTTCTCGCCGGCGCGCGGCGCCGCGCGATAAGTGCCGAACAGCCGGTCCCACCACGGCAGATTGAAGCCGAAATTGCTGTCGGTCTCCTCGCGCTCGATCGAGTGATGCACCTGGTGCATCTGCGGTGTCACCACGATCCAGCGCGCCATACGGTCGAGCCACGGCGCCAATGCCACGTTGGAGTGGTTGAACATGGCGGTGGCGTTGAGCAGCACCTCGAAGATCACCACCGCCACCGCCGGCACGCCGAGCGCCGCCACCGCCGCCATCTTGATCACCATGGACAGCAGGATCTCGATCGGATGGAAACGCAGGCCGGTGGTCACGTCGATGTCGATATCGGCATGGTGCATGCGGTGCAGCCGCCACAGCAGCGGCACGTGATGGAACACGACGTGCTGCAGGTAGATCACCAGATCGAGTACGATCACGCCCGCCACCAGCGCCGCCCAATACGGCACGCCCAGCAGACGGAACAGGCCCCACCCAGCGTCAGCCGCAATCAGCGCCACGCCAACCGCGGCAGTCGGGATCAGCAACCGCACTGCAACAATGTCGATCGCCAGGATGCCGAGATTGCCCGGCCAGCGGGGCGTGCGGCCGGCGATCAGCTTGCGGCGCGGGGCATACCATTCCCAGATCGCCATGGCGGCGAAAACCGCCGCTGCGCCGCCGACGCGGATTGCGAGTTCGAGGTTGGGGGACAAGGCACCTCTCCTTTCGACCAACGGCTTAATAACATGTCTTGGTCAAGCGTTGCCGCTCCCGTCGCGCCCTGTTAAGCCTTTGAGGCAGAACCAAGGTTGTCGGCCGCGCAGCCATGCGCAAGTGAAGGGGACGCATGGACTATTTTTTCCAGCAGCTCATCAACGGCGTCACGCTCGGCTCGATCTACGGGCTGATCGCCATCGGCTATACGATGGTCTACGGCATCATCGGCATGATAAATTTCGCCCACGGCGACATTTTTATGGTCAGCGCGTTCCTCGGCTTGATCGCCTTTCTCGCCCTGGTCGCGATCGGCGTCACCGCGGTGCCGCTCGCCCTCTTCCTCGTGCTGCTGATCGCGATGGCGCTCACCTCGCTCTATGGCTGGACGGTCGAGCACTTCGCCTACCGCCCGCTGCGCCGCTCGTTCCGGCTGGCACCGTTGATCTCGGCGATTGGCATGTCGATCGTGCTGCAGAACTACGTGCAGATCGTGCAAGGCGCCCGCGTCAAGCCGCTGCCGCCGCTGATCCCGGGTGGTTTCACGCTGGTCGACGACCCGAGCTTTCCGGTGCAACTATCCAACGTGCAGATCCTCGTGGTGGTCACTACCGTGGTGCTGATGGCGATCTTCTCCTGGCTGGTCGCCCGCACCCGGCTCGGCCGCGATATGCGCGCCTGCGAGCAGGACCTCAAGATGGCCTCGCTGCTCGGCGTCAATGTCGACCGCACCATCTCCTACACCTTTGTGATCGGCGCCGCGCTCGCCGCGGTCGCCGGCATCATGCACCTGCTCTATTACGGCGTCATCGATTTCTATATCGGTTTCATCGCGGGCGTGAAGGCATTCACCGCCGCCGTGCTCGGCGGCATCGGTTCGCTGCCGGGCGCCATGCTGGGCGGATTGTTGATCGGTCTGATCGAAACCATGTGGTCGGCTTATTTTTCCGTCGAATACAAGGACGTAGCCGCCTTCTCTATCCTCGTCATCGTGCTGATCTTCCTGCCGAGCGGCATCCTCGGCCGGCCGGAAGTCGAGAAGGTCTGAAGAGAGCGCAACCGGCGTGTCAGTTCTTTCCGATCAAAGCACCGCGCGCTGCCTGGGTTTCGTCACCGCGCTCAAGCGCGCGTTGCTGTCCGCGCTGATCGCCTTCGGCCTGTTCTCGCTTCTGATCGGCATCCGCACCGACACCGGGCCTACCGGCGCACTCGTGCTCTCGGGCCGGCCCGAGGCGCTGGCGATCATCGTGGGCCTGGTCTTCGCCGGTGCTTTCGTGCGCGAGCTGGTCATCGGCGAACGTAGCATCGCGCTCACGCAGTTTGTCCCTCCCGCATTGCTGGCGCGGGCGCAGGTGCTGGGCAAATTCGTCGGGTTGGCATTGCTCGGCTTCGCCATTCTGCTGCCGATTGTCTTCTACCATGACCGCTACCTGCTCGATCTCGGCATCATGATTCTCACTTATGTGATGCTGGGCTGGGGCCTGAACATCGTGGTCGGCCTCGCCGGTTTGCTCGATCTCGGCTACGTCGCCTTTTACGCGGTCGGCGCCTATTCATACGCGCTGCTGGCCGAAAACATTGGTTTCTCGTTCTGGCTCTGCCTGCCACTCGCCGGCATCCTTGCCTCGTTCTGGGGCATCCTGCTCGGCTTTCCAGTGCTGCGGCTGCGCGGCGATTATCTAGCCATCGTGACGCTCGCATTCGGCGAGATCATCCGGCTGGTGTTGATCAACTGGCAGAGCCTGACCCACGGCCCCGACGGCATCACCGGCGTGCCGCGGCCGAGCTTCTTTGGACTGCCGTTCAACAACGATGACGGCAGCTTCGCCCACACGTTCGGCCTCGAATGGTCGCCACTCCACCGCATCGTTTTCCTGTATTACGTGATCTTGGTGTTGGCGTTGGTCACCAACCTGGTGACGATCAGGCTACGGCGGTTGCCGATCGGCCGCGCCTGGGAGGCGCTACGCGAGGACGAAATCGCCTGCCGCTCGCTCGGCATCAACACCACCAACACCAAGCTCACGGCCTTCGCCATGGGCGCGATGTTCGCCGGTTTCGCCGGCTCGTTCTTTGCCACCCGCCAGGGCTTCATCAGCCCGGAGAGCTTCACCTTCACGGAGTCGGCGCTGGTGCTGGCCATCGTGGTGCTCGGCGGCATGGGCTCGCAGATCGGCGTCGCCGTGGCCGCCGCGGTGATGCTCGGCGGCTTCGAGTTCTTCCGCGAGTTCGCCCAGTTCCGCATGCTGGTGTTCGGCCTCGCCATGGTGACCATCATGATCTGGCGGCCGCGCGGCTTGGTGGCGACGCGCACGCCCTCGATCTTCCTGCGCCAGCGTCGCGACATCGACGCCGAACTGGTCAGGCGGGCCCGGACGAAGACCTGGTCGTGGAGGCGCGCCCGCCATGACTGACGCCGCGACCGAACCGATCCTCGCGGTCGAACACCTGTCGATGCGCTTCGGCGGCCTCGTCGCGGTCGACGACCTGTCGTTCACCGCGCGGCGCGGCGACATCACCGCGCTGATCGGCCCCAACGGCGCCGGCAAGACCACCGTGTTCAACTGCATCACCGGCTTCTACAAGCCGAGCGTCGGCATGATCCGCCTGACCCATGCCGACGGCACGGCCTATCTGCTCGAGCGCCTGTTCGATTTCCGCATTTCCAAGCTCGCCCGCGTCTCCCGTACCTTCCAAAACATTCGCCTGTTCGCGGGCATGACGGCGCTCGAAAACCTGATGGTGGCGCAACACAATCCCCTGATGCTCGCCTCCGGCCTGACCTTTCTCGGCATGCTCGGCTTTGCCTCCTTCACCCATGCCGAACGCGCGGCCGTCGACCATGCGCGCTACTGGCTCGACCGCATCGGCCTCATCGAGCGCGCCGACGACCCGGCGGGAGCCCTGCCCTATGGCGCGCAACGCCGGCTCGAGATCGCGCGCGCCATGTGCGCCGACCCGGTGCTGTTGTGCCTCGACGAGCCGGCGGCCGGGCTGAACGCGCGCGAGAGCGGCGAGCTCAACGAATTGCTCATGTTCATCCGCGCCGAGCATGATGTCTCGATCCTGCTGATCGAGCATGACATGTCGGTCGTGATGGAGATTTCCGACCATATCGTCGTGCTCGATTACGGCCTCAAGATCGCCGACGGCGGGCCGGACGCGGTGCGAGACGATCCCAAGGTCATCGCCGCCTATCTCGGCGTTCACGACGAGGAGATCGACGAAGCCCACGCGGAGGTCGGCCTGTGAGCACGAGCACGTCCCCATCGCCGACGGCGGCGGCAACTTCGGCAGTCCCCATGCTCGCGGTGCGCGGCGTGAAGACCTATTACGGCAACATCATCGCGCTCAAAGGCGTCGATCTCGACGTCAATGCCGGCGAGATCGTTGCCATGATCGGCGCCAACGGCGCCGGCAAGTCGACGCTGATGATGACCATCTTCGGCGAACCGCGTCCGCGCGAGGGTCACGTGCTGTTCGAAGGTCGCAACATTATCGGCCTGCCGACCCACGAGATCGCGCGCATGCGTATTGCGCAGGCCCCGGAAGGCCGCCGCATCTTCGGCCGCATGACGGTGCTGGAAAATCTGCAAATGGGTGCGACCGTCACCGATCAGTCCCATTTTGATGAAGACCTCGAGCGCGTATTTCGCCTGTTCCCGCGCCTGAAGGAACGCATCAATCAGCGCGGCGGCACCCTGTCCGGTGGCGAGCAGCAGATGCTGGCGATCGGGCGCGCGCTGATGAGCAAGCCACGGCTGCTGCTGCTTGACGAGCCCTCGCTCGGGCTAGCGCCAATCTTGGCCAAGCAGATTTTCGGCGCCATCCGCGAGCTCAATGAAAGCGAGAAGCTCACCGTGTTCCTGGTCGAGCAGAACGCCTATCACGCGCTCAGGCTCGCGCATCGCGGCTATGTCATGGTCAACGGCCTGATCACGATGTCGGGACCGGGACGCGAACTATTGAAGCGGCCGGAGGTGCGCGCCGCCTACCTGGAGGGCGGGCGGCAATGATGATCGGAAGGTCATGACATGACCGGACTTTATGCAGGAGAGATCTGGCCGCAGGTCGTATTGGTGACAGGGGTCATCGGCGGCGGCGCCGCGCTGCTGGCCGGCCGGGCGGTTTCCTCGACCTGGCGGCCCTATTGGTACGTGATCGGCTATATGCTGCTGCTTGGCGCCGGGGTGCGATTCCTGCATTTCGCGCTGTTTGGGGGCGATATCCTGTCGTTGCCCTCCTATCTGGCGGACACGCTGTACCTGATGGCGGTCAGCTCGATTTCCTACCGGATGACCCGCGCCCGCCAGATGACGCGGCAGTACCCGTGGCTCTACGAGCAGACCGGCCCCTTCAGCTGGCGCGAGCGGCGCCCGCAAGCATAAAAAACCACTGGAAACGACTGGCGGGACGGCAGCTTCCGTGCAATTCTTTAGAAAATAATGCCCAAGAGTTCCCATCATTGCGAGCCGAAATGGCTCGCCGACATTGTTGTTACCTGCGGAGAGGAGCAGAGTATGAAAATGTTGCGGCTCACTGGATTGGCAGCTGGCCTTTGCCTCGCCCTCGCCGGCGCGGCATCGGCGCAGGACATCACCATCGGCGTCGCCGGGCCCTTGACCGGCCAATACGCCACGTTCGGACAGCAATTCAAGAACGGCGCCGAACTCGCCGTCGCCGACATCAACGCCGCCGGCGGCGTGCTCGGCAAGAAGCTCAAGATGGTCATTGAAGACGACGCCTGCGATCCGAAACAGGCGCATGCCGTGGCCGAGAAGCTGGTCGGCATGAAAGTGCCCTTCGTCGACGGACACTTCTGCTCGGGCTCGTCCATCCCTGCTTCCGACGTCTATGCCGAAGCCGGCGTCCTGCAGATTACACCCGCCTCGACCAATCCGAAGTTCACCGAGCGCGGCATGTGGAACACGTTCCGCGTCTGCGGCCGTGACGACCAGCAAGGCGCAGTCGCCGGCAAGTACATCGCCGCGCACTACAAGGGCAAGAAAGTCGCCATCCTTCACGACAAGTCGACCTACGGCAAAGGCCTCGCCGACGAAACCAAGAAGGCGATCAACAAGGCCGGCCTGAAAGAAGCGATGTACGAGGCCTACACCGCGGGCGAGAAGGACTTCAACGCGCTGGTCTCACGCATGAAGGCGGCCAAGATCGACGTCGTCTATGTCGGCGGCTACCACACCGAGGCCGGCCTGATCCTGCGCCAGATGCGTGCGCAGGGCATGAAGAGCCAGATGATCTCCGGCGACGCCATTGCCACCAACGAGTTCTGGTCGATCACCGGCGAGGCCGGCGCCGGCATGCTGTTCACCTTCGGCCCCGATCCGCGCAAGCGCCCGACCGCCGCCAAGGTGGTTAAGAGCTTCAAGGCCAAGGGCATCGATCCGGAGGGCTACACGCTCTATACCTATGCCGCTCTGCAGGTCTGGACGCAGGCCGTCAAGAAGGCGAAGACTACCGATCCGAAGAAGGTCGCCACCACGATCAGGGCCGGCAAGTGGAACACGGTGCTGGGGCCCATCTCCTACAACAAGAAGGGCGACATCACTCGGCTCGACTACGTGTTCTACAAGTGGAGCAAGGACGGCAAATACGGCGAGGTGGAATAACCGCTTCGCGCGCTTCAGCGTTTCGACTCGCCGCGGTTTCCGCGGCGAGTTTTTTCTTTTCGGCTACCCGATCTTGCCCAAGGCCGGAAACGCTTCCAGCAGCCACACGCTCATCTGATTGAGGCTGCCGGTCAAAAAGGCGATGCCGGTGAGCACTAACAGCGCTCCCATCGCCTGCTCGACGCGATGCAGATAGTTCTTGAAGCGTGCCAGAAAGGCCGCGAACGGCTCGATCGCGAATGCCGCGATCAGGAAGGGAATGCCGAGCCCCAATGAGTAGACCGCCAAGAGGCTCGCACCCTTGCTTACGGTCTGCTCGGACGCCGCCACCGCGAGGATCGCGGCCAGGATCGGCCCGATGCAGGGCGTCCACCCAAAAGCGAAAGCCAAACCGATCACATAGGCGCCCCATAGGCCCACGGGCTTGGCGACCTCCATACGCTTCTGCCGGTGCAACAACGCAATCGGCGTGACGCCGAGGAAGTGCAGCCCCATGACGATGATGACGACGCCGGCCAAAGTGGCGAGCGGCCCGGAATAAGCGCGGATCAGCGAGCCGATGACGCTGGCACTGGCGCCGAGCGCCACGAACACGGTGGTGAAGCCGGCAACGAACAATGCCGCCGCCGCCACGGTTTCGCGCTTGACGCGGGGCTCCGGTTCCTGATCGGCAAAGCGCTCCAGCGAGGTGCCGGTCAGGAACACCAGATAGGGCGGCACCAAGGGCAGCACGCAAGGGGAGAGGAAGCTGACCAGCCCCGCAATGAGGGCGGCCAGGAAGGTGACGTCGCCATTCATGGCGGCTACATGCACGCTCCAATATGGCGATGGCAAGGTGCCCCTGACCGCAATGGCGCGGATGTGATAAGCGGGTGATGCGATGACAAAACTCCGCAATCTCATCACCGATATCGCAGGCGTCCGCGTCGGCCATGCTGGCGACGCAAAGCTCGGCTCCGGTTCGACGGCGGTGGTGTTCGACGCCGCGGTGGTGGCGAGCGTCGACGTGCGCGGCGGCGGGCCGGGCACGCGCGAAACCACGCTGCTCGATCCAGCGCAGACGGTGGAAGGCATCGATGCCATCGTGCTCTCGGGCGGCTCGGCCTTCGGGCTCGACGCCGCCTCCGGCGTGCAGGCTTACTTGCGCGAGCAGGGCCGCGGCTTCCAGGTGCGCGAGGCGCGCGTGCCGATCGTGCCGGGCGCAGTCCTGTTCGACCTGCTTTCCGGCGGCGACAAGGCCTGGGGCCGCTATCCGCCCTATCGCGAATTCGGCTATGAGGCGGCGAAAATCGCCGGCACGGATTGCGCGCTCGGCAGCGTCGGCGCCGGCCTCGGCGCCACCACTGTCAATCTCAAGGGCGGCATCGGCTCGGCCTCGGCGACGACGCGCGATGGGTTGACCGTCGGCGCGCTGGTCGCGGTCAACGCCGCCGGCAGCGTGATCGTCGGCGACGGCCCGCATTTCTGGGCGGCGCCGTTCGAGCAGGGCAAGGAATTCGGCGGGCGCGGCTGGCCGACCTTGTTCGGCGAGGATGCCTTGGTCTTCCGCAGCAAGGGCGCGCCCGGCGCCAACACCACGCTGGCGGTGATCGCAACCGACGCCAGGCTCAACAAGGCGCAAGCCAAGCGCCTCGCGGTGATGGCGCAGACGGGTCTCGCGCGCGCGATCTATCCGGTGCACACCCCGCTCGACGGCGATGTGGTGTTCGCCGCCAGCCTGGGAAAGCGGCCGCTGCCCGAACCGGTCTATTCGCTGAGCGAACTCGGCATGGCCGCTGCCATTGTGCTGGCGCGTGCCATCGCCCGCGGCGTCTACGAGGCCACTGCCTCGCCGTTTCCGGATGGGCCGCCGAGTTGGCAGGACAAGTTCGGCTAATAACCGCGGCTAAGAGAGAAACCGCTCCGCCCGATACGGCGCCGGATCGACGAACGGTGTCGCGCCGGTCATCATTTCTGCAATCAAGTGTCCGGTCGCGGGCCCCAGCGTCAGCCCCCAGTGAGCGTGGCCGATCGCCAACCACAGGCCGTCCAGGCCCGGCGCGCGGCCGATAACGGGACGCGAATCCGGAAAGCACGGCCGGCAGCCCATCCAGGTGGTCGCGTCGGCGCGCTCGCCGAGCGGAAACAGCCCGCGCGCTTGACCCATTACCCGGTCGAACTGCACCGGCGTAGCCGGCGCATCGCGCGCTGCGAATTCGACCCCGGTGGTCATGCGGATGCCCATCTCCATCGGCGTGATCAGATAGCCGTTATCGGCGTCAAGCACCGGTCGCGCCAGCGCCGCATTGCCGTCGCCGCGAAAGTGCCGGTGATAGCCGCGCTTGATCGCCAGCGGCAGCCGCAAGCCGAAATTTGCCAGCAGGTCGCCGGCCCACGGCCCGAGCGCCACCACCACTTGCGGCGCGTCCAGTCCGCCCGCGTCAGTCTCCACTCGCCAGTGCCGCCCCCTCCGGTGCAGCGAGCGCGCGTCGCCTGCGACCATCACGCCGCCGAGCGTGCGAAAACTCGCCGCATATGCGCGCGTGACGCCGTAAGGATCGCTTACGCTCGCCGCCTGCGGCCAGAATACCGCATGCTTGAACACCGGACTGAGCGACGGTTCCAGCGCCTGCGCGCCCGCCACGTCGAGCGCCTGCAACGGCAAGCCGAATTCTTTGGCGAGTTCGAACTCCCGCCGCAGGCCGACAAAGGTACGTTCCCGGCGAAATAACTTGAGCCAACCGGTCTTGCGCAGGAAATGGGTCGCGCCTGCTTCCGCCAGCAACACTTCGTGCTCGCGCACGGCGCTGGCATAGAGCGGGCGGATCAGATGCGCGTTCTCGACCAGCCGCTTGGGCTGCGAGGCGGCGCGAAACGCCATGAGCCACGGCGCGATCTTCGGCAGAAACAAGAGATGATAATTGGCCTCGCCCGCGCGCTTGAGCGCGATGCGCATGAGCGCAGCGAAATCGGACGGAAATGCTGGCGGAAACACCGTGTTACCTTCGATGATGCCGGCATTGCCGAAGGAGGTCTGCTCGCCCACGCCGGCGCGGTCGACCAGCGCAACGCTCAAGCCCCGTTTGGTGAGATGCAGCGCAACGCAGGTACCGACGGTGCCAGCGCCGAGAACGATCGCATCGGTGCGTGCCACGCTTTTTGTCTCCTGCTATTGCGCGCCGGGCCTTATATATGGATTGCCCTGCCCGGAATCGCTATCAAGGACGCGAGCCGGGAGCCTCTTAAGCCATGCACTTGCTTCGCGTGCCCGCGGCGGCGCTTAGCCAAGTCGGCCGCCACGGCACGCTTGTGGTGGCCGCCTCGCTGTTCGTCGGCCTGTTCGTGCCGGGCCTCGCCGCGGCGTGCAAGCCGGTGCTGGGGCCGGCCATCGTCGCCATGTTGGTGCTGGCCTTCCTGCGCGTGGACCCGGCCGAGCTGCTCCACCACATGACGCGGCCGGGTCTGGTCGCCGCCGCCACGGTCTGGCTGGTGCTGGTCATGCCGGCCGCACTCGGCCTGCTGTTTGTCCTGCTCGGCGTGCAGCAGAGCATGCCCGGCCTCTACTTCATGCTGGTGCTGCAAGCCGCGGCGCCCGGGCTGATGTCCTCGCCCGCGCTGGCCGCGTTGATGGGCCTTGATGTTGCGCTCACGCTCGCCAGCCTCATCCTGTGCACCGCCATCACCCCGCTCACCGCCAGTCTGTTCACTCAAGTTTTTCTCGGCACTTCGCTCGCCTCGCCGCTTGCCTTCGGCCTGCGGCTGTTCCTGATCATCGCCGGCTCGGCGGCGGCCGCCGCCATCATCCGCCGCGTGGCCGGCCGCGCCTTCATCGAGGCGCAGCGCCTGGCCATCGATGGGTTGAGCGTGATCGCCATGTTCCTGTTCGCGGTCGCCGCCATGGACGGCGTCGCCGATCATTTCCTTAGCCGTCCGTTGCTGGTGATCGGCCTCACGCTGGCCGCCTTCGCGCTCGCGCTCGGCCAGATCGCGGTCACCGCGCTTGTTTTCGCACGCGCCGGTCGCTCCCGTGCCTTCGCCATCGGGCTGATCGCCGGCAGCAGAAATATAGGGCTAATGCTGGCGGCGACCGGATTCCTGGTGCCCGATATCGCCTGGCTTTATTTCGCGCTGGCGCAGTTCCCGATTTATCTCTTGCCGCATCTGCTCAAGCCGCTGGCGCGGCGGCTGGGCCGAGGAACGGCCGGCTAGGCACCGCGGTGCATCTCTTGATAGGCGAGCAGGATTGCCTGCGTGCGTTGATCGAATTTCGGGAGCACGACGCCCGCCTCTTTCGGCGCGGCATAAGATTGCGCGGCGGCGGTCGTTGCCGGGCTGAACGTCTGCTCGGTCGGCGGCGGCTGGTTTGCGGCCGCCGCCTGGCTGATGCTGCCGGCGGCGGCTTCGATCAACGATGAGATCGTTGACACCGCACCCAGCGCGAGACCAACTGAGCCGAAACCGAACATGGCATTGCTCCTCGCGCCCGACGATGCAAAGGCCGCGCCAGCCGCGTGCCAAAGCGAAAAGCAGCGTCCTGCTTGAGGTTTTCCACAATCACCCGGCCGCCACGGCGCGGCTTTGCGCCGTGCCGGCCGGCAATTCTTGCCGGGTTAAGGAAAAAATTGGAGGGGTTAAGGACACAGGCGGCGGCGCGTTGCCCGGCGGCGCGTCGCGTGTTACGCGGACGGCATCCGGAGACCATTATGCGCCCGCTGATCATCGCGCCGTCGATCCTTGCGGCCGACTTCGCCAAATTGGGCGAAGAGGTGCGCGCGGTCGAAGCGGCAGGCTGCGACTGGATCCATGTCGATGTGATGGACGGCCACTTCGTGCCCAACATCTCCATCGGCCCCGAGGTGGTGAAGGCGATCCGCCCGCTCACCAAAAAGACCCTCGACGTGCACCTGATGATCGCGCCGTGCGATCCATACCTCGAGGCCTTCGCCAAGGCCGGCTCCGACATCATTACCGTACATGTGGAATCTGGACCCCACGTGCACCGCTCGCTGCAGGCGATCCGCGCGCTCGGCAAGAAGGCTGGCGTGACCATGAATCCCGGCACGCCGGTGGAAACGGTCGAGCACGTCATCGACATGGTCGATCTCGTTCTCGTCATGTCGGTCAATCCCGGCTTCGGCGGCCAGGCTTTCATCCCCTCCTCGCTCGACAAGATCGCCAGCTTGCGCGCCATGGTCGGCGCCCGCCCGATCGACATCGAAGTCGACGGCGGCATCACCGCCGCCAACGCGGCCCAGGTCGTGCGCGCCGGCGCCAATGTGCTGGTCGCCGGTTCCGCCGTGTTCAGGGGCGGCAACTACAAAGCCAATATCGACGCCATCCGCAACGCGGCAGCGATGGCGCGCGGGGAAGCAGCGTGACCATTCCGCGCTACTCCCGCCCCGAGATGACCGCGATCTGGTCGCCGGAAGAAAAGTTCCGCATTTGGTTCGAGATCGAAGCCTACGCCGCCGAAGCCATGGCCGAGCTCGGCATCATACCGAAGGAAGCGGCGAAAAAAATCTGGGATAAAGGCAAGGCCGCCACGTTCGACGTTGCCCGCATTGACGAAATCGAAGCGGAGGTGAAGCACGACGTCATCGCCTTCCTCGCCCACCTGACCGAAATCGTAGGTCCCGAAGCGCGCTTCGTGCATGCCGGCATGACCTCCTCCGACGTGCTCGATACCTGCTTCAACGTGCAGCTCACGCGCGCAGCCGACATCCTCATCGCCGACATGGACGCGCTGCTGGCCGCGCTCAAGCGTCGCGCATTCGAACACAAGATGACGCCGACGGTCGGGCGCTCGCACGGTATCCATGCCGAACCGACGACCTTCGGCCTCAAGCTCGCTTATGCTTACGCCGAATTCGCCCGCGCCCGGCGCCGCCTGTATGCGGCGCGCGAGGAAGTCGCAACCTGCGCCATATCCGGCGCGGTCGGCACTTTCGCGCAAGTTGATCCGCGGGTGGAAGCGCATGTGGCCAAGGCCATGGGCCTGCGGGTTGAGCCGATCTCAACCCAGGTCATCCCGCGCGACCGCCACGCCATGTATTTCGCCACCCTCGGCGTGGTTGCTTCGTCCATCGAGCGTCTTGCGACGGAGATCCGCCATCTCCAGCGCACCGAAGTGTTGGAAGCCGAAGAGTTCTTCTCCGAGAAGCAGAAGGGCTCCTCCGCCATGCCGCATAAGCGCAATCCGGTATTGTCGGAAAACTTGAGCGGGCTTGCCCGCATGGTGCGCGCCTATGCGCTGCCGGCCATGGAGAACGTGGCGCTCTGGCACGAGCGCGACATTTCGCATTCATCCGTCGAGCGCATGATCGGGCCCGACGCAACCGTGACGCTCGACTTCGCGCTGGCGCGGCTGGCCGGCATCATCGACAAGCTCATCGTCTATCCCGCCACTATGCAGCAGAACCTCGACCGCCTTGGCGGCTTGATCCATTCCCAGCGCGTGTTGATCGCGCTGACGAAAAAGGGCGTTGCGCGCGAGGATGCCTACCGCCTCGTGCAGCGCAACGCCATGAAGGTGTGGAGCGGAGACGAAAAAGATTTCCTTGCCCTGCTAAAAGCCGACAAGGACGTGCGTGCCAAGTTGAGCGAAAAGGAGCTCGCGGCCCTTTTCGACCTCGACCACCACTTCAAGCACGTCGATACGATCTTCGCGCGCGTGTTCGGGACCGGCTAGGCCATCCAAGGGCGCCTTCGGAACACCTTGAATATCCAAATCGGCGCCGAGACGGTGAGCGCAACAATCCCGATGAAGACCCCGAGGAGATGGACGACGACGGGCAGCCACACGGAACGATAAAGAAACCGGCTCACTTTGCGGCCTGGACGCGCGATTGAATTCATCCAGTTCGGTGCCGGCGCATCCTTGAAAGATAACCCCTTTTGCGCGCCCCACGCCCATTCCGCCAAATAGCCGGCGCGGGCTTTCAAGACGGAAGAAACCCGGAAAAACAGCGCTGCAAGAATTACGAGCGACAGAATTGCGGTCAATGGATACTTGGAAAATGACGGCAACACCGCGGTAACCCAGCCCGGTAACGCAGCAGCCATGCTCGAGGCTCCTGTCCGGAAAATCCATTTCGCAATTTCGGCGATGCGCGCGCCGGTTATTCCGGACAAGAATTGTTCTGCGTAACCAAGGATTGCGTCTGGCCAATCCATGACCAGGGCGGCAAAGAACAGCGCGACGACAGCGGTCGCTCCCAGCGTGGCAAAATAGTTAAGCCGCCGCCACCAGACGAGGTCCCAGGCGTTTTCCAGGAGGTCCAGCTCCGGTGTCATATATTCCACGGGTGGATACTGGTCGGGATTTCCGCCCGTCAATTGGAATCGCGTGTTGAGGCTTACGGGGGCGTACGCCCTTTGGTGGCGCGCGATGCGATCAAACGCAGCCTCATGGACGAATGGGGTCGGCACTTTAACGCCATGCCGCTTGTCGTCGCACAAGAGCGACACGTCGCGCGGCCCGTAGCGATAGTAGCCGGCCAAACCGGAGCGCGAATCGTATTGCTCGCCATGCGGGTTCGCACGGTATCGCGCCTCATCCTGCCATTGCGGAACGAAGCGAAGCTTGCAGGCCGACGCTTCAGTTATCATCCAATCGAGCGCCGAATAGGCCAACCCGTCGTCCGGATAGCCGCCACCAACGTTGGCATGCACCCCAGCGAACCACACCTGTTGGATGTGATCGCGTTTGAGCGTGATGCGTGCATCAAGATTCTTTGATTGAGCGGGATTTTGCACCTCTTCGTTCCAAAGGACGGGACGGAAAGTCGGACGCTCGTCATCCAGCGAAAGAGCATGGCGGATGACATTGATGCGTTGCGCCGGGTTGCGGTCCGCAAAGCTCAACGGCCAAACGTGCTGGTCGATCCCCATTTTCAACTCGTCGACAGGCATCCCATAGGCGTCGACGGTGTCCCAAACGCCAAGGAACGCGACATCGATGAAATACTGGCGGATCGTGTCGCCCTTGCCGTTCGCAAGATCGATCATCGCGGTCTCTTGACCGGCCTGGTCGAGCAGGTATCGCGGTTTACGCAATACCCAATGATACGCCATCCCGTTTCGGCGCGATGCGCGGAGCAGGAAGTCCCGCCGGTAGGCCTCGTAGGCCATCCTGATCGCGTTGCGCAGGTTGGCTTCGCTATGCGGATTTGTTTTGACGATCCCGCATTTGCCGATGAGTCCCATCACCAAGCGGATGGTGAATGCGCCGCGGCTGAAGCCAAATCCAAATATCTGGTCGCCAGCCTCGTAATTACGGCAAGCGAAGGTGTAGAGATCTTTCACGTTCCGCCAAACGCCAACGCCAAACGCACCGCCAAGTGCCGCGAGCGGCTTGATGTTTTCGGTGCCGACGCCGTTATCGTAAAAGACGATCTGTTCCGGAATCTTGGGATCGTTCGAAGGCCTGAGATCGATTGCTTGGTAGAGCCGCCAGACATTGGTCTTGAAAGGGCTCGCCGAACTGTTGCCCGTGCCGTCCGACAATAAAACAATGTGTTTCGGCAAGACCCGCCTCCGCGGCTGTTGCCCTCAACGGTGGTGGAGTGTGACTCTTATCGGTACAACCATCAATAGAAATGCGAAAGCCGGCGGCCGATGCCCATTTCGACCTCGACCCCCAGCTGAAGCACGTCGATACGATCTTCGCGCGCGTGTTCGGGACCGGCTGACCTTCAGCCTCAGTGATGACGCCCGTGATGGCTGTGGCTCGAGTGCCCGTGGTCCCTGCCGCGCCAATGACTGCCCCAGCGCGGGCCCCAGCCGAAGCCAAAGCTGACGACTGGCGGCGGCGCGACATAGACCGGCGCCGGCTCATAGGCATAGACCGGCTCGCCGCCCGCGAGATAGCTCGAATTGGCAAAGCCTTCGATGCCGCGCCACGCCACGCGACACTAGGCGCCGCCGCATTCCAGCACGTCGACGCGCGCGCCCGGCGGCATGGTGGTGATCACGCCAAAACCCGTGCCGGGTCCGCGGCGTAGATTGAGAGGGTTGGTGACCATCGCCGCCGCGGCGGTGCTCGCCGACACCAGCAAAACGCCGGCGGCGAGCGCGAATTGTTTCAATCGCATGCTATGTTCCCATCCGTGATTTGCGTTGCGTTTCACCCTGCTCCAGTAATCAAACGGTTAACGCGCGGCTTGGTTCGCCCTCGGATATTGAACGGATCTGGGCGCCGGGTTCCGGCTGCGACCCATTGTCACGCGCCGGGACCCGTGTTTTAGGTGCCGCATGTCAGCGTCCGACCCCGCCGTCATCCTGGTTTTCGACTCCGGCCTCGGCGGCTTGACCGTTTTCCGTGAGGTCGCCGGTGCACGGCCCGACGCGCGCCTCGTCTACGTTGCGGACGACGCCGCATTTCCTTACGACGCCCTCGCCGAGGACACGCTGATTAAGCGCGTCATCGCCGTGCTCGGCGATGCGATCGCGCGGCACGCTCCCGATCTGGTGGTGGTGGCCTGCAACACCGCCTCGACACTTGCGCTTAACGATTTGCGCGCGCGCTTCACGGTACCATTCGTCGGCACCGTGCCGGCGATCAAGCCGGCCTGCGCGCAATCGAAGACCCAGCGCGTGGCGGTGCTCGGCACGCAGGCGACCATCTCCCGCGAATATACCCGCGCGCTGATCCGAGAATTTGCGGGCCGCTGCGAGGTTGTGCTGGCGGGCTCGCCGCGGCTGGCAGGCTTTGCGGAAGCCGAACTCGCCGGCGAGCCGGTGGCGGATGCCAAGCTTGCCGCCGAGATCGCCCCTTGCTTCGTCGACGAGAACGGCCGGCGCACCGACACCGTGGTGCTCGCCTGCACCCACTACCCGCTGCTAATCGAGCGCTTCCGTAAGGTTGCGCCTTGGCCGGTCGAATGGCTCGATCCCGCGCCAGCGATCGCCCGCCGCGTCGCCGACCTGCTGCACGCTCGCCCGGCCGCAAGGAGCGCGCCCCCGCCGCCGGACATCGCGTTTACCTCTGGCCACAGTCTTTCGCCCAAGCTGGCCGCGGCGTTGGCCGGTTATGGCTTCCAAACCGCCCTAAAGCCGGCTCCGGCCGGTTTGACAGCGCCGCCCCTGCCCCCTAGATACCGCGGGCCCGGCGGGTATTAGGCCCTGCCGGGCGTTTCGCGACCCGTGGCAAGACCTTGCGCTTTCGAGGTTCTGCCTGTCGGTCTCGGAGAAATCCGGGACAGAGGAGGGCGCGGTTCCTCACCCGTTACGACTGATCAACGAGGACGCGATGACCAAGCGCATGGAATCCAAGTACAAGATCGACCGCCGGATGGGCGAGAACATCTGGGGCCGTCCCAAGAGCCCGGTGAACCGGCGCGAATACGGCCCCGGCCAGCACGGCCAGCGCCGCAAGGGCAAGCTTTCCGACTACGGCGTGCAGCTCAAGGCCAAGCAGAAGCTGCGCGGCTACTACGGCAATGTTTCCGAGCGCCAGTTTCGCGGCATCTACATGGAAGCCATCCGCATGAAGGGCGACAGCGGCGCCCACATGATCGGCCTGCTGGAGCGCCGGCTCGACGCCGTGATCTACCGAGCCAAATTCGTGCCGACCGTGTTTGCCGCCCGCCAGTTTATCAACCACGGCCACATCCGGGTGAACGGCCGCCGCGTCACCATCCCGAGCTACCGGGTCAAGATCGGCGACGTGGTGGAGGTGAAGGAAAAGTCGAACGAGCTTGCGCTAGTGCTGGAGGCGCAAGGCCTGCCCGAGCGCGACGTGCCCGACTACATCGAGGTCGACGGCTCCAAGATGACCGCCAAGCTGACGCGTGTGCCGGGTTATTCCGACGTGCCCTACCCGGTGCAAATGGAGCCGCATCTAGTGGTCGAATATTACTCGCGCTGAGCGACGCTCCGGCCGGCCAGGCCGGCCGATCCCCAAAAACGCAAAAATTCCCCGCCCAAAGGCGGGGATTTTGTTTTCTGAACGGGCGAATCGGCACGATCCGAGCTCGCAGAGCAGCTAAGTCGCAAACGGTTTCTCGCCGGAAATCCCCGCAATGCACATAAATTTAGTAAGGGGCTTCTTACTTTTTCCTACATTTAGTGGTCGCGGTGAGGTAGTTTTGCGCGTCCTCGAATCGGGGGCATGTCTAGGGAGATTTCGCGATGAAAGCGATCGATACCATCAAGAACTGGGTCGGTGCCTTGACCGAGCTGGGGCTGATGCTGCTTGCGCTGGCAATCGTGCTGGCCATTCTCGTGGGTTCGAACCTCCCCTTCTTCGGCGCCGTGACAGGCAATCTCATGGGCTGGGTCAAGGACTTAGGCTCGAACGGTCTCGTCGGCCTGATTACCCTCGGGATCATTTTCTGGCTGTTCTCGAACCGGCAGCTCAGCTGACGTTGACGCGTTCCATGCTGAACCGTTGAGGCGACTGGTGGGGGGTCGCAAAGCTCCCCACCACCTCATCAAGCTCGTATGTACACCCCCGCTCCGGGGGTTCCCCGCTATCCTGGGGTCTGTGCCATGTGGAAATTTGTGGCCACTGCCAAGCGTGTCTTGTGGGAGTTTGTCGAGTTGGCATTCCTGACCGTGCTTGCGCTCGTGCTGATCTTCCTGCTGCTCGGGAAGGATGCCGGCCCCTACGTGGTCTCGGTCGCCGACAACGTGACCAAATTCTCCGCCGGTGCCAGTTCCGGCATGCTCGGCATCGTCATCGTGCTGGCGATCATCTACTTGGCCATGCGCCGGTTTAAACCCACCGCCGGCCCGCGCGGCCGGGCGCGGGACTGACGGCCCCACGTAAGATCAAGCGAAGCCCCGCATGCGGCCTGTCGCAGCCATAG
>Ga0307428_1000466_pt1 | contig 26207 bp, 25 predicted proteins | sample SalMarWE160240MG_FD_202161 | JGI IMG/M metagenome (GOLD analysis project Ga0307428, IMG submission 202161) | Salt marsh sediment microbial communities from the Plum Island Ecosystem LTER, Massachusetts, United States - WE1603-240 | ecosystem: Environmental > Aquatic > Marine > Intertidal zone >...
ATCCGGTAGAGGAGCTTAAGACTCTTGGCGATGCGTTGAAGACCCTTTCGCAGCCCGGCTTGTCGAGGGCGGAGATCCAGCAGCAGTGGCGCGTGATCAAGGATGCAAAGGCGTATCAACGATTATTCCACGCGTACTAAGATATCTGAAGTCTCGGGTCGCATTCTATGAACAGCAAATCAAACAAGCGGGGAGGAAGTGAATCGTATGCCGAAGGGGAAGCCTTGGACAGTTGAGCTGGAGAAGCAGCTGAGGGAGCTGCTGCAGGCGGGCAAATCTGTTAAGGTAGTTGCGAAGGTGCTGGGGAAAACAGAGAATGCTATCCGGCAAAAGATGATTAAACTCGGGTTGGTAGAAGAAAAAAAGACTGAAAATAGTGCAGTTTTTTCTTCTACTTTGGTGTTGCCTAAGGATCTGCCGAGCGTTGAAGAGGCTCTTCTGAAGGTGGCTGCGGCCATGAAGGCTCTTGAAAAGCCGGGGCTCTCAAAAATTGAGATCATGAGGTTACGAGCTCTGATTCAGACTAGCGGTCTGTATCAGAAGCGTTTCGCTGAGTATGTAAACTATAGGCAGATAGAGGCTAAGGTCGACAAGGCTCTTGAGTTCCTCGAGAAAAGGGTGCAGGATAGGGCAGAAGTCCAGAATCGCCAGGACAGGAGTTAACCATTCCCGCTCTCGGACTGTCCTGCGGGGTGGATTTAGACCCAATATCGTTTGTTCATCCGAATATTCCAACCGAAGGCAAGGATGAGAAAAAGTGACGAGTTCAAAAGTGGACATTTTATTTGACGAGTAAGAAGTTGTTCTTGACAGGACAACACACGTATTTTTTGCCTAAAGCACACTTCGACGCTGCTGACGCTGCGCCCAGAAACATTATTAGCAAAAAACAATCAAACCTCTTCTCTTGGAGTTTAACAGAAAAAATATCAGAATCAGATACAAAATACTCGTAAACAAACGATTACAATCTACATTTCTTCAAAACTATTAGATCACATCGACAATGAAGCAAAACAGCAGAACAGAAGCAGAAGCAACCTAATCGAAACAGACCTACGAAGAATCTACATACCATCCTAGCCCCCTAGACTCTTCGCAAGTGATATCATTTCGTCTTCCGGATATCCGGTCACGAAAAGGCTACCAAATCTATCATAACTACATACGAGAACATGAAGGCTTAGACGGTAAGACTCCAGCCGAAGCATGCGGAATAAGCATTGAGGGAAAGAACAAATGGAAAACTCTAATTCAGAATGCAAGTCAAAGTAAGGTTTAGAATTTTTCGTCCATCACACAAGGCTTTCCTATTCTTGCACACCAAGATTTTTCATCTCTTAATAATTGAGTGCTTAAGGATTCTGGTAAGTTGGCAACTAATGGATGCTTTAAACTTGGGCATGAAAACCTCGGCAGTGTTGCATTCTTAACCTTTTTTCTTGGTCTCAAAACGCGTTTGTAACTGCCATTTGAATTCTTCCTTTGTGTCATAACTAACTCATTTGGGTCAGGATAAGTTATGGTGAATTCATCTGAGCTCGTTATGGGACAGGTTTTTTTCACAGTTCTGCTCATAATCTTAACCCTCAAACTACTTGCCAAAGCCAGTATAAAGACTCTTCGTGGAGTTCATCAACCGAAAGGTAACACCTACAAGAAACACCTCAATCAACCGAAGAGGTAACAGAACCTTCTTGAAACATATTCTCAGTTACTATCACTTCCCTTTAGTTAATCTCACAATTCTTCCACTTCTCAAGCTCATCGTCTATTGTTGGAATCATTTCTTTTGGAACTGTGTGTGTAGGGTATCTTCTACTTCCCGTTTTATAGTAAATCTTGTAGGATTTAATTATGGCAAGGTCTCTCGGCGAAGGATAGCTTCCCTTAAGTTGTCGAATTTTAGATAATATATCTACCCATGTTGCACCGTCATAAGCTCGATCCCATTTTCCCTCTTTCTGAAGATCAATTATTGCTTTAAGGAAAATATACGCTCTACCCTTTGTATCCTTAAGAACACCTCTCACTTCTTCTCTTAAGATGTTTCTTTTATCAGATAACTCGAAGCCTATGTTTCTTTCATAAAAATAGTGTTTTCCTATAAATCGATCTATTTCCATATACTTCGGTTGCACGCTTGGATTATTAAGAACTTCTACGAATTTGGTGTCGTCTTCTATTCCCAGAACGAGTTTTCGAGCTTCTCTCTTTTCTTGTTCGGCAAAGTATGCATATTGGTCATGGGAGAATTTTCTCTCGAACATGTTGAACCATTCAATACCGACTAACCTTCCGAGTTGATAGAGTTGCCTATCACTCCAAAAGAACCTTTTTAGGATGATCGTTCTTTCTTCTAATTTATCCAACATTTTTCGCCATGGTACATTTGTGGGAGTGGCTTATAAGTATTATGCAATCCGTTTTCGGATGTCGTATTACGTAACTTTTTCGAGGGAAAGAGGGGGGTTTTTGTGGGCATGCATGCATACGGTCGATTTCAAAACGTTGATTTCTTAACAGTATCCGCTCAGAAAGTTAGCAACCGATTTTTGACAGCCTCTTCAAGCAACCGAGGACTTGACAGAACCTTTTTTAATAAAATTTTTTATTGTCAACAAAAACTTAACGGGAATCAATACAGTAATCCTTCTTATGAAATGGTTCGGTTGGACGTCGGAAAAAATGCCAGCTCACTACGCAAGAATGAGCACAAAAGAGATTGAAGAAGCCTACAGGAGACACGAAGAAAGAGCGATTCTCGGGAGGTGAATTCTAATGGAACAGACTGACATGAAAAAGTGAAAGGGAAAGTGACAAAGAAGTTTGGAAGGCGAGATGGATACACACCCTTTGGTAAGTTTGTCGAAGGACGGAGAAAAAATCAGAAGAAATAATTACGTACCCATTATTTTAGAAAGAATTAACTCCGAGTAATAGCATACTACCCATCGGGATGTATTTATGCCGTTCAAAGGAAGAACAATCCTTCCAGTCAGTTGGGAAAAAATCAATGTTCCATCAACCGTAATCATGTGTCCTCATTGTAGAGTGAAATCCCATTTTACACCAACAACACATGCTAGGGGATATGGGGGAGAAACAGCTTGGATTGTTCAAGAGTGTGATAATTGCAAGCAATTAGTTCTTACAATTTTCCAAGTGACTGGTGTTATTGGGGAACCCGTTGCTGGAGGTGCGTATTCACCAAGTTTGTTTTCCGAGCCAGAAGATGTTTTCCCATACTTTCGTCCTATCCCTGATCCTTCGATTCCTGAAGAAGTTGCTGAGGATTATTCAGAAGCCGTTCTTTGTTATTCTGCTGGAGCATTTGATGCTTCCGTTGTTATCAGTAGGAGAGCAATAGAAACGGCTGCCATCTTGCTTGAGGCAAATCCAAATGACAAATTATGGAAAAAAATCGAGTATCTAGGGGATAATGAAGTGCTAGAAAAATCTCTTTGTGATTTGGCTACAGAAATTCGATTGCTAGGAAATGTTCCAGCGGCCCATCCAGATAAACATGATCTATTGAGAAAGGTAGACTCGAAGGAATGCAAGGATGTCCTAGACTTTTTGGAAGCGTTTTTGGAGTCAGTTTACATTAGGCCGGCAAAGATAGAAAAACTAAGAATGTCAAAGAAGAAAAACCATTAATCGTGTTTTGTTTCATCTTAAATAGAAGCTAACTCAAGATATAGTCTGTTTGAGATGACTAAACCAGACAAAAAACCATACATTCAAGAACGAATTGCGAAATGCGTTCGTGAACACAAGTGGCTTTCAATAAGTGTATTAGTCGTCATTGTCAGCTTCGCAATCTTCCTTCTAGAAATCTTTGGATTCAAAGTTATAGAATCGTTCTCTCCAAGTATGCGTGTCTTAGAAAGTGCCTTTCCTGAGGCTTTTAAAGGAGTTGTGACTGTTTTTGGGGGCATTATTACCTATATTATTGGACGTGTTTTGTACGAGAGATACCGAAGACCGATTCTGGAGATCATAAGAGTAGACCCTTTAGCAATTACCAACGATAAGTATTGGCGTGTAATTGTCAAGAACAAAGGAAAAACAGCAGCAGAGAATTGCACAGGCAGTGTGCATCTACTTGGAAAAGATGCAAGTGGAAAAGATGTAGATGTAAAGGGAGGCGTTTGTTGGGCGATCATTGATAACCCCAATATAATTACGATTAATGTTGAAGATGAGCAGGCCCTTGACGTTTATTCTGTACGTCTCACTCAACCAAATTTCTTGTTCTTTGAGATTCCTACAGAGAAAGGTTGGAGCTTTCTAAGGAAAGACGGAGTCATACCGATTTCAAGTCTTACCACTCCTCCTGCGAAACTGCAGATGAGAATACGCATTACTGCCAAAAATGCCAAGAGATGCGAGAGGATTTTCTCATTAAATGGTAAGCAAAATGACGTTATACTAATTTCTTCGCAATTCTAATGGGCTCTTTCGCCTATGCTATGACTTCTTTTGGTATTTCTCATCATGAACTAATCTGTGAGAGAATAGACTTCTATTCCTAACTTATCTAGATTGCTGATTTCTTTTATTATTCGGTGGATTGTAGTTGAGAGATGTTTGAAGTATACCTCTCTTTTTTTATCATCTCCCCTCCAGAAGTATCCATCCTTAATGAGCCATACTAGAAGTTCGAGGTCTTTTTGAATATTGATAATAGATCTAATGATTTCTGTCTCTCTCAGAAGATTAGAATATTTTGTTTCTAATTTATCCAACGCTTGCTTGTCTTCTTGAAAAATGCTTATGTATTTGTCTATGAGATATTCTTCAGTGAGTGCTTTCTTTCCCCACCTACTCAATTCGATTTCCTCTTTTCCCATCAGTTCTTGAAGTTGCTTCGTGATTGCTCTTTTCAACTTGTCTGAAAGTTACCCTATAGCAAAAAATGATATAGGCTAGATTCTATACCTTCACAGGAGCAATTATGAGTGAAGATTTTGACTTCAACTTAAATGACCTTCTGGTTGAAGATCAAGAGGTTCCTCCCCCTGTTGTTCTTCCAGTCTCAGTTGTCGTGTCTGAGACAGAGTATCCCGAACAGGAAGAAGATGTAGGAAGGCTTAGAGAAAATATCCAAAACCAAGTCATGAAAGATTATGCGTTCCATAAGCATGAACGAAAAAGATACAAAGAAGGCTTTCTTGCCTTTGACAGCAATGACAACCTTGTAAAATGCGTCTATGCACGAGAAACTCCCACCAGAATAGATTTTGAGTTAGATGATTTGAAAATTCACACGAGGAGGATCAAATATATAAATCCGTCTTACAGGGTAAAGATTGTTCTTTCAGTTAGTAAAGATAAAACTAAGGTTGTCCTCTTTGGTGGAGATAACAAAATAGTAGCCAAAGCTTTAATGCGTGCTAATATTTGTATTCGAAAATGCGTAAAAGGCTGGCATAAGACATATGAAACTGGTTTTTCCCAAGAAGAGATGCAGACAATACTCGAAAATTTTGGTCAAGAAATTCAATACGTATATATCGCACCTGGGGACAACCAGAAACTACAAAAAATAGTGGAACGGATGGAAGAAGGTGAGATCAAAAAGATTCCTCTCTATTCGGTCTATACTAAATTTGTAGGTTATCGTATTATTGTATCTCCATTTGTCCTAGGATTGATAAAAGAACAAGGTATTAGAATAAGAGAGATAGAAGGAAAACTCAGTTTCGGAGCGGGGATCCAGATAACAACGAGGGTGTCCATCAACGGGAGAATTCTTTTTTATATCCCTGAAAGCTTGATAGGCAGAAGCGAGAGTGCATATAACGTTGCGGAAAAATTATACAATGAGATAATAAGTCACAGGATGGGTGTGAAGCAAAAAACAATGGAGGAGTTTTTCGGTGGAGCTTCCTAGTTCGGAAATGTCATTGAACGTTATTCTTTCAATTGTAAGTGAGGAAGATCTAAAGAATTTGGAATTTTGTAAACAATTGTTAAACCGTGCATTTCAAGAAAGAAATGATTTGGCCATCAAATCTCTTTTGAGAAAGATAAGTTCTTTTTTTGTATTTAGCAGTGAAGAGTTCCGAAGAGAAATTGTAGAATACACCTACAATCTTATGCGTTATCTAAACTTGGAAAAGCTTCTCAATCTTGATAAAGAAAGTATCCTCGGTAATGTTTTGATAATCTATTATTTTGTCAGGGAGATTAGTCCTCTAACATCTGAGAAAATAGAAACTTTTGTTAGATTGGCAGAACTGAAATATATACGAGATTCTCTAACTTTAGAGCTTATTCCTACAACAGATTTTATAATACTTGATCTGGACGAAAGAGTTGGTTCCCTATACAAACCTAAAACCATCGAGAAATGTATCGATATCTGTGAACTGTTTTTCGCCCATAAATTGCTTGCAAAGACGGTTGATACAATAACAGGAATGGCAATCCTCTACAAAAATGCTTCAAAGACAGAATTGAATTTTAAGGGCGATATTATAGACTCACTAATTAAGAAAAAGCTGGATATTTTCTTGACTTTGATCAAGAAAGTCTTGGAACAGGTTAAGAATAAGCACAGTCTAATAGAATACTACGAAAAAATTTATGATTTACTTTCAAGAGCAGGTATTCCAGTATATTTCGATTCAGATAAAATTTACGTTGATGTTGATTCTTTGTATAATGGAAATTTCTACTTCGCAAAAGTCCTTAACAAACAAGGTAATGTAGATCTAATTTTACCATTCGATAAAATGGCTGCAAATCATATTCAAAAAGTATATGATTTTGGAACTGCAAAATTTGTAACGCCTAGGGGGCGGATTGGAAAACTATTGCTTCAAGAAATATTCTCCTTCAGAAAGGTCAAAGAAGTTAATCGAGTGTCAAAAGAACAAATATCATTTGTTCGGGAACTACGTGAAACAGAAATTGAACTGAAAATTCGTGAAATATTACACGACCAAAATATTACTGCTCATTCTCCCGTGGAAAGGGTAGATGTGTATACTTTGAAGTTGTATGTTAACAACGAAAACGACCTGAGAGATGTTGGAATAATTTTAAAAGGACGAGGATATCCGAAAGTGAATTTAGATTCTGTTGCCTCCAACATTCTGAACGCCATCGACTTGCCCATTCACATCGTATTACTTGTTCATACAGGCATCCTTGATGATGTGGCGAGAGAGAAGTTTATAAATCAATGCAACCGAGCTAAAAAAATGTATTGTGTAATTGATGCTGAAGATCTAGCTAGGTTGTTCTTAGCTTATAACAAGATGCATTAAGACAATGCATTCAATATATTGAGTAACTCAGTAGAACAATCAATAGAGTATTTAATACTAATTCAAAACCCAATTCTCGGCAAGAAATAGAGCATTTAATTTGTCATATTTATGATGTCGATATCGTTGATAAAAATCGGATAGGGTCATAGACTTAAAGTCTCTCCTATCCGCTCGGAGTTTTACTTTCGCCTTTTCTTTCCCCAAGGGCTTCCCTTTGCGTGAAGCTTAGGTGCCTTCTTAGGGAAAGGTGTTCCCTTTGCATGTAGAACAGGTTTCTTCTAAGTCTGTCTATTGCACTAGAAACGTAGAATAAGATATTTTTATGGTATCGACAAAACATCTTATTATGGGCGTATACAAATATTGGTTTTTACATTAGATTAGTCTCCTAATATGACTGGCTGTTAGTTTGAGGCAACCTCAACCCTTCAATTGATGTATAACCCGTTCCCAATCACCTGTAAACGGAAATAAGTTATCAAATCTCTCTGAGACATTATTAAAACCTAAACCATAAATCGCAAGATGTATTGATTCATGGGCTAATATCTCTTCAATTTTCTGCTCTAGTAACGGAAAGGCTCTTTGTGGAATAGGATGTAGAAAAATTGTGTCTGAAAAAGCAACCGTAGAAGCGTAAGTAAAAGAGCCGTCTTTATCTTCGATTGTCATTGGTTTTCTATCTAGGAAAGCAAGGGGAGCATCTATATTACCGCATACTTCAAGAATAGAAGCGATTGTGTCCTTTTTCCTTTCAGTCATTTCCTATCCCCATCTTTTTCTACGAGGAGTCTACCTTAGTTTTTGGTGTTCTTTTCCATTTTCATCCTCTATGTTTAAAGGAACGCTTTTTTAAGGGTATATTCTATCTGGATAGGAACTTTGACGATTTCCCATAATGGATTGCATTGATATTTTTTAATGGTTCTACGATACCTGAGTTCTAGCAGTAATCTACGAAATGGATAGGTTACTAACCAACTAAGACCATTCATACATTATCCCTCCTTACGAAGAGTCTATCCGCCTTAGACTCTTCGCAAAAACTCTAATCATCAAATTCCTCACTAATTTCCTCATCTTCAGCGTCACCAAACATTTTTTCGGCAAAACGAGACAGCTGCCACCGCCGATGCAAACTAACAGCAACATCCTTACCAAGCCACTTCCGCAACCGCCCATTCATCGCCTGAACCCTACGCGTCACCTGATACGCCTTCAACCTGTAGGACCTCAATTCATCTGAAGCACAAACCTCACCCGGCGTCGTCCCACCTCGCCCCCTAACACGAAGATGCTCAACCAGCGCCTCATCAACTTCATCCCTGCAGACCACACGCACAAACTTTATAGCGTCAAGCTGAATGAAAGGCTCCAAACAATTAGTCACAACCTGTAACATGCTAATGATTGTGCACTGCCTTTCCTCCACACGATCCACCTTGTAATTTAGCCACCTGAATTTTCCCATCCTCTGAGCGCTAGAACGCTTCTTTTGCGGCTTTTCTCCTGAATCCTGCACCAACGCTTGTTCATATGGTTCCACCAAGCTTTCACACCTCACATTCTATGATACCCTAACCTAGACTGGACACCAGTCAACATACCACCATAACCAAAAACCCCAAAAAACAGCCCCTTCACCAAAAACAAACCCAAAAAAATCAAATATCCCTCAAAAAAGCCTACGAACTACTCCAAGCAAAAAACGACGAACTTGGAAAAAAATTCACACAAGACAAAGAACTCAAAAACCTACTAGCCAAAAGAAACCACTCAATCCTTGCACATGGATTGAACCAAGTGGATGAAGAAACATACCTGAGGCTCTACGAGAAAACAATCCAATACGCATCGCTTATTATCGAAAAAATCGACTCCCTACTACAAGACTCAACCTTCGCAGAATGGAATCAAGAAAAGTAAAGGTTACAAATGCTCAACTAAAAGAAATGAAGAGAATAAAGAAGCCCATTTCAAGCCTTGCGCAGCCTCAACCCCCATTTTGCACCCAAAATCAGTCAAGAAATATACCTCTCATCCTTCAAAGGCACAGAATGGTTTTCCTTGGGCGCCACTGCTTCCTTCAAAACATGAACCAGTTCACGTACCTCACCACTCAAACAATCAACCTTCTTCTCCAAAGAACTCGGGAACATTTTGGTTGATATGGGGTTAGCGCTTGAAAAGGCTGAGTATCCCGAGGATTCTAAACTTGAAGCCACGTAAGCTAATCATGTAAGTTTTGGTGGCGCCTGGTTTGGTTCTTCAACATTTTACAACAAGAGAGTCTGATGACAAGATGATTGTTGTAGCCATAAAGTTGTGAAAAAAAGTTGAGAACCTCCAGAGAACACATGAGTGATAGTGCAGTTTCGAGTTATCTATAAAAGGTAGTTTGCCTTTACTCAAAATTAGGCGATTATAGTGGATTCCCTGAAGCTTGACCTGAGGTTTTGGAAGCCCCTTTTTACTCTCTATAAGTTAGCAGAATTGGGTGCCTCCAGCTGAACTGGTTTCTGCGTGCGCCTCATTGTTTCGATTTCTTCAAATTAAATGGTGGAGAGGGCTATGTCAAATAGGGTATCCACGTAACTGTCGTTGATTGTGCGCCTATCCTTTATTCGGTCTTTGTATTGGAATAATATGTGCCGTTCTTTTGCGAATTCGGGTATTGAAAGGTTTAGACCAGATAAATCTTTGACTGTTGTCCACTCTGTTACTGAAATGGTGTAGGCGTCGAGGGTTACTTTGTCGTTTTTGAGTTTTGGTTGTATCTCATTTTTTAGATGTTTATGTAGTGAAAGTTTTTGTTCGTCTTTTTCTTCGTCGAATTCTATGTGTGTTAAGCCTTTTGGGTCGATAAATAAGATTTTTTGTTCGTTTTTGGTTTTGATCCACATTATGAAATCGGGATAGAATGAGTGTTCTGCATAAAATCCTATGCCTTTGCTTTTTGTTGAGTTGCGTAGAAGGTAGATTTCTCTGTCGTTTATGGGATTTTGGTCTAGGTATTTGGTGAGGTCATCAACGAATTTTTCCTCTCCTTCGTTTAAGCCGCTGGGGATTAATGTGATGTCTTTGTTTCGGTTTATTAATAATGGTTGGTAGAGGTGGTTTTTGTAGTAGGCGTTTCTGATTTTGACTGGGTTTTTCATTATGTATGTTCTGAGGTCTCCGGGGAGACGGATTTGTTTTGATGATTTGTAGATTTGTTCTGTTTCTAGAAGTTTTTCGATGTAGTTGATTATGTTCTTGTTGTGGGTTTTTATTTGGAGCAAGTATTTTTTCTCTATGTTTGGGTCTTCTTGTTGGATGGGAACTAGTTGGATGTTCTCTTTTTCTGATGCGTTTCTTTTTCTTCGGTAAAACAGATCGATGTATTTTTTTAGTAACAATAGAACTAGTTTTTTGATTTTTTTGATGTCAGAGTATTCTGTTAATGTCACTTCTTCTTCATTACATAGAAGGGTGTAATTGTCGGGGTTTTTCATAAGTTCAAATAATGTTTCTTTTTTGATTGACAGATTGTAGTATTCTTTCAGTTTTTTGTATGTTAGAATATCTAGGTAGATTTCGTCCCAATCTAGGATTTGGATGTGTTCTGGTTTGATTTTCTGATCATATATTATGCTTTCTTTCTGAGTTAAACCCGGTGATTGACTGTCGATTTCTATGCCCATTGGTCTTAGGTCGAGTCTTAGACGTATGTTGTCGCTGATTTCTAAATGAAAAACTTCTTGATAAAAATCCCAGTCTTTAGATATTTTTAATACTAGAAGGTCTTCTGGGAAGGGTTCAATGATTTTTGTTTCAAATTCGGTGGTGTGGGTGGGGACGTCCTCTTTTTCGATGATTTCTTTGAAGGTTAACATGTAGTTTGCTTTGATTCCGTAAACGTTCAATGTTTCAAGTAATGGGAGAAATTGTGGGGGATTATCACCCGGGCTTGTCCTTTTTAGGCTGTTATTTTTTCCTTTTAGACGCACTCCTCTGCCGAATAATTGGATGATTTGTGGTCCTTCGCTTGTCCCTACGTTGAGAAGGCACATGTTTGATACACGCCACGAGTTCCAACCTTCGATGAATTTTTTTGCTCCAATTAAAATGTTAATGTCTGTTTTCTGGTTGATTATGTCGAAAAGTGATTTTTGGGTTCGGTCTTCATCTATTAGTATTTCTTTGTAGTTGTTTTCTACTTCTTTTTTTACTTGGTTCTTGAGGTTGTTTGATATGTTTATTACGCCGAAGAATTCGGCTCCTGAGCTTGCTTTTAATCCAATTTCTCCGTCACTTTCTCTTAAGTCTACAAAGTGAAGTTTTGTGCCCGTTGAATCGGGGTTTACGTTGAAGATTGTTTCAAATATCCCTTTGTAAACTTGTTCAGCAGATTCGTTTTCTCGTAGGTAGGGAAAATGTCTTTCGGGGTTTTCTTTTTTGAATAATGGTTCTCCTTGGGGTGTTTTTATTCCAGATTCTCCGTTGAGAATGTCTTGGATTTTGTTGATTATTTCTTCTTTTTCAGTTGTGAAGAGGTAGTTGAAGAAGTCGATTATTGTGATGATGTCTGATCTTGTTGTTTTGCCGGATACTTTTGATCCTATGAATATCCAGAGTGGTTTTTTTATGTTGTATTCTTTTGTTTCGGGGGTTTCTTTGTAGGTTGTTGTTTGTTCGTAGAAGCTCATGGCGTTTGCTAGTAGCAGGGTTTTTTCGTAGTTTTTGTCAAATTCTTTTTTTAGGTCTATGTTAAGGATTTTGTAGTGTTTACCGTATCCGTCATTGTGGAAGAATTTGTATGAGTAGTCGAAAATTATTGATTCAGAGTATTCTTGGAAGTTTTGATCGTCCTCGTTGTCTATGATTTGGCCGAATGTAGCGCTGTACTCAAAAGTGAATCCGTTTTTTGCGATTTGACTTTTTACTCTGGTCCATTTTCTGCTTTCTTTGGAGGCTTTTCCTTTATGTCCTTCATCTACAAACACTAAATTTTCTTTTGTTAATTCAGCAACATCTATTGTTACTCCGCTTCCTGTTTTTTCTTCAGTGAGTTTGTGAATGCTTAGCACTTTGATTATTTGTTCGTCTTCAAAAATAGTGGCACGTTTTGTTCCATCCCACGCTTCACCTTTTATTCCGCTTTGGGCTAAGTCGTCTAGGTGTTGTTTGGTCATGTCATCGTTTGCGGTGATTAATAGTATGTTGTTATAGTCGATTTTGTGTTTGCCTTTGTTGTATTTTTGGAATTGCCAAATGTTCATGTGCATTATGAATGTTTTTCCTGAGCCGGTGGCCATCCAGTAGGCTATTTTGTGGAGGTTTTTTTCGTCATAGAGTTTGTATGGGTCGATTTCTTTTTCGTAGAAATTGTTAAGTTGGTTGAGTAACTTGATGGGGTCTTGGAAGTAAAGATCAAGATATATTTCTGTGAATAAGAGGGCAAGGTATTGGTAGTATTTTAGGGTGATTGGTGTTATTCTTTTTTTGTTTAGTTTTTGTAGGTATTCTGTGATGTTGTTGTCGTATTCTCTTAGGGGTGTTTCTCTGATTTTGCGTCCCGGGCGGGCAAGCAGATGGTGATACATGTAGCTGTAGCCGTCTGAGTGGTAGCCTTCTGGGATGTCTTTGAAGTCGTTTATTTTTGTTAGGTCGTTTATTCCAAGTTTTTGGGCTATGAATCTAGCTAAATAAAGGTGATCTTTGAGGTTGAATTGTTTGGAGAAACTGGGCATTTTATGCTCCCATCAATTCTTTAAATTTCGGTTCTATTGATTCGGCTCCTTTGATTAGGCTGTCCACATTTACGTAAATTGTATCAGAGTTGAATTGGGGCAGTATTTTTTCTTCAATAAATTGTTTTTCTTTTTCTAATATGGTTTCATCAAAGTTTCTCCAGATAATGAGCACTTTTGTACAGGAAGGTTCCTCTCCCTTTTCTCCATACACTATGATGTATTTTGTCTGCTCATTTTCGTATTGTCTAATCTTTTTGACTTTGATGCCTAACAGGTAGTTGAAGGTTTCAACAAGATCCACTGGTTCTGTTTTTTCCTCTCTACCTTGCAAAGTCTTTATTTTGTAATCAAACGGTATTTTGAATCGGTCTACTGTAAGTCTTGTTGGGCTGTCCTTTGTTTCCATATCCAATACATGTTGTAGGAAATAGTTAGGTAACTTTTGTAAAGTTGTTTGAGCCATGCCATCTTTATCCGAAAAAAGAATATTATTTAAAGTATCTTCATACTGCTCTACACGGTGATACTCAAAGAATCCGCTACAGCCATTTGTATCGGTAGGTCTCCCGTTTCGCCAATTTAGGGCGTAACATATCTTTTTTAATCGGGGTAGAATTATGGTGTCAAAATAGTCAGCCATTTCAACGAGGATAAATTTGCGTCTTCCCCCATCCTCCTTGTTAAGAAGAATTGTGGCATGAGCGGTTGTTCCAGAGCCAGCGAAGAAATCGAGAACAATACTGTCTTTGGTCGTCGCAAAACGTACAATCCTCTTTATCAAAGTAACTGGTTTTGGGTTATCATACACGTTTTTACCAAAAAAAGAAAATAAAATCTTAGAACCATATGGAGAAATGTCAAACCACACATCATTCAGCATCACTTCTGTTCTTGGTGGAATATAATGTTCGACTGTATCGTTCTTTTTGTTATATCGTAACAAATCTATCTTTTCTGCACCCGTTTTAGCAATCTCCTCCATATACCAATGATCAAGGTTTTCTTCGGTGAGAGGTATCCCTTTTTCCTGAAAATGTTGTTTCATTATATTGTAATTTTTTATTGCTGACTTGCTTCTATCTTCTGACCATCGCCATTGTCCTGACTTTGGTTTCTTTCCGAATAGTTCGTACCTCATAGTGGGGCGATCTGTTCCTCTCCAATGATTATTCCAGCAACCAAGTTTAGGTTCATCGAGTTGCTTGAACAAGTTTTTGAATCTTGCACTTGGGTTTTTTGAATGGAAAAGAACGTATTCATAGCCTCTTGTAAGAGATTCAATAGTCTGGAATTGAGCTTGAACACTCTTCACACCTCTCCGAAAGAGTATTGTGTTCCTGAAATTCTCTGGTCCAAATCTTTGCTGCATCAATAATCGTAAGGATTGCATTTCGTTGTAGTCTATACTGATGAAAATCGCTCCATCATCATGTAATAACTCCATACCTAGCTTCAGGCGATCCGCCATCATGGAAAGCCAACTAGAATGTTGGTAACTGTCTTTGTAAATGAACTCGTCACTACCAGTATTATATGGCGGGTCTATATAGATACACTTGACCTGTTTCTTATACTTCGGGAGAATTAGATTCAATGCTTGCAAATTCTCGCTTTTTATCAAGACTCCGTCAAGAATTTCATCTAAGTTATTTTTTTCACTTATTTTATCAATTAAGCGAATTTTAATCATTGGGTCAAAATGTCTTGTGTCAATAGGAAGTTTCTTCCATTCCTTCCCATGAACTGTTTGTTTTTCAATCAGTTCTCTTTTGTGCTTAACCTTCATTTTAAATAGGTCTTTCCATTCTTCTATCTGTTTCGAATTCTTCAAGACTTCATCAATAATACTCTCTAAGAACTCTTCTCCGGCGTATTCTTTAACCCTATCCAACGTGATGACATATTCAGTTCCAATGACAAACTTATTCTTCTCGAATAGCATCTTTTGAAAATTTTCAATCTGAGCAAGAAACTCAATCACTTTCCTGCTAATTTCACGGATTGCATGCATCTTTGCTTTATTCAAACGGATTCTTCTTTTATCCATGTTCTCAATTTCGTCAAGATCCAATACTTCATTCTTAATATAGAATTCAAGTTCCCTTTCCAGAAACATCTTTAAGTTTTTATGAATGAAATAATCGGCAGTATTTTTTTCTATGTACCTTTTTAGATGAATTTCGAGTGGTGATTGTTCTTTATTGGTTTTTTTGCTAAGTTCAGCTCCTGGTCCATTGTCCATTTTAGAGATTAATCTCTTAATGGAGTCTGAGTTAATCTTTGCTTGAACATTTCTTGTTCCATACTTCTTTTTTTCCTCAGTTACAAGAGCCCTATATTTGAAAAATATGAACAATTCTTTCTTCTTCTCATCGATTCTGAATGTTTCATCATTGTACAAAAGGAAATATTTTTGCTCATCTTTAATATTGTTCAACTCTGCCTCGGCTTCTCGTAATACGAAGTTTACTTGATACCCCATTGTTTTGAAACTGTATTTTTTGAAGTACTTTCCGCTCTTTACGTAGTATTGATCATTGTTTGCCCAGTAAAGAAATACTTCTTCACCATTGTGAGGAATAACGTATTTTTCTCTTCCACCAAACATTCTTTGAGAAATAAAATCTCCCTTATGGTAATATCTGCTGAAAAACTCGTAAACATGATTAAAGACTTCATTTATCTGGGTTTTAATCTGTTCTTGCTCATCGATAGTTTGTCTCAATTCACTGTATCGCTTTATCTTTGGCGCATCATGGAGGCGCCTAATTTCTCCTATTGAGTCAATTGTTCCTTCCCCGAAGTCCCGGTTTATCTCTTCTCGAAGAGAATCAAGCTCTGCTTTTTGCTTCTTAAGATCCGCTTTAACCAATTCACTGAATTCAGATTCAGCTTGCTTTACTAACTCCTCTTCAATGAATCTTTCAATTTCCTTTCGTTTAAAATTTAAAATCCGGTAAATACCGAAATCCAGATCGGAACGGTCAGACCTAAAAATCTCTTTAAGCTTCAAAATCAAGTCAGTTTTAATGCCTTCGCTCATTTTCTTTTGGTCTCCACCTGCAGATTGGGGCCATATCACACCTTACACAACTATATCCTGAACAAGGGTTAAAATCTTTTTCATTAATCCTTCTAACAGTATCCATAGCTAACTTGTGAGTTTCATCCAATGAACCGGAATCAACATCAACAATCAAAATCAGGTTCTGTTACCTCTTCGGTTGATTGAGATATTTCGTTGAGGTGTTACCTTTCGGTTGATGGATAGATACTGTTAAGTTAAGTTACCCAACCGATTAAGGCTTTTCTATTCCTACCAAACCTTATAAGAGCACAGGTTAGATTTGAACTTGAGGTGAAATTTAATTGAAAGTGAAATCCGAAGAAATACGCCAAAGGAACTTGGTGGAAAGCTCTATACTTAAGGCTTACCTAAATGGAAATATGAGTTTGAAGTGGATTCTTGGCGTAATAAGAGCAGCAAAGCAGGTTAAAAAACAAGAACTCGAAGCCATATTTTCAAACCTTCGCAACGAATATGCAAATAACATCAAGTTTCAAGAGCTGGAAAAAGCCTGCAAACAAAAGGGATTCCTTTAACGTACCAGAATCACGCTAAGTTACCCAACAAGGATATTGTTAAATTATTTGTGATGATAGGTTAGTTGTCATAAAAGGGTTAATTCATGATTAATCGTATTTATGTTTAAATATGATAAAAGCTATTTTTATTGTATTTTCGGGAGTTTCGGCACAATCGGTACACTGATTATAACGTTGGTGTCTGAGTTCTCGACATTCTTCACAAATTACGAAAACTAACCTATCTCTCCGATTGAGTCTAAGTTTCCTTTTTCCGCGATATTGACCTTTCGCAAACTCTGTATTGTGCCAAGGATCATTGATAAGGTCAGCTATTTTCTCTTCAACCCTATTTCTAACTTCATTACTAACTTCTGCAAGTTGGTTTTCAAAAGTGCGCGTGTAAACAGGGTTGTAATTACCCAAAAACTTCCTCATGAGACAGCATCTTACCCCTTCTCATTTCATTGAAGGCTTTATCAAGGTCTTTAGAAAGTTTTGGGTTCAAACAAATCTCCAAATCTTCAAGTTCGTCTTCTGTAATTTGAAATACTTCTTGTGCTTTTTCTATTATTAACGGATAAAGCAATGGGGTTCTCAGTTTTAAGTCTCTTATTGTGCATAGTCTATTTCTTCCAACTCGCCAAGTCATTCGAAAGACCAAATTAACCAGTCGATTTGTTCTAATATTTGCGTATCTCATTAAGACATTATCAATAATATTGAGTAGATGATGATTCCGTTCAAAAACTTCATTGAAATCCTCCAGTATTAACCTCATTTTGGCACTCCGTCCAAACCACGGCTCTGTTAGATATTTCATTCTAACAAAATGATTCAAGTCACTACTTAATTCAGAACTATAAGTTGGATGTAGGAGTTTCACGAATCTGTAATTTAGAGCTTTTATTCTTGTGTCAATCAATTCCTTTTCTGTTAGAAAAACCAACTTTTGCAATTTAGTTTCTGAAAGGACTCTAAGATTATGTGTTCTATAACATTCGTTTATGAGATACAATGTCAATAGGCGATCTACGGCTTTTTCTTCAGACGTTCTCGCCATACAACAACACACACAATTCAGGGGTATACTGTAATTTTATCTCCCCTCGTTTATGACATAACTATAACTTAAGTTTTGTTATGTAGTGATAACGTTTTACAATGTTATTCAATTCAAAATTAGAAACATATCTTCTGTATCGGTATTTCGCTGGAGAACCTAAACTACCCAATGGGTTCCTCCAGAAATTCTAACCTGCTATTTTAATGAAAAAATTAAAGCAGAACTGTTGGGTAACTTAACTTAACAGTATCTATCCATCAACCGAAAGGTAACACCTCAACGAAATATCTCAATCAACCGAAGAGGTAACAGAACCCAAAATCATAATATTTATAGAAAGGCATCATTATTCACTAACATTCTCTCTCATGAATGATAATGAGGAAGGCATTGCGCACCAATTTCCTTACTATCCAACTTTAGGAATTGTATGGCTTAGCTTTCCCTGACGGAAGTATGCTTTAAATGACTTATTACAATTTGGACAATCATATCTTTTTACGTGAAAAACTGAATAGTTCCACTCGCTTGTTGGTATCGGAATGTCGGTTCTACATCTTGGACATTCAACCAAGCTATTGCACCCCAACTGATATTGTATCGATCTCTTGATAACCTTTTGCAGGCGGTCATCTTAAATGTTAGGTTTTCCTCTTTGATTTGGGGCTGATGTCTTGAATGGTCCAGCAAGCAAACCGTTAGGTATTGAAGACACAAGTTCTTTCAACTTTGTTAAGGAACTGTTGCAAGGAGACGACACATATGGGATCAATTTTGACAGAGTTCAGTGGGATTCAAAAGAACAATGTTATGTAATTATAGAATTCTTATTATGTGATGAGAAACAGTTCAAATATGATGTAACACCATATACAAGTCATCCAAATCGTTATTTCAATAAAAACGCTCAAAAATTTATTTCTCTTTGGAATCTTGCCCAGGAATTGCAGGCTAACCTCTATCTCGTTAACTACTCAAAGAAGGGGACAGAATTTGAAGATCAAGTATTATTTATGAAAGTTTTGAATGTTGTTGATAGAAAATGGAATCCAGTTGAAACGGAAGATCAAAAATTTACACGAGCTGGATTTTCTGAATGGTTCCGTGAACTAAATAAGCGAGGTAGGCACTGAAAATGCACGCACACAACAAAAAAAAGGAAATATTATGTGATTTATCTATAGCAGGATTGTTCTAAAATGTTCGAAAATGTATTTATCGCTCCATGTGCCAATGAACAGGTAAGAAGACAATTTTTAAACCTTGAACCATCTTCATCTTCTTCTTTACCCAAGAGTATTGAAGGTGTAATTTCACATAATAGAATCTCCAAGTTTTTGAAGCCAAAAGAAAATGAAAAATTGAAAGAGATATTTCCCGATCAAAAAATTCGGCTTTGGGGAACACGTCTAAAAAAAGTCTGGGAGCTTATGAAAATTGGAGATTTTGTCCTCTTCTACAAGAGGAGTTATTATATAGCTATTGCTAAGGTCGCTTTCAAAGTCGAAAATGAGGCTTTAGCAAGAATGATCTGGGAAGAATTCTACGAGGGGATGCCATGGAAATATATTTTCTTCATTGATGAATATTATGGATTAAATTTACACTGTAATGCTCTTAATGAAATCGCTGGATATGATAAGAATTTCCGTCCTCAGGGTTTCATGCGGGTTCGTTTAAGTGCAAGTAAGAAAATTTTGCAAGAAATAATATATAAAACCAAAGCTTCCAGCTATTCTGTGCTTCGTGAGCGGAAAAGCCAATAAGTCTAGGGTTTTCTTCAAAACAAGTTGTAATAAAAACTTTGCTAGAAATTTTCTATTACGACCTGAACAAGTGGAAATAATGTTTTTCTAATGTCTGATACCTAAGTGGAGGGAAGGGGGATAAGAGTTGTAGTCTGATTGAAAGCTAGAGGTGGAAGAAAATGGCGTCATGCAACAACTACGCTCAAATGAACTTGGGAACAACATCAACGATGCGCGTGCATAGATCAGACGTTCTTTCCTCAAATCCAAAGTGTAATATGCAAATCCAGATCGGAACGGTCAGACCTAAAAATCTCTTTAAGCTTCAAAATCAAGTCAGTTTTAATGCCTTCGCTCATTTTCTTTTGGTCTCCACCTGCAGATTGGGGCCATATCGCACCGTCCACAACTATATCCTGAACATGGGTTAAAATCTTTTTCAATAATCCGTTTAACAGTATCCATAGCCAACTTGTGAGTTGCATCCAATGAACCAGAATCAACGGTTACAGGTTCAACCTTAGAATCACCCAAATAAGCAACAGAACCTGCAGTAACATTACGTTCCATACTCTTCAATCCAAGAGAATACAACCTGACCTGAGTCTCAGCCTCTTCGTGAGTCCGGATATCACTAGGATCATCTTCACGCTTCCGAGACTTGTAATCTCTCACTTCTAACTCGTCTTTATCTCTAAGGATCACGTCAACTTTACCCATTATAGTAGCATGAGTTCCCTCTTCCTGAAGAGGATACTCCAACCTGTACTCAACCTGCTCAATCCGTGTCAAATCATCCTCATGCTTACTAACAAAATCCAAAAGAGCCTTACCTGCACTATCCTTGAACCTATCAAAAACAACCCCACCGACATACGGCATATGAAAACCAGAATGAATAGCCGCCCCAATAGCACTCCTAGGAGAATAACCCTCCTTCTTGACTAAATCACCAGCCATTCTCAAACAATGATGCAAAGCATTACCGTAACCCAAAGCCTGAGTCAACCCAGGCTGATAACCCCAAAGATTCCGCATCAAATACATGTAAGGACAAATATTGTAATTGATAATCTCTCCTGCCGTAAAGGTCTGAATCTCGTCACTAGAACCATTAGGCTCAACCACAAAATCAGGCAAATTATCTGCCCCTAACTCAGTAATCTGAGACCAATCAACATCATCAAGCATCATACTCCTGCCCACCCTTCTACGCATCTTCTCAAAACAACTCAACACCAAAGCATCACGCGGTCGGGTAACAGCAACATAAAAAAGCCTACGCTCATCCTCCACACTCCCTTCATACCGCTCAGCATCAAATAAATCACGAGGAATCCGGCACCAAGTCTTCTGCTGTCCACAGCTTCTTGGAGGAAAACGTGTTCCAGTCAAAGAAAACACAAAAACAACCGGCCACTCAAGACCCTTCGCCTGATGAATAGTCATCAACTGAACAGCATTAACACTCCTAATATCATCAGAAGGCTGCTCCTCATAAGACTTCAAAGCGTGAGTATTCATGTACCAACATAACCCCTTCAAATCCCGATGCCACTTAACAGTCCGTCCACCAATACGATTCGTTGACTCAAAATCAGTTAACAACGTATTGAAACGACCAAGATTAGCCATAACCGCTGCTTCAGTATCATTCCCAAAATGCAAAGACTTGAAACCAAGAGCCAAAAGAACCTCATGAAAAACTTCATTCAAATTATGAAACTTTCTCTTAGGCTCTTCACTAACCAGATCTTCTTTTATTGCCCTAAGCTTCTCTTCAGCGTCACCCGGAACGCCATTACTACTCACCCTACCCCAAAAATCCAAAGCAGAAGTAAGAATATCATCGTCATCGACTCTTTCAGCCCAACTATAAGGATTTTCCATCCAAAAACCATCATCAGCAAACCACGAAAAAATACGCCCTAACGTCTGCGCCTCATCACGCCTAAAAAGACCAACCTTACCACCAACAATGTAAGGAATTCCCCTGCGATTTAATTCACCAATTAAATGCTCAGCAGAATAACTAACACTTCTAGTTAAAACACCAAAATCAGAATAACTTAAACCCTTTTCATCCCCGAGACGCTCAATCTGGTCAGCAATCCAAACACCTTCATCAACATCAGTCTCTAATTCAGCAAATCCAACAAAACCATCTTTATCACGTGTTGGGTCTAAAGGTTCAACTCTTAATGTCTCAAAACTGTCAGAGAACCAATTAGCATTGCGCACAATCTTTTTTGTGCTCCGCCTATTCTTCTGAATACTAACAGTTTTAGTGCCCTCAAACGTTTCATTAAAAACCTCAAAAAAACTCTGATCAGAGCCTCTCCACTGATAAATACTCTGACGGGGGTCACCAACAATGAAAACATTATCTTCTCCAGCAATCAATTGAATAAACTCGTGCTGAGCCTGATTAATATCCTGAAACTCATCAACAACCAAATGTTTAACATGACTCAAAGTCTCAGGCTTCTCTCTAAGATGTTTAACAACACGTGAAATCATGAGCGCAAAAGTCAACAACTTATGTTCTTCAAGGTTTTCAATATACCGGGAATATGATTCAAAAAACTCAGGAGCATTCTTGGCCAAAACAGAGTCTTCCAACAATTCACTTTGAACCATATTCAAAGTGCCTAAGAAATTATCCATCCTTACAAAATCATTTCTTCCAAAAGGCTGGAGCTTGAGCCCCCATCGAATTCTCATCAAATAAGCAATTTCCTGATTAGCATCCAACACGCTATAGTTACCATAACCAAAATGATCATCCAAAATACGTTTAGCATAAGCATGGATTGTCCCAACAAACATTTCCCCAAGCTTAGCCGTAGCCCCCGGACCCGCAATCTGCTCAACACGCTGATATATACGACTCTTCATGCTCTGAGCAGCTTTTTCAGTAAAAGTAAATGCCACAATAGAAGCAGGCTCAACACCTTCAACGAGTAGCAAATATGCAATTCGTCGAGTAATTGTTTCAGTCTTACCTGCTCCAGCACCTGCAATAACCCGTGTATACTGTGAATCAGAAAGGATTGCCTCTACTTGCTTATCTGATAAACTGAAAGGCTCATTTACAATTTTATCTATCATTTCAGCCTTTTCCAAGGTTCGGCCCCCATTTAATCAAAACACATTATCATACGCAAATGCGCTTAATTTAATTACGGATTTAGAATCAAGATTATATGGTATTGTCATTTCCAAATCTGACTCTTCGTCTAATTTGTAACATTGTTAAACTATCTGAGAACGAAGTGTATCATGCTAAAATGTTATAACTAACTTTTACACTAACGGTTTTTCCATGCAGATTCAAGAAAGTCATGGCATATACAATCGCATAGAAGAATTAATTGATAATCTTGCAGAACTAGAAACTGCTGTTCATCAAAAGAAAAAATCTGCTGATTTATGTGAAGTAGAATTTGTTACACCATTATCCATACTTCCTTTGGCAACATTCGCATGCCAAAACGGCATTTCAATAACCTGTTCAGAAGAGAACTACAATGTTTTGAGTTACTTGGAAACTATTGGTTTTCCAAACGGATTCACAGATTTCACCAAAACTGGAAAGCGTTATTTACCAATAACACGATTGCCCCCTATTGAAGACAACACAGTTCTAGGAGAATACGAAGACCGCATTTTATTCCAAGCCTCAAAAGAAGAATGGAATAACTCCTTTAAACAGAGTCTAAAGCACCTTACAAGCGAATTAGTAAACAACGTAAATGAACACGCTAAAATAGGACATTATTGGCTATTCGCCCAATATTGGGAAAACAAAAACACATGCGAAATAGTATTAGCCGATTGCGGTATCGGATACAGAAAATCTTATGCAGGCACAGAATTTGAGGTCAACAACGATTTTGACGCAATTGTTAACGCTCTGGAAGGTAAATCATCAAAAAAATATCCCCAAGAAAGAGGCTACGGCATCCCAACAATAAGAAACATGTTTGTAAACGGCTATGGCGGAAAGTTAGTAATAATCTCCGGCGATTCAGGAATTTATTACAGACAAGACAAAAGGAAAGAATTCAAACTAAAATCTTACTGGCAGGGTTCGCTAGTCGGCATAAATTTCAATATAAAAACAATTAATCCCTACGATTACCTCTAAACTCAAGCAATAACGAGTTTATTAGTTTCTCTCTCGATCTGAGAACCCACTTTAGACTTTCTCAAAATAGCTTTCGTCATCAACAGTATTTCTTCATTTGCATTCGCAAAACTAACTTCCTTGTCAGCTAAACCAACAAGTAATTCATGGAGAAATGAACGAGACGCAAAATCTATTTCGCCAAAATCCACAGTAATTTGATGCATATCTTTAGGGATAGTTTCAACTACTTTCCGGGCAGTTTCCCTATGCCTGAGGGTGTCTGTGCAAAACAAATTATGCAATTTTATTATCACGTTAAACCCTCCTTAGTCCACATTAAGATGGAGATAACTATAACTATTTAAAAATGACTGAAATTGTTCCAGATCCCTTTCTAATAATCAAACACAATTTAAGCAAACAAAAAGGTTTTCGCTGACTGCTACAAGACTTACTGCAATTACAAAAAAATCGATTGGGATAAACCAAAATTTATTGTTCCCCAAAAAGAACCTTTCTTACCTTTAGAGGAAGAGGTTCAACAGTTAATCAATGGATGCGGAAAAAAAAAACAGGAACACTCTTACAACTGCTATATGAAACAGGAGTCAGAATCGGCGAAGCTTCTCTACTAAAATGGACGGACCTAGATTTCAAAGCAAACAACCTCAGAGTTAATTGCCCTGAAAAGGGAGGCAACAGCAGAACAATAGATATATCAGATCAGTTAATTGCGATGCTGAAGGCGTTACCGAAAAGAACCGATGGTCACATTTTTAACCCAAAATCGAGAACACACGGTTCAACTTTCAATAAACAAAGAAACAGAATAGCACTGCGATTAGGCAACCCAAGAATTAAAGACATTCACTTTCACACTTAGACATCTACGGGCTACCCTAACATACTATGAAACTGACGGCGATATTCTCAAAGTCAAATACCTATTAGGTCACAAACGCTTAGACACTACAGGAAGATATGCACATTATCAAGCCTTCAAAAAAGAAGAATACATAACAAAGAGAGCAAAGACAAGAGAAGAAGAAGACCAACTCCTCAATGAAGGCTACAAGTTTATTCGATATGATGCCAAACACGAAGAAGTTGTTTTAACAAAAAGGTTGTAAAAACTATGATGTTAGCGAAAAAAACACCATGTCAGGGATATACGTGTGTATTTCCTGCATGTTAATAAGGTAATAATACATCTTTCACTCCCTCTAGTCTGTGAGGAATCAGAATTGGCTGAAACGGCTGCTCAAAAAGGGAAACAGACGAAGCAGGTGCTGGTAAGCGAACTGGATTTAACCAAAATTCAGGGAAAAGGGGATTTTCCCTGCCCAAATTGTGGGGTTATCATTTCTCCTGAGGATGAGTCAGAGGATGTTTACATTATTCTGGAGGAGAAAGTTAGAAACGATGCTTTGGAAGAACTGGTGATTCAATGCAACAAGTGTTTAAGCCGAATACGTCTAACTGGTTTTCCTATCCTTGAGATGTAGAATGTCTAAACTGGAATAGTTTCTAGCGAGTACACGTTTTTGCGCGTGTGCTGTACTTCAAAGTTGTTTCATGTGCTTTTTAACAGAGTTAACTTTGTCTTTCATGGTTCGCGGCTTGTCCCTTCTGTCATCTATTATCAGAGTTGACTCAACTCGGAGTATGCCCTTAACCATGAGGGCTTCGTGGGCAGCCTTCACTGCCTCAAAGATGGGGGGTAGATTGTCTGCTTCCATAACCGTTCCCATAGGGGTAATTTCGCAACTCAAACCTTTCACTTCATTCATTGCCGCTACCGCCGCCGCCACATAACTTCCCATGCTTGTTGACTTGATACCTACAGGGGCTATGATAAAATAGGCAATCACTTTGCAGGATTTCACTGAACTCATGTTGTTTTCATCTCCCTAGAAAATGCATGCCAGTTTACCCTGTTTTAGATACCTGATTTATTAATGTGTTTACATATTTGTAAAAATCCGTTTAGGAGAACGCGTTTCGGTGAGCAAAGCAAGAAGTATGGCTAAGGTTTCAGCTAAGGGCATATTCAACATTTTCTGGGGTCTGATAGTCTCCTCAATCATATCTGCCATAGGCGTAATGATTGTTGCAGGAATTCTTTCTGAAGGCGACTATGGCCTAGTTGCAATCGCTTTGACGGGTCCCAATCTCATTGGAATATTCAGAGACTGGGGTGTAGACTGGGCAACAATAAAGTATACAGCACAATACCGGTCAGAAAACAAAGAAGCAAACGTGAAAAACGTTTTGGCTTCCGTAGTGTTTTTCGAGATTCTGCTAGGCTTTTCCTTGTCTATCTTTTCCTTTTTTGTTTCAGGTTTCATGGCAAACGCACTAGATCGACCTAACATTGTGCCTCTAATCCAAATAGCATCCTTCACCATTTTCGCAGAGGCTCTTATGAAAGCCGCTCAAGCCGCTTTCACTGGTTATGAAAGAATGCAATATCACAGCATAACCTCAATAGTTTTATCCACTCTCAAGACCGGATTTATGGTTATCCTAGTAATCTTAGGGTTCGGAACCTTTGGGGCAATTGTCGGAGCCACAATAGCGTATTTGATTGCCGGAGTAATCAGCATATTACTCCTTTATGTAACCATCTACAAGCCTCTACAGAGGCAAGATGTTAAT
>Ga0307428_1000467_pt1 | contig 26112 bp, 25 predicted proteins | sample SalMarWE160240MG_FD_202161 | JGI IMG/M metagenome (GOLD analysis project Ga0307428, IMG submission 202161) | Salt marsh sediment microbial communities from the Plum Island Ecosystem LTER, Massachusetts, United States - WE1603-240 | ecosystem: Environmental > Aquatic > Marine > Intertidal zone >...
CTCCGGTATCGCAGGATCCCCTTGTCCCCGTCGATGAAGGTGATCGCGCTCTTACAGGAGGCCGTGTTCATGAAGGCGGGATCGTAGCTCAGCATCCCGAAGTCGTCGTCGGCCACCCGGATCTGCCGCAGATCCATCGCCCGAATGGCCCCATGGTCCACCGGGATCTCGTAGGTCTTGCCGGTGCGGTTGTCGGTAATGGTCAATGAGTCCTTCGCCATCTCCGCACTCCTTTCAGCCAGTTCGCCAGTTCAGTCCGGTTCGTCCGATGAGCCCTCCGGGGGGCCCTATCAGTCATTAGGAGTATGGCACAACAGGGTCAGAACGCCAACTGGAGAAAGCACACCCCACGCCACTTTCTCCCTCCGCTTCTCCACCTTCATGGACCCCGAGCTCCCCGGGTGCAACGCCATCTGCAGGGCATACATTCCCTCGAATTTCGCAGACTTCCGACCACTCAGGCACGCCCCAGGAGGCTCATGAGGCGTCCCCGGTCAAAGCCAAATACGATGTCCCCATTCACGATGATCACCGGAATACTCAATCGGCCGGTCCGCTGGGTCAACTCCTCTCGAGCCTGAGTGTCCTCGGCGATATTCTTACCGGTAAAACTCACACCCTGTTGCGACAGAAACTCCATCGCCAGATGACAGGAGCTTCACCCGGTGGCGTAATAGACCGTGACATCCTTTGTCACCGTAGTCCTCCTCTACTCGGAGAGCAGCCCGGTCGAGTTTATCCCGTCAGGGAATAATTGCAAGTCCCTCCATCACCGCGGCCATGCCCGAGGGAGCAGGGGTCTGCGAAGGCCTAACACCGGGAGGAAGAATGTGCTATGATCCTTGGCGTCCACACCTGGACGGGAGGGGTTATCATGCCGCACAAGGTTTACGGGGTCAATTTCCTGGTTCAGGTCCTCTCTGAGCCACCGGCGGGCATGACGATTCACTGCCCGCGAGGCTCCCCAATGCGATACGGCCGCGTGGTCGCCACGGGGGATGGGTTCGACGGCGGCGCCAACGCTTTCCGAGAGATGCCGAAGGTAGGTGCCCTCGTAGCCTTCGAAGAAAGCCCCGAGGGGGTGGAAGGGCATTATTTCTACTTGAGGGATGAAGAGTACCGGGTACTTCATCTCGATGCGGTGATCATCGCCTTCCCGCAGGAATAACGGTTTCCCGCTTTCCCTGCCCACGGCTCACGCCAGAGAATGGTGTCGTGCCGCCCTCCGTTGCCCCTTTCACGGAAGCGTGGCCTCCGCGAAGACATAAAATTCCGATCAGCGAGAGTAGAGATGGTGGACCCTCCGATGCTCCGCCTGAAGCAGGTCAGCAAGATCTACTACAAGGGACCGCAGCAAATCCCGGCGCTGCAGGGGGTGACCCTGGATATCTGCCAGGCGGAATTTGTGGCCGTGATGGGGCCGAGCGGTTGCGGGAAGAGCACGCTCCTCCATCTCATGGCCGGGATCGACCGATCCACCAGCGGCGAGGTGTGGTTTGAGGACCAATCCCTGAGTGCAATGCACGAGACAGCACTCACGCGCTTCCGCCGAGAAAAGGTGGGTGTCGTCTACCAGCTGTATAATCTCCTTCCGCATCTGACCCTCTGGGAAAACGTCGCGCTGCCTCTCCTGCTGGCCGGAAGCTCGCTACACGATATCCAGCAACGGGTGGCAGACGTGGTCAAGGCCGTTGACCTCACGGAACGGGCCGATCACTGGCCACACCAACTCTCGGGGGGAGAGATGCAGCGGGCCGCTGTGGCCCGGGCAGTCATCACGCGCCCCCCGCTGCTCCTGGCCGACGAACCCACCGGGAACCTCGATTCGAAAGCCGGAGAGGCGGTCCTCGGGCTCTTGCACACCCTCAATCAGGAGGAGGGATACACCGTGGTTCTTGCCACCCATAGCCAGGAGGCGGCTTCCTACGCCAACCGCATTGTCCGCCTCCGTGACGGACGGATCCTGGAATGACCCACAGGATCTCGGGTCTTCTCCTCCTTCTCGGCCGTGGGCTGCAACAGTTCCCCCTCCGGGCAACCCTCACGGTAATCGGCATCGCCATCGGCGTCTCGGCATTCGTCGCTATCCAGCTGGCGAACCATAGCATCCTGGACTCCTTCCAACGAACCATCAATACGGTCGCCGGCCGAAGCACCCTGGTCGTCACGGCGGGAGAGCCGGGATTTGACGAGATCTCCCTGCTCAAGGTGCAAGCGGCGCCGGACGTCGAATATGCGGCTCCGCTCATCATGAGTATTGCCCCGGTCGAAGGGCGGCAGGGAGAAGTACTTCTAGTCCTCGGGGTCGACCTCTTGGCCGAAGAGGCCTTCCGCGAATACCGCCTGACAGGACAAGAAGAAGCGGTCGACCTCAAGATGCTCCTGCAGCCAGAAACCCTCTTTCTCTCACGGTCTTTCGCTGCGACTCACCACCTGACGGTGGGAAACACCATTGCACTTCTCACCGGTAGTCGTCGCAGCACATTTGTGATCCGGGGTCTCTTGGAACCCCGAGGGCCCGCCCGAGCCCTGGAGGGACATCTGGCCCTCATGGACATCGCGACCGCCCAGGCCGCGTTTAACAAGGTCGGGAGGCTGGATCGAATCGATATTGTCCTCCGGGAGGGTGCGGGGATCGACGCCACAGCAGCCCGACTCGAAGAGGTGCTGCCCGCGCATCTCACGGTGAGACGACCCGAGCAACGCAATCGCCAGGTCGAAAAGATGCTGGCGGCCTTCCGATTGAACCTCAACGCCCTCAGCGCCATCGCGCTCGTGGTGGCGGCCTTCATGATCTACAATACCCTCTCCCTCTCGGTCATCCACCGGCGACAGCAGATTGGCATCCTCCGCTCTTTGGGGGTCAGCACGGGCGAGGTGGTCGCCCTCTTCGTCGGCGAGGCCCTGGTCTTGGGAGGGATCGGCTCACTCTTGGGTCTTGGCCTCGGCACCTTCCTGGCGAGCCAGGTCCTCGAAACAATCTCCCAGACCGTCTCAAACCTGTATAGCTTCATCCGGGTCACCCACGTAGACGTTGATCTCTTCACCCTCCTTGTTGCCCTCGGCCTTGGCCTCTCGTTCTCTCTGATCGCGGCGCTCTATCCCAGCTTTCAGGCGGGCAGGCTCTCTGTTCGCGAGTGCCTTGATCCACCGCTCGCTGGCGAGGAGGTCCGCGGATCCGTTGTTCTCTTATTGCTCGGTTGCCTCCTCCTCGCCGGAGCCTACTGGGCCGCACGGCAAAGCCCAGTGGCCGGCACACCGCTTTTCGGCTATCTCGCCCTGGTCCTACTCATCCTGGGCGGAGCCTCGCTCACACCATGGGCCATCCTGGGTTTCGCCTCGCTGGTCCGTCGCCTCGGAAGACGGGTGGGAAGAGGCGAAGGACTCCTCGTCGCCTCACACCTGAGAGGATATCAGGGCAGGCATACCGTGGCGGTGGCGGCAATGATGACCGCCCTGGCCATGTTGATTGGCGTGGCGATCATGATCGGAAGCTTCCGCCGAACGGTGGAAATCTGGGTGCAGGAGACGATCCGGGCGGATCTGATCGTGACGCCGGCGTCCCGATTTACCAGGGGGGTCTACGCCACGCTTCCCTCGGGGTTGTTCAGTCGTGTTCGCGCGATCCCCGGCATCGCGGCCGTAGATCCGTTCACCCGATTGAAGGTCCCCTTCCGTGGCCGACAGGTCCTCGTTGCCGCCGGGGACTTCGATGTGGTGGCGGCTCGGGGAAGGCTCTTGTTTCTCCGAGGCGATTCCAGAGAGGTGCTGACCCGAGCCAAGGATCACGAGGGGATCATCATCTCCGAGACGACTGCCCTGACCCATGGCATCACTTGGGGAGACGAGATCGCCCTGGACACCCCCACCGGCCCGGCCTCCTTTCCCGTCGCCGGCATTTTCTATGACTACGCCACCGATGGAGGGAAAATCATCATGGACCAAGGCCTTTTTCGACGGCATTGGGGTGAACAGGGCATCAATGTATTGGCAGTCTATCTGACGCCGAAAGCGGATGCCGCTGCCGTAGCGGGGCAGATTAAACAGGCAGGAGATGGAGCGGCGATTATCGTCATGCCGAATCAGGACCTCAAGAAACGCGTGTTAGCGATCTTCGATCAGACCTTTGCCGTGACGTACGCTCTGAGGGTTATCGCAGTTATCGTGGCGGCTTTGGGGATTCTGAACGCGCTCTGGGCCTCTGTCCTCGAGCGGCAGCGGGAAATCGGCATCCTACGATCGGTCGGGGCATCTCGCGCGCAGGTATTCCGCTTGATCCTTCAGGAGGCAGGCCTCCTCGGCCTGCTCGCTGAGATCCTGGGTGTAATCATCGGTTTCTTCCTGGCGCTCGTTTTGATCCATGTGATCAACAAGCAGTCTTTCGGCTGGTCTATCCTCTTCTTCTTTCCCCCGAGCATCCTCGTCACATCGGCCGGGCTCGTCCTGTTGGCCTCCCTCCTCTCCGGCTTCCTCCCCGCGCTACACGCCGCCCGTCTCAACGTCGCCGATGCGATCACATATGAGTAGTCCGGCCCATGAAAGGGAACTATCCAGATCTGCTCAGCGGGCTAGTCTGGGCCTAGCCGCGTCCCCCTCCGCTGATATTCCCGATAGAGGAAATCGGTCTGGAGAGGCGTCAGGCTGAACTGTTGACTCGCCTGGTCGATCAAGAGGCCGACATTCGCCTCTGGCTTGTCCTGAAGCTCACCGTTGATCCACTTGAGTGCGTCTCTCAGCGCCCTGTCCATCGTCCTCGCCCCCGGAGACATCGCTCATGGCTCATGGTTCTTAGTTCATGGCTCAAAAGGGGAAGGCAGGTTTTTCCTGAACCGTGAACTCTGAAACCCTGAGCCGCGGGGTCCGGTCACCGGGCCCCGCTAGTGGCCTTCGCCGAGGCCGACAATAATATACGTCCGGCTCCGCTCGTCCCGTTTCAGTTCCACGATATTGTGCTTCGCGGCGTCCTCAAGAAGCTTCGAGAAGGTACTATATCCGGAGTAGGACTCATTGAAGTCGGGACGCTTGCGCATCATGGTCTGCTTGACCATGGAGGCCCAGAGCACGTCCTTATTCTCCCGCAACAGTGCCAGGATGGAATCGACCAAGAGTTCGAAGACGCCGGCTTTCTTCGGAGGGAGATTCTCCATCCGCGGCTTCTTGATCCCCCGAACCAGGTCTTCATAATAGATGAACTCATCACAGTTGGCCACCAGGAGTCCGGAGGACGAGTTCTTGACCCCCAGCCCCATCACAAACTTGTTGTTCTCTCGGAGCTTGGAGACCAGGGGGGAAAAATCGCTATCTCCCGAAACAATCACGAAGGTGTCGATGTGCTCCTTGGAGTACGACAGGTCCATGGCGTCCACCACCATGCGAATATCCGCCGAGTTCTTGCCACTGTACGACCGGCGGGGGATCTCGATAAGCTCGATGGCCGCCTCGTGGAACGCCCGTCGGTACTCGGTATACTTCTCCCAGTCCGCGTAGGCCCGCTTCACCATAATCTTGCCCTTTTCGACCAAGCGGGTCAGCATCAGGTTCACCTCGAACGATTTATACTTGGCCTCCCGCACGCCCAACGCGATGTTCTCGAAATCAATGAAAATAGCCAGTTTCCGTTCGTCGTTCATCCGCCACTCCTGTGCCGTCGTCAAACAAAAAACCCCGTCGGCTCCTCACCGCTCGGGGTCTTCACGTCTCTCAGTTGCCATTCTTCATACGCCCTCTATATACCACGAACTGAATGTGGGTGTCAAGGTATCGGTCAGGTTCGCATTCCAACTACCACATGGCGAGCACACGCGCAGGGCCTCCCGATGCTCCCTGCACTCGCGGCACCCCAACGAAGAGGGTCCCGCCCCGGGGCGGAATCTTGCCCAGATTAGCCAGGCTCTCGATCCCCCACCTGTTGGCAGGGAGTGTTGCAAAGTGCGCTCCAAAATCTGTCGAGGGACCGTGATCAAGACTGATGGTATCCACGCCGATGCCGACAACTGCTCGTTCTTTCACCAGGAACTCGGCCCCCTCCTGACTGAATCCAGGGAAGTGCATTACCCCCTTGCTGTCCATATTTAGGAATGCCGCCTGGTCGCCTGCCCGATCCTCCCACCCGCTCCACATGAGCACGGCCGCCCCCCGTGAGATCCGGCCATACTTCTTCTCCCACGCCTTGATATCATCCACCCACACCTGGGCGTCCGGATCCCGCCGCACCCGAGCCCGGATATCGATGACGACCACGGGGACCGCGAGGGCCGCCACTGGAATTTCGGCGGCCGACCAGCCCTGCGCGCTAAAGTGGAGAGGGGCATCCACATGGGTTCCGCTATGTTCGTGAATGTGCCACGCATTGGCGTAAAACCCATCACGCGCAATGCGATGGGTGTTGAGAATCTGAAGCAAGGGGTACCCGGGCCAGGCGGGAAATGCCGGAGTGAGGGTATGGGTGAGGTCAACGACACGCGAGACTCTGCCGGGTGCTGCCCTGCGGCCGGCGCGCGATCGTTGAGCGACGGCCGCCACACCCATCCCTAACCAGGGCAACGTTTCAGGAGATGAAACCAGGGATCGGAACATTTCCAACGTAGCCGGCAGACACATGGCTTTCCTCCTACTCCTCCCAGTATTGTTCCTCTCGGATCTGCGTCTCATGAAAACCTCGATCCGCCAAAATCTTCCTTCCCTGCTCGATCATGCCGGGATGTCCGCAGAGATACGCAATCGTATCCTGCGACGTCCACTGAAGGGAGTCTAAAGTCTTCCCGATCAAAGTCTCCACCCGCCCTGTTTCGCCCCGCCAGCCTGGATTCTCAGCCGGGCGGCTCACCGCGGGAATATAGGTCAGCCAGGGATGACTCGCCGCCGTGCGCTGGAGGTCGGCATCGTAGCCGAATTCATTGGCATAGCTCGCTCCGTGGAGAAGGGTCACGCGCACTCCTGGCGGCGTCCCCCGGCCCTCATTGATGACCAAGGTCCGGATCATGCTGAGGAAGGGGGCAATCCCGGTAACGGTGGCAATCATCACACGGTGTGGTCGACCAGTTTCTCGATCGAGAAGGAACATCCCCTCCGGCGCCTTGAGCAGCAACTCTGCCCCCGGCTCCAGCTGAAACAGCCGAGCCGTGAGATCACCATTGTCGACCCGCTCGATAAAGAATTCAAGAAAGTCCTCGTGCGGAGACGAGACGATCGAGTAATCGCGTTCGATGAGGTTCCCTCGCTCTCGCATCCCAAGGGCTACGTATTGGCCGGGGCGAAAACGTACCTTCGCCTCCGGTTCGAACGTAAAAACAGCCAGTGTCGATGTGACGTTGCGGCGCGAGGCAAGGCGCATCTTGGTCCGGTCTTCCGCCATCGATCCTCCTGATCTTTCTGCCTCGTTGACCCCTCCAGGCTAGCCCTGCGCTCCCTACCAAGTCAAGAGGCAGAGAGGGCAAAGCAGCACGCGCAGGTCCCTCGCTCCGGGCCTCCCGCTCGAGTCGAACCCGGCAGGGCTCGGGGACTGGGGCTTCCCCGGCGGAACAATTGCACGAGTTGGTCTAGCGAACCATAGTACTTCCGCGCCGGACGGTTCGCTCGTGCCGCAGGACGGCCATCCCCCACCTGCACTGCGTTCCGGTGGGAGGTGCCCCGGCCGTCCCGGTCCGGGAGCCCGTCCCGGGATCTCGGACCCGCAAACCAGAGTTCCGCCGGGTCCAGGCCCAGCTCCCCTCACCCTCCCGGTGGCCGGACGCCGATGTCGGCCCTCACCGCGATTCCTGCTGCCCCGAACCCCGGGCGGCACGTGCAGGTCCCGAGCGACATGCCGGGAGCGGCGGGGCCCTCGGCAGGCAACGGGCTGGGAAACCGAGGCGCGATCCGTGCCCCGTCTCTCTGCACGGAGCGTGAACACGGAGGGACCCAGCCCGTAAGCCGCCAAACAGGGTCGCCGCGGGAGGCCCGGAGCGAGGGATCGAACGTGCTCCCTCCTATCCCCACTCCCCGAGCCCTCCCCGGCTGGGCGACGTGGAAAAAATAAGCGAGGGGCGGCCCGCGCGTGGCGGGGGCGCCCCTCCCACAGGATGAACACACAGTGACTAGAAGATGATACGAACGCGATAATTGATCTTGACGCCGCTCTCTTTCGGGACCTTGATCGGGAACTCCAGCGTGTGGGCTTCGATCTTCTTGTGGGCGTGGGTGGCGTGCAGCACCGTCCAGTCCCCCGGGATCGGCTCGACCACCGTCACCTCCACGTCCTCGTCCTTGTGGTTGCGTAGCGAGATCTCCCACGCCACCTCGTAGACACCCGAGGCGATCTTGCGCCAGTCCGTCTGGGTCCGCTCGCCCACCACGTCGAAGGCCTCTCCCATCTTGATCTTGACTTTTTCATCTTTGGGGGTGTGGTCGATGCGGTCCTCCCCGATGAATTGCAGGCTCCCCGAGCGATCCGCCTTGTATACGCGAACGACGCCCTTGGGAAGGGGAATGCCGAGGTGATTCTTCTTGGTGTTCGCCACGTCCAGATACACGCCTACCTTTTGGTTCGAGATCGGCTTCCCGTACCGATTCCGGTAGTAGTGTTGGGCTCCGTAATAGATCAGGTCCTTGTGAATGGGGATGTCCGCAGCGCTCAAGAGGCTGATCTGTTTCGATTGATTCTCCTTGATCGTGGTCTGGCCGTCGAGGGAGTACAGATGATACTCGAAGAATCCTTCTTCCTGAAACGCCTGTTCCGCAACCGCGGACTTGGCTGCCATCCCGCGTAGGGCGTCGGCCATTTCCCGTTCATCCCGGGCCCGATTTACATCACCGGCGACCAGCTTGAGCGTGGCGTTCTTGTAGGTAGCCCCGCTCCGATTGTCAATCGTCACCCAGCCGGCCAGGTCTCCTCCATCATCCTCGGCATTGAGTGTCAGAACATAATCGGCACGCCAAGTGATCCCTTGCGTGAGATAGCTGGCCTCGATCACCTGCACATCAGCGAGAGCATTTCCGAGTCGCCAGACGAGCGTCGGCCTGGCAATGAGATTTTCGGGAATCGAGGGCAGGATCACCCGACCCGGATAGTTCAGATAGATGGCCCCGTTGATCTGATAGATGGGACCACCATTCACACTGAGGAGAAGGGCGTCGACCTGCCGCTCCTCTCCGGTATATTGATTCTTTTCCCACAATCTGACCTTCTTGCCCACATATTTCTCCAGGAGCTTTTGGGGATTCAGCAGGTCGTATTCGTAGTTCTGTTCGAGGATTCTGAGTTTGCCCGGATCAGTCAGCGACTTGAGATGCACGGTGGCAGGATTGATCTGCGCGGCGACGTCCATGAAGCGAAGGTCGTGAATCCCTGTGGGTAACTGAATCCGTCGAACATCTTTGACGAGGCCCAAGTTCCCGTTGTAGATCGTCACCGCCACCTTCTGTTGGTGCTCTTTGGTGGTCGCCGGAGTCTTCTGCCCAGCCAGACTCTCTGCGGGATGGACCAGCGCGGCCGCCGGGAGGAGTAGCGTGAATACGAGCACTCCTTGAATGATGCGCTGCATGGAAACCTCCTTGTACGGGTTATCGATTCAGGTGCATATATCCCGTTGGACAAGGAGGGAGACAAAAAGTTCCCTGACTAGGGGATCAATCGGAGCGAAAAGGTGACGGTCCCTTGCGGAGAAGGTCCGGGGGGAGGTTGCTCTGGCGGAGGCTGGACCCGGTCGCCCACTTCCCGGAGGGCGGCTAAAAACTCGGGGTACGATGAGGCAGGGATAGCGAGGACGAGCTGATGCTCTCCGGGCGTTTCCAGGATCTTGCCACCGACACGTTCCACCAGGGTGGCGATCCGGGCGGCCGCGTCCGAGGGATTTCCCGTCTTCAGAACGACTTCAGGGAGCGAGGAAATATCCGCCAGACCTGCTGCCGGCGCTTCCTTGCGGAGCGCGCGAGCCGCGACATCCGCCTCCTCAGAAACTTTTGGTTCTTTTTGAGCCATTGAGGACGCGCCGAGCTTTTCGGCGGATCTTTTGCGTGCCGCGTACTCCGCTAGATCGCCTCTCCGTCCTCCGACCCCGGGAGCCGTCTTATCTCGAGATTCACGTCCGGTGACCGCTTGTGGCCGCGGCGCTTGCGCAAGCTCTGGAGCAGACCGGTAGACATACACGACCCCAAGGGTAACCAGCACGAGGGCCATGGCCTCGAGGGGAAGTTTGATGTGTAGGGGGAAAAAAAGCCGGGAAGCCAGGCGCCGCCAGCTGAATCGTTCCCGAGCCCTGACCTCAGCCTGGATCGCGCCCGTCAGTCGTGGTGGAACTTCAATCGCTTCGAGAGACTGGAGCGTCGAGACGGTCCGCTGAAGCAGCGCGAGCTCCTGCCGGCAAGGGACACATTCCTCCAGATGAACCTCGATAGTGCGTCGCTCCGCCGGCTCGAGTTCGCCCTCGAGATACGCCGAAAGCTGGTCTTGAATTTCCTCACAACGCATCACGCCTCCAGATAGCCCCGGATCTTTTCTTTGAGCTCCATCCGAGCGCGATGAATCCGCGATCGAACGGTGCCTCCCTCAAGGTTCAAGGCCACGGCGATCTCATCGTAGGAAAGCCCCTGGATATCCCGGAGGACCAGAACCGCCCGGTGCTCGGGGGTCAGCTCCGCCAACTTCGCCTGCACCACGGCGTGAAGTTCTCGCTGCTCCAGCAGCTCGTCGGCAGGAGCGGCGGGATCTGGAGACCGCGTCAGGGGATTCCTATTTGCCGGATCTTTCGTGAGCGCCGTCACAGGAATCTCACGGCTCTTCCGTTTGAGCGCATTCAGGCAGTGGTTATGGGCGATACGATAGAGCCAGGTCGGAAAGGCCGCCTCCCCTCGAAATCGCGGCAAGGCTTCATACGCCTTAAGGAACACCTCCTGGGTGAGATCTTCTGCGAAAGCCCGCTCGCCAACCATCCGGTACATGAAATTGAGGATCATCTTCTGGTGCCGCAGGACGAGAGACGAAAAACCTTCCCGATCTCCCGCCAGGACCCGGTCCACCAGTTCGCGATCCACGTCCCGGCCCCCGGAGATCATGTCGTGGGAGGAGCGTGCACCCATCTCTGAAGAGTTAGACAACCCCGCTGCTCACACAGTTCCCCGAACCCCTTCACGCTGTCGACCGAAACCGCCCGGTCCGGGCGGCCGCCGCGTCGCTCACGGTAGCACCCGCGCCTGGCGCGGTCAATAGAGCCAGTGTGTCACCCCGTCAATCCTTGACACCAACCCTTCGTTGCTCTAGAGTCGGCCCGATATGCGTCATCGTCGCACATTTCAGTGGGTGTTCCCACTGTTGTTGCTCGGCCTCTGCGTCGGCGTTGAGGCGGACGACTACCGCCGTGCCTTGCCCGGCTACCAATTCCAGTTCCCCCAGGATCACTTCAGTCATCCCGAGTTTAAAACCGAATGGTGGTATTACACCGGCCATCTGCGGACGGCTGACGGGGAACGGTATGGATACCAGGTGACGTTCTTCCGCGTCGGGACCGACGGGGGACGAAACGCGGCAAATCCCTCGCGTTGGACGGTGCGGAACCTCTTCCTGGCTCACTTCGCCGTCTCGGATCTCGGCCGTCGGCAATTCCACTTCGCCGATCGGTTCAATCGCGGTGCCCTGGGGAAAGCCGGGGCCAGCACGGAGGTCCTGAAGGTCTGGAACGGGGATTGGCATCTTCAAGCGGAAGGAACCGCCCACCGCTTGCAGGCCACGGACAAGAAATATACGGTTGATCTCACCCTCACTCCTCTCAAGGAGCCAGTGGTCCATGGCGAAGAAGGTGTGAGCCAGAAGGGGGAAGGGGCAGGCTACGCCTCGCACTACTATTCCCTCACCCGCCTCAAGACCACCGGCACGATGACCGTGAATGGCCGGACGAGGCAGGTCGAGGGGTGGAGCTGGATGGACCATGAGTTTGGCAGCGGTCAGCTCCGCGAAGAGCAGGAGGGATGGGATTGGTTCGGCCTGCAGCTCGATAATGGCGTGGAATTGATGTTCTATCTGTTGCGGCGGCAAGGGGGGCGGCCCGATCCGCACTCGGGTGGGACGCTGATTCTACCGGACGGAACCTCCCTTCCCCTCTCCCGCGCGCAGGTCGAGGTTCGACCGACCGGGACCTGGACGAGTCCTCGAAGTCAGGCCACATACCCGATGGGATGGGAAATAGAGATTCCGCTCCATGACGTCTCCCTCACTTTGACGCCGAGTTTCCCCGACCAGGAGCTGGATACGCGAAAGAGCACCCGGGTCATTTACTGGGAGGGAAAGGTCGAGATAACGGGGCGGTACCAAGGAACCGCGGTCGCCGGTCAGGGATATGTAGAACTGACCGGGTACGCGGGGAAATTTAATAAGAAGATCTAAAAGGAGTTCCCCGTGAACTTGACAAGCGACGAGAAACATCTCGTGGAGCGATTCCGATCCCTCGGGGAAGAGGGACGTGCTGAACTCCTGTTGCTCAGTGAGAGGCTGGCGCGCGCCCGGGAAAAGAAAAAGTCCCCCCACTATCGGGACCTCATTGGCGAGGAAGTCGTACGAGAAAAAAGCGGACAGACCACGGTCCGGCTGCCGGTGAGACCCTTTGTATTGAACCGCAGTGGGGTGGTGCATGGGGGCGTGATCTGTACGCTCATGGACGAGGCGATTGGCTGGGCGGCCTACAACACCCTGGGGGAAGGAGGACAGATGGTCACCGCCGAGCTCAAGGTCAACTTTCTCACGGCGGCGACGAGCGGGACTTTGGCCGGTCATGGGCGCGTCATCCGGCAGGGGAAACACCTCGTCGTAGGGGAAGGGGACGTCCTCGATCAGGAGGGGACACTCTTGGCCCGTGGCCTCGGCACCTGGATGATTGTCGATCCCGGCCGCTGAAGGAGGCATACGTGAAGCACGATTCTCAGAAGGTGCCTGAGAACGCAATGGAGCTCATCGTTCTTGGGTCAGGGGATGCCTTTGGCAGTGGCGGGCGGAATCAGCCGGCTTTCCTCGTGAATGTCTCCGCCGGGGCGTTCCTCCTGGATTGCGGCGCCACAACCCTCATCGCGCTGAAGCGGCTCGACCTGGATCCTGGCTCGATCGGGGCCATCATCTTGAGCCACTTGCACGGGGATCACATTTCGGGTATTCCCTTCCTCTTCCTGCAGTACCAGTTCCTCACCCGTCGAGAAGGACCCCTGATCATCGCAGGCCCCCCGGGAACTGAAGAACGTGTGGAAGGACTCTGGGGATTCATGTACAAAGAGACCTTCGAGATGATGGAACGGCGCTTCCCTGTCCAGTATATCGAGCTCAAGCCAAAGAACTGGATGCGAATCGGACCTGTCGACGTCCTCCCCATTGAGCTGACGCATCTTCATCGGGAACTCGCCTACGGATACAAGGTAAAGAGCGGGGGAAAGCTCTTGGGCTATACCGGTGATACGGAGTGGACGGAGAGCCTCATTGAGCTTGCCGACGGCTGTGATCTCTTCATCTGCGAGTCCTACCGATATGAACGAAAACTGCCTTTCCACATGAGCTACAAGGAAATCGAGGCGCGCCGGTCTCAACTGAAGTGTAAGCGCCTTCTCCTCACCCATCTGCACACCGATGCCCTCGCCCGCATTCCGGATATCCCGGATGAGGTCGCCTACGACGGCATGCGCATTCTGCTGTAGTCCCTGCCCTCAAGAAGCCTATGGCGATTTCTTCCCCTGCGCTTCCCACAGGGGAAACAGCGCCATGTATTTCTCGGGGAAGGCAGCTTCGTACCGAAGATACGAGGGGGTCGGGTAGCGATGGCCAGCCTTGTGGGTCTCTCGAAGTCCGTCGAGGACCTCGGGGAGGCGGCTGTAAGGGATCGAGAAGGCCATCTCGTCATCCTGCACCTGAGCGAAGATCCGGTCGCCGGAACACGGGAGGATCACGTTACACTCCCCGGTCTTAATCGGCGTCACAATCAGGTCAGCGCAGTCCAAGCGGCCGCCAAAGGAGGAGGTGAGTTTTCCTCCCCGGTGCCAGAGGGCGGCTTGGACCAGGCGCATGATTTGAGCCGAGTTGCCGTAGAGACAGACGACCTCTGGAACGAAGTCTGCCCTGTGCAGCGGCGCCATCAGGATCGTCCCGTATCGGCCGGGCTCGTGTCGATCGATGGCTGCTTCGGACCGCGCACCCGCCTCGGCAGTGGCGGTATACATCCCCTCGCAGAGATTTCCCTGGGTATAAATGGGAAGTGGCTTGTCGAATCCGAGCACCAGCACCCCCAACGAGCACTGCATGTCCTGCTTGGTCATCGCTATGGTCCACCCATAGCGGCGCACCATATTGTAGCCTTGGCAGGTGGAGAAGTGGCGCTCCATATCCCGAAAGGGACGCCGGGCCCTTTCCGGGATCGGCTCGCCGTCCGCGAGCATCTTTATGGCAATGGGGTGGCTCTGGAGCAATAGAAACTCCATGAGCGTGTCGTAGGCCTGTTTTAGCTTTTCCATGACCCTCTCCTCCTCACTTGCCCTCGTACGGACCGCAAGTTCACTTCAGGTGAGCATACACCATTGCCCCATTGTGAACCTCCATCTTTTTCACGTCTACGGCTGTTGAGCTCGATCGTAGGACTGGCGAAGAGGAAACGAGCCGGGTGGCCCGAACCGCGTTCAGGATTGGCTGGGTGACGGCCTGATACCGATGGAGCGGCAGCATGCGCAGAGCTTAGACGGGTGAAGATATTGATCCGATTCAGATATCCTTGACGACGTCCACGACCAGGCGAGTGTGCGTATTCATGAGCACCACGTCAACCCCCACTCGCAGCCGGACATAGCCTTCGGGCAAGGACGACAGCTGCGCTTCCAAATCGTGGGGCAGGCGCTTTCCCTCGAGTCCCGGCGGGAGGTGGCCACGCCGCTGAACCTGCTTTTGCAACCCGGGCGGCAGCGAAGACCGTTTAGCCAAACCGGGAGGAAGATGGCGATGATAATACTCCCGGACCAAGTTTCGGTCCCGACCTGTGAAAACCACCGCAACCTGGGTATTTTTGTCGTGAACGACAACCCTGCCTGAAGTGCCGGGAGACATCGCGCACCCAGCAATAATACCTATCGCGAAGATTACCAGCAGCCCGACGAGGCCCCTTGCAATCCGTTTCTCTTGCATTCTGACCTCCACCCTGTCAGCTCCACGGACCAGAATCGGTCCACGAGAAAACGAAGGTTGTGTACCGGTGGAGATCAGATTGCAAAGCCGGTGCCAAACTTGAATACAAAGCACCAGGCTCAGATACCATCCAGTGTGAAGAATGGTGCTGGTGAGGACGAGCAGGGGCTGCAAAATTGCGCTTTAGCCCTTGACGTGGACTCGCCGGACGCCGAGGCCGATCAGCCGGGCAGGGAAGTTGCGCAGGATCGGCAGCCGGAGGCAGAGCCGAAGCAAGAGCGGCAGCCGGAACGGCCTTGTTGCGCCGAGCGCCCCGGAGACGAGCCGTCTCTGAATCATCGTCTGAAACACCTGGATGATCCGCGTGGGCCACTCGCGCTGTCGCTGCACCGCGGACAGGTGCTCCGGCTGCACTCGACCAGCCTTGAGTGGCTCGACAAGGACGTTCGCCGCCACAACGGCATCCTGGATCGCGTAATTGATGCCGACCCCGCCCACCGGTGACATCACGTGCGCTGCATCCCCGATCAGAAGCAAGCCAGGACGGTACCAGCGCCGAAGACGATTGGACTCCACGGACAGGAGCGACACCTGGGCCCATTCCGTGAGCTGGGCCACGCGATCGCTCAACTGCGGCACCATTTCGGCCACAGATCGCCGCAGGGCCTCCACACCCGCGGCACGGAGCGCCTGATATCCTCCCTTGGGAAAGACGTAGCCAACCTGCCAGTAGTCAGAGCGGTCGAGCAACACCAAGATGTGGCCCCGCCGGAATACCCCAACGCCCCCCTCCGGGTCTTCCGGCTTTCGCGCGAGCCGGAACCACAACACATCCATCGGGGGCGAAGTCGCAATCGGCTCGAGGCCGCCGACATGACGGATCCGAGAGAAGCGGCCATCCGCGGCAACTGTGAGCACCGCCCGCGCTTCGACCCAGCCGTCGCCCCCGAGGTAGCGGACACCGCGGATCGTTCCATCCTCTTCGATGAGCTCCCGCACATGCGCACTCATCACCAGCCGAAAGTGCGGAAACCGCCTCGCCTCATCAGTCACGAACGCCAAAAATTGCTCCTGCGGGAGCATCGTGATGAATGGATAGCGGGTCTCCAAGCGGCCGAAATCGGCAATGGCCAAGGGGCCTTCGTCGGTTTCAACCGTCAGGCGGTGGATCTTGGTATGGCGCAGCTCAAGCAAACGGTCGGCGAGACCGAGTTCCTCCAGGATTTCCATGACCGATGGGTGAATCGTGTCTCCCCGAAACTCACGCTCGAAGTCCGCATGCGCCTCCAGCAGCAAGACCGAAACGCCCCGGCGAGCGAGGAGCAGCCCCAGCACAGCCCCCGCGGGACCCGCGCCCACGATGCAACAGTCGGCCCGCTGCACTTCGCGAATCTCGTCACTCATCTCGCTACGCCCAAGAGACTCTCGAGCCTTCTCTTGTCAAGGGCGGACCGTCAAGCCAATTATCATGCACCAATGAATGATGATCTTTGATAGAATACCTCTGCGGACGGCCCAGATCCAAGGAGCCTCACGAGAGGAGACACACCGATGCCTCGAATCACAAAAGTCTACACCCGGACCGGGGATGATGGCACAACGGGCCTTGGAACCCGGCAACGTGTTCCCAAAGACTCGCTCCGCATCGAGGCCTATGGGACCGTCGATGAGCTGAACTCCCATATCGGCGTCGCCCTCGCCGTCGGCATCGATAAGGTCCTCTCGAAAGAGTTGGCGCGGATCCAAAACGATTTGTTTCACCTGGGCTCCGATCTGTGCATTCCTGAAGAGGACAAACTGCACCTCAAGGTACCGCAGATCGAACAGCGCCATGTCGATGCCCTCGAGCAGTTGATGGATCGTCTGTCGGCGAACCTCACCCCGCTGGAAAACTTCATACTGCCGGGCGGGGCCGCCGCCGCCGCCCACCTCCACGTTGCGCGTACCGTGTGCCGCCGCACAGAGCGAGTCGTGATCGCCCTCGGCCGCAAAGAGACGATCGGGGCCTTCGCCGTGAAGTACCTGAACCGCCTCTCTGATGCCTTGTTCGTAATGGCTCGGTACGAGAATATGCGGCGTGGGATCCAGGATATCACCTGGGACAGCAGGGCATGACAGTCCGGCGAAGCCTCGTCCTCTTGAGTGGGGGGATCGACAGCTCTACCCTCCTGGCCCAGGAAGTCAAGGAAGGTTTCGACGTCGTGCCGGTCCACATCGATTATGGCCAGCGGAGCGCCCGGATGGAGCGCTTATGCTGCGAGGCACAAGCGAACACCCACGGGCTCACCTTGGAAACCCTCGACGCATCGGCGCTGGGCACCGGCTTTCGCCAACAGGCCAGAAAGGACCGCGACATTCCCTTTCCCCACCGGAACCTCGTCATCCTCGCGATCGCCCTCTCATACGCCCACGAGCGGCAGTGCACGCGCATCTGTCTTTCCATCAACCGGGACGACACCGAAGACCACCCCGCCTCGACGCAGGCGTTCATCGCATCCTTTCGGGCGATGGCAGCGACGCTGGACAAGCGATTCGAGCTCGCCACACCGCTGATCACCCTTGGCAAGCATGAAGTCGTGCTCCTCGGGGCGAGTCTCGGCGTGGATTTCTCCAAAACCTACAGCTGCCTCACAGGAGGCGAGCGCCATTGCGGCACTTGTCCCCAGTGCACCGCCCGCAAGCGCGCCTTCAGTCACACAGCCATCCCCGAACCAGAGGGATGGCACGTGCGCTGAAGTCGCTCGTACCGAAGATCTCCAAGAGGCTTAGCGGCGGCGTTCCAACGTCGTCGTTCCGTGCATCTCCTGGCCGTTCCGCAGAAAGACCACCTCGACCTTGTCCCCGGCTCGCTTCGATCGCAGGACAAACACGAGATCGTGAAGATTCTTGATGCGCACTCCGGCCATTTGCACCAGAATATCCCCGCCTTCCAGGCCAGCCTTTTCCGCTGGACTTCCCGGTCGGACCCCGCTTAGGCGGACTCCCTGCTCTTCCTGAGACCCGAAATCGGGGATCGAGCCGAAGTAGGCTCCATATCCGCGACCGCCGCCGGTCGGCGGGGGCTCTTTGACCTCGACATAAGTGACCGGCTCGGACCGATTGGCGAGACGATCGGTGACTTGATAGACCAGCCGGGTCACGTCGGCAAGCCCCTCCCCATTGATCTTATCCACCGTGTCTGAAGGACGGTGGTAGTCCGCATGGGGCCCGGTAAAGAAAAAGATCACCGGAACCTTTCGGGCGTAGAAACTCGTATGATCCGAAGGACCGTACCCGCTGGCGCCGAGTTTCAGAGTCAAGCCGTGGTCCCGATTGACTCCCTCGAGAACGCCGGAAAACTCCTTCCCGGTCTTGACCCCGAAAACATACAAGGTGCGATTCCTAAGGCGGCCGATCATGTCGAGATTGACCATCGCCACCGTCTTCTGCAACGGGAGGGTGGGAGACGTCGCATAGTGGGAAGAGCCAACGATCCCGAGCTCTTCCGCTGAAAACGCCGCAAAGACCAAAGTACGCTTGGCCCCGCTGTGCCTCGCAAAGGCTTTCGCCAGCAGGATCAGGCCTGCTGTCCCTGAAGCATTATCGTCCGCGCCCGGGTGAATCTCCCCATACCGTGAAGGGGCCAGAGAATACTCTCCTCCGAACCCCAGGTGATCGTAGTGGGCACCCACGACGATGGCCGTCTCTCGTAACGCGGGATCTGACCCCGGGAGGACCCCGATGATATTGGCGGCCGTTCCCCGCTCTTCAATGAGCTCCACTTGGATTGCCACGCGGACGCCGGGGATCGGAAGGCTGAGCGGATGAAGAGTTCGATCGATCTCTCGTTGTAGTTGGATCACGGTCTTCCCGGTGGGCTTGAGGAGCCGATCGGCCACCTGCCGCCTGGCATTAATCGCCAGGATGCCAGCCCGGCTTCCACCCGCTACCCCCCGTATGGCAAAGAGCTCTTCCGGCTCACCCCGATGACTGAGGGGATCTTCTACGATAATGATGGCCCGGGCACCATGCTCCCTGGCATTGATGGTCTTGTAGCGCACCTCCGTGTAGCGATAGGCGTTGGGATCCCGAAAGGGGCTCTTTTCATCCTGCTCTCGCGGCTCATGGGTCATGACGAGAACAATCTTATCGGTCACATCCACGCCGGCATAATCATCGTAGTTCAGCTCGGGGGCGGTGATTCCGTACCCCCCAAAGACCACCTCGCCGTCCGCCATGCCATCCTCGGAGAAACCAAACGGTGTAAAGAGATCTCCGGGGACGGCTTCTGCCTTCTTCGCATGCGATCCCCGCGTTATCTGCATTCGCGTCTTCGCCCCGACCTTCACACCCGTGATCACCGGAAACGTCTGTCGGTACCCCTCCGTCCCGCCCGGTTTCAACCCGGCCTCTTGGAATTCCCGGATGATGTAGTCCGCGGCGCGCTCAATGCCCGGCGTACCAACCCCCCGGCCGGTCATCGCAGGCGATGCCAGAATCCGGACTTGCTCGAGCAGCGCGTCCGCCGTAATGATCTCCTGTGGCGCAGGCGAGGCGCCAAGCAGGAACAGCAGAAAGAGGGTCGCGACTGCGAGATGCCGCAGTCCCGCTGAACCCTCAACCCTGAATGCCGGATGTTTCTTTCTGATCTTCTCGGTCATCGGTCGTCGGACTTCGGCGAGCTCAGTCGAGTCGTCACCGGTCATCTGTTATCGACTCCTCGCAACGCCGATACGCGCGCAGTACCGTTCCACGGGGCACCGGCTGCAGAAAGGGGAGATCGGCTTGCAGACGTTTTGCCCAAAACCCACCAACAAGTCATTGAACACAATCCAGTGTCGCCGCGGGAGCGTGCGTCGAAGGGCCTGCTCGGTCTCTTCCGGCGTCCGCGTCTTTACGTATCCCCAGCGGTTCGAGATCCGATGGACATGGGTGTCTACGCAGATCCCGGGCTTGCCATAGCCAACGGAGACCACGAGATTGGCCGTCTTTCGGCCCACTCCCTTGAGCTTCAGCAGCTCATCGAGACTATCTGGAACCCGTCCTCCGTACTGCTCGATCAGCGTCCGGCAGACCCCACGGATGACTTTGGCCTTGGTCCGGTAAAAGCCCACCGGATAAATCAGCCGTGCGATCGTAGCCTCGCTCAGCTTGAGGATACCTCCCGGGGTGTGCGCACGGGCGAAGAGGCGGGCAGAGGCCTGACCGGTGACTTCGTCCTTGGTCCGAAGGCTCAGGAGACACGAAATGAGAATCCGAAAGGGGTCGCGGGAATCCTCGGCGACTTGTCCCACGGCGGTGGGATTCCATTGTCCCACCTCCCGCTTCAGCGTCCGAACGATGGCGTGAATGTCAGTCGCTTTCATCGACGATCATGATAACCCAGAGGAAAAGGGAGGACAATGACGCGTTTGGGAGGGGGAAGAATGAGAGGCCGCACGCACATGCCCCTCGCTCCGAGCCTCCCGCGGCGACCCTAAGCGGCGGCTTACGGCCTGGGTCCCTCCGTGTTCACGCTCCGTGCAGAGGGACGGGGCATGGAGCGCGCCTCGGTTTCCCAAGCCGTCGCTCGCCGAGGGGCCCCGCCGCTCCCGGCATGTCGCTCGGGACCTGCACGCGCCGCCAGGGAAGAAAAGTGGAAGAACGGATGATAAAGGGGATGGGTGACCTCGCAGGGAGTGTAGCGCGTTTCTCAAAGGGCGAGGGAAGCTGGGCCTGGACCCGGCGGAACCTGGTTTGCGTCCGGCCAAAATCCCCGGCCTGAGGCCGACGGGTGGCGCCGGACGGGCGCCCAGCCGCCCGCAGCGGAAGGGCCCCACCGGGGGATGGGTGGAGCGAGGACGGCTGGACTGTCAAGGCGACAGGACCCGTTGGCCACAAAGGCCGGAGCGAGGGGCCGAAGATGCGTTGAGTAACTCTCTTTGCAAAGGCCCCGGACGACCGATATAATCCTGACGGCCTGCAATGAGTAGCACCCTCTTCGGGAGGATCTCATGCGGACTCCATTCGGCGAGATCCCGGTCATCGACGCCCACACTCATTTCTTCTCACACCGCTTCTTCACTACGTTGGCGGCAGAGCTGCCTGGGTCTCCCCCAGAGAGGGGCATCTACCCGGCCCTGCGACAACGAGAACGACTTTTCTGGGAGTTTCCCGATCCCGACCCCGTGCGCCTTGGGAAACGGTGGGTGGCCGAGATGGACCGGCATGGGATTCACCGGATGGTGTTGATCTCCAGCATCCCGACCGACGAGGAGTCCGTGGCGGCGGCAGCCCGGGCCTTCCCCGACCGCATCATCCCTTACTTCATGCTCAATCCGAGCGCCGACGACGCGACGGACCGCGCAAAACGTGCCTTTGACGAACTCGGCATGAAGGGACTCTGCCTCTTCCCAGCCATGCACTGCTTCCACCTTTGGGACACACGTTTCACGCCGCTCTACGAGACAGTCGCCGCGCACCATGGGATCGTCTTTGTCCACTGCGGTTACCTGAAAATCGGGATCCGGGATCGGCTCGGCCTCCCCAGTCGGTTCGAGATGCGCTTCGCCAATCCGGTAGACCTCCATGGCGTGGCCAAGGCTTTCCCGAACCTCCCTTTTGTCATCCCACACTTCGGGTGTGGTTACTTCCGTGAGCTCCTCCTGGTCGCTGACCAGTGCGCGAACATCTACACGGATACCTCAAGCTCCAACGATTGGGTCCGCTTGATGCCCTACCCCCTCGACCTCTCCACCCTCTTCGCCAAGGCCCTCGAAGTCTTGGGACCGGAGCGGATCCTCTTTGGAACCGATTCCAGTTTTTTTCCCCGGGGTTGGCGGAAGGATATCTTCGACACCCAGATCGCAGCACTCCAGGCGCTCCACCTTCCCCCATCGCAGGTCGCCCAGATCCTTGGAGGGAATATTGCCCGCCTCTTGGGGCCATAATTCCCCTCACCCGCCTCAGCGGAACCCTGCCCATTTTTCCCCGCGTGAATCCGAGCAAATAGCGTATTGACGCGGAGATGCCCCTTTGGTCCGATCTTTGCAACCCCGTCTGTAATGCCTGCTGCCCGTACCCGGAGACAAGGATGAACGTTGATCCGCGGAAGATCAAGATCCTGGCGGTGGACGATGACGCCAGCTCCCTGGAACTGCTCCAGACTATCCTGGAGGCTCACGGCTATCAGATACTCACCGCAACCAGCGGCAAGGAGGGGCTTGCCATCGTCCAGGCCCTTCCCGTCGACCTCGTCATCACCGATCTGAAGATGCCGGGCATGGACGGCCTGGCATTCCTCAAGTCGGTCCACGGCAACTTTTCCAGCTTGCCGGTGATCATCACCACCGGCCACGGCTCGATCGATTCGGCCGTCGAAGCCATCAAGAAGGGGGCCTACGCCTACCTCACCAAGCCGATCACCAGCGAACGCCTCCTGCACTTAGTGGGCCGGGCAATCGACGAGCAGCACCTGCGTCAAGAGAACCTCTATCTGCGGCGCCAGCTCGAGGAGCGGAACCGGTTTGATAACATCCTCGGCAAGAGCCCCCACATGCAGGAGATCTTCCGACTCATCGAGGACCTCGAGGGGAGCGAGGCCACCGTGCTCATTCAGGGGAATACCGGAACCGGGAAGGAACTGATCGCCCGGGCGCTCCACTTCCATAGTCCCCGAAAGGAGCGTCCCTTCTTGGCCGTCAACTGCGGTGGCTTGACCGAGACCCTGCTCGAGAGCGAACTGTTCGGGCACATCAAGGGGGCCTTCACCGGCGCGACCGTCAATAAACGTGGACTCTTCAAAGAGGCGGATGGTGGGACTCTATTCCTGGACGAGATCAGTGAGACGAGTCCCAGTATGCAGGTCAGGCTCCTCCGCGCGATCCAGGAAGGGGAGGTCAAGCCCGTGGGGAGCGAGCAGTCGATCAATGTGGACGTCCGCATCATCGCCGCCACCAACCAGGACTTGGCCCAGGCCATGGCCGCGGGCCGGTTTCGGCCTGACCTCTACTACCGCCTCAACGTCATCGGTGTCCACTTGCCCGACCTGAAGGAGCGCCGGGAGGACATCCCCCCGTTGGCGCAGCACTTTCTTGATGTCTACCGCGAGCGGCTGAAGAAAAAGGAAGTCGGCGAGATCTCCCCAGAGGCACTCGCGGTGCTCATGGACTACGAGTGGCCGGGCAATGTCCGGGAACTCGAAAACTGCATCGAACGGGCGGTGGTGTTGGCCCGGGGCGAGGCGATTCGGCCAGAGCATCTCCCCGGCAGTCTCCGGCACCTGACGCCGGAACGCTCCCTCACCTTTGCGGTTGGAACCTCACTCGAGGTGTTAGAACGGCAGGCCATCCTCGCCACCCTGCGGGAGGTGAAAGGAAACAAGGCCGCTGCCGCCCGCCTGCTGGGGATCTCACAGCGCACCCTCTATCGCAAGGTCAAGACCTACGGCCTGGACGGGCTGGTGCAAGACATAATGTCCGTCTCAGAGTAAGCGAAAGACGCCCTGGCAGACTTTTCCCATTCATCCCCCCTTTTCCATCATCTTCCGCGCCCTAAAGAATTAAAGCCTTAGCCTCGCCGCGGCACTTGGTACGATCGGTGCTTTAACATTCCAGCGCTGATGCGATCTAAAGGGTGAAGCTCCAGCGAAGGAGGCACCGATGACACGGCACACGACCGGACGGATGCAGGAAGAGAGAGGCGCAGTCCTTGTTGCAGCCCTTCTCGTCGTGACGATCCTGTTGGTCCAGGGCATCGCTTTCATGGCGATCGCCAATACAGAGGACACCGTCTCGAGTAACTACCGGAATCACACCCAGGCCTTTTACGCGGCCGAGGCCGGCCTCGAGTCGGGCGTCGTCAGCCTCAGGGGTCTCCTGGCAGGGAACCCGAATCCCCTGGATGCCCAGCTTGCCGCCCTCGCCCCCCCGGTCCTGAGCAATGCGAGCTACGCCTTCGACGCCTTCCAGGTGCAGCGCATCAGACCGACCCCATATGCCACGACGATCGGTACGGGCCCGTACGCCGGGCTCTTCGCCCAAACGACGGACTACGAGATCACCACCCAGGTGAGCGGGCCTCGGGGGAGCCAGGCCCGCCTCGGCCAAGTCGTGCAATATATGACGATCCCTCTCTTTCAGTTCGGGGTGTTTTATGGCAGAGGAGTGGATCTCGAGATTGCCCCCGGCCCCCCGATGACCTTCAACGGGCGGGTCCATGCCAACAGCAACATCTACATCCGCGGCGAAAACAGCAACAGCACGAAATTCGACTCCTATGTGACGACCGTCGGAAATATCTATCGCTTCGTCAAGCGGGATCCCTCGGATCGCGCGGCTAATCCCCAGATCAAGGACCAGAGCGGCACCTATCAGACCCTCAACTTCGATCACGAGTACGACTACGATTTCAATAATCCGTGGACGGCGCAACAGTGGACGGATGCGGTGCTGAATAAGTTCGACGGGCTGGTCTTGGATAGTACCATGGGTGTCCAGGAAATCATCCCGCCCATCCCCGACCTCTTCTACGACCCGGCCAACCCGGACGTGATCGCCCATCAGATGATTGAGAGGGGCTCGGCCGCGGATTCCCCAGAGATGCAAGCCGCCAAGCTCTATTACCAGGCCGATCTCGTGATCAGCGCTGACGCGGTCGGGAACGTTTCGGCCACTGATGGGAGCGGAAACTCCGTTGATATTTCTGGCTGCAACGTGACCACGCAGAGCTTCTACGACAAGCGGGAAGAGGCGACCATGGCCGTCACCGAGGTCGATGTCGCCGCCTTGCAGGCCTGCGGACAAGCGCCGGCAAACGGCATCTTGTACGTGCACCGGGATGGGACCGACGCCGGGGTGCGCCTGGTGAACGGCGCCGACCTCCCGGATCAGGGGTTCACGGTGGTCTCCGAGAACCCGATCTACATCCAGGGAAACTACAACACGGTAAACAAGGTTCCCGCGGCTGTGATGGGCGACGCCATTACGGTCCTCTCGAACAATTGGGACCCGAACGACTCGGATACCAAGGGCGATCAAGTCACGTCGAATCGGCCGGCCACCAACACCACGGTGAACGCGGCCTTCGCCCTCGGGCCCAGCGCGGAGTCAGCGGTGGCCCAGGGAAATGGCCAGCTGGAGAACGTGATCCGCTTCTTGGAGAACTGGAACGGCAAGACCTTTACCTACAACGGGGCCATTATCGCCCTGTGGCACAGCCTGCAGGCCACGGGGGAGTGGCGGTGCTGCGGGAATTCGGGTAACAACTACTACCAACCACCGCATCGAAACTGGGGCTATGATACCCTCTTCAATACCAACCTGGCCCCGGGGACGCCGATGGGCATCCTGACGATGAAGGCCCGCTGGTACCAAACGTAGGAAGGCTTTCCTCAAGAAGCGGTGCGCGCCGGTCTCGCGGACGCAAGAGGCGCGCACCGCGTCTCTATTCGGCCCTCCCCGATGTCGCTGCCACCTGCTGTAACAGGACCGGAAGCGGCTTGCTCACCTCCCCTGTATAGATCGAAAGGTGAGGGAACGGGATCTCAATGCCTTCGGCGTCAAAGGCCTTTTTCAAGCGCCGCCGATACTCGCGCCCCACGTTCCACTGCTGAATCGGGTGGGTCTTCAGCCTGGCTTTGATCACCACTGCGGAATCCGCGAAATCGTCCACACCAAAGATCTCAATAGGCTCTAGGATCCGGTAGCCCCATTCAGCATCCTGTCGCATTTCCTCAGCCACCCGCCGCATGATATCAGCCACGTGGTCCGTGTCCTCCTTGTACGCCACCCCCATGTCGATGACGTAGCCCGACCACCCCTTGGTCATGTTGGACAGGGTATTTATCGTGCCGTTGGGGAAGACGTGGACGACCCCGGCCAGGTCGCGCAGCACGATTGTCCGGAAGGTGATGGCCTCGACAAGTCCCCCCGTCCCGTTCACGATCGCGACATCCCCCACCCGCACCTGGTCTTCCAGCACCATGAAGAACCCGCTGATCAGGTCACGCACGATGTTCTGCGCGCCAAAGCCTACAA